>MDTE01149040.1_pt1 | contig 10708 bp, 11 predicted proteins | sample 811231 | NCBI WGS metagenome assembly MDTE01 (sample SAMN05326651, study PRJNA326480) | marine metagenome | isolation source: seawater | place: Indian Ocean: Red Sea | collected 2010 | reverse complement strand
TATGGTGGGTTACCGCGAAAGGGAAAACCAGATTGGCCAATAGGCCACCCGTCTGGCGTGCTGGCGTGGACGGGGATCGCGGAAGCGCAGAGACAGAAAGACAGAAAGACAAGACGGAACGAAAGTCGCAAGAGGGCGGGGTAACGAATCCGTGAACAGAACGACAACACTGGGCGCCGTAGCAGCACTGTGCTGGGCATTCGCAGCCGAGGCCAAGCTCGAACTGCTGGACGAAATCGTCGCGATTGTCGATGAGGACGTAGTGCTCGAGTCCGAGGTCAATGAGCGCCTTGCAGCGTTCAAGGCGCAGGCCAAGGCAGCGGATCAGCCGATCCCTGACGAAGAGACCGTCCGCGAACAGATCGTGGAACGCCTCATCGTGGAAAGCCTTCAGCTTCAGACCGGCGATCGGGCCGGCGTGCGCATCAGCGATGACGAACTGAACGAGGCGTTGTCGTCAGTGGCGGCGCAGAACCGGATGAACCTCACGCAGTTTCGCGCGGCGGTCGAGTCTGACGGTATCTCGTGGGTCGAGATGCGCGAAACCGTCCGCAGAGACCTGACCATCAACCATGTCCAGCAGGGCATCATGCGTTCACGCATCAAGATCAGCGACCAGGAAGTGCAGAGCTTTCTCGCCTCGGAACTCGGGCGCCTGGTCACCGCGGATGAATACCGGCTCTCGCACATTCTGCTTGCCGTCCAGGACGAGCAGGACCGCGCCGAGGTCTCGCGGGTCAGCCAGGAGGCGGACGCGCTGCTGCAGCGCCTGCAGTCTGGTGAAGACTTCCACAAGCTTGCGGTCGCGCACTCATCGGGACAGAAGGCGCTCGAAGGCGGAGATCTCGGTTGGCGTCGCACCGCGGCACTGCCAACGATGTTCTCGGAGGTTGCGCGCAGCATGGCGGTGGGCGACCTGCGGGGGCCCATCAGGAGCGGCAGCGGCTTCCACATCATCCGGCTCGCGGACAAACGCGGCGCGGAAGCACAGGGCCAGGTCGACCAGACCGAGGTCAGACACGTGCTCATCAAGTCTTCAGAGATCCGCAGTCCGGACGAGGCCCGTGACCTGGCGTTGACGCTTCGGGAAGAGGTTGTCGGCGGCAGCCGGCCGTTCGAAGAGGTTGCCAAACTCTACTCCGACGACCCCGGTTCCGCCCTCTCGGGCGGCAGCCTCGGCTGGAGTCAGCAGGGAGCGTTCGTGCCCGAATTCGAATCGCTGGTCCACACCTCCGACGTCGGTGTCGTGAGTGAGGTATTCCAGACCGTGCACGGCTATCACTTCCTCGAAGTCACCGGACGCCGCGTTGAAGACTTCAGCGATGAGTACAAGCGCCGTCAGGCCGAGCGATTTCTCCTGAACCAGCGCTTTGACGAAGAACTCGATTCCTGGCTGCGGGAGATCCGTGAGGATGCGTTCGTGGAGATGCGCGGCGAGGAAGACGAGGACACGCAAGAGACCTGACCCATGCCCGCCGTGAGGGCCCGCAAGAGGTTTGGGCAGCACTTCCTGCACGACGCAGGTGTCATCAGACGCATCGTTGCCGCGGCAGCGCCGCAACCGGGTCAGGCGGTACTCGAGATCGGGCCCGGGCGCGGGGCGATTACCCGCGGCCTGATCGAGGCAGGGGCAGCGCTCACGGTCGTCGAGATCGACCGCGATCTCGCGGCCACGCTGGCGACCGAGTTTGGCCAGCATCTGAACCTGATCACCGGCGATGTACTCGATCTGGACCTCGCGGCGCTGCCGCAACCCATCCGCGTCGTCGGGAACCTCCCGTACAACATCTCGACTCCAGTGCTGTTTCATCTGTTCGCGCAGATCGACCGAATCGACACAATGCTGTTCATGCTTCAAAAGGAAGTCGCTGACCGGCTGGCCGCACCCCACGGCAACAAGACCTACGGACGCCTCACGGTCACTGCGCAACTGCGCTGCGACGTACGCAGCCTCTTCAATGTGCCACCGGGCGCGTTCGCGCCACCGCCAGCGGTGGTGTCTTCGGTCGTGTCTCTCGCTCCGCGCGCCGATCGTCCTGCCCAGCCCATCTTCGACGCCCTGGACACCGTGCTGGTCCGCGCGTTCGGCAAACGCCGCAAGACCCTCAGCAACGCGCTCGCGGACTGTCTCGACGGCTCCGACTTCGAGACGCTCGGAATCAACCCGAGGCTGCGTCCCGAGAACCTCACGCCCGACGACTTCCTGCGCTGTGCGATCCGCTTCTTGGAAAAGGAAGGCTGCACATGAGTACCTACGCCGTGGGCGATCTGCAGGGGTGCCGGGCAGAACTGGAAACGTTGCTCGACCGGATCAACTTCGATCCGGCGGCCGATACCGTGTGGTTCCTGGGTGACCTCGTGAACCGGGGTCCGGATAATCTCGGGACCGTACGACTCGTCCGCAGCCTGGGTGACCGCGCCCGGTGTGTGCTTGGCAACCACGACCTGCACTTTCTCGCTGTCGCGGCCGGACAGCATCCTGCGGTCCGCAAGGATACGCTGCACGATCTGCTCGCCGCGCCGGAACTGATGGAGATCGTCGAGTGGCTGCGCCATCTGCCCCTCCTGCATCACGATGCTGAGCTCGATTTCACGATGGTCCATGCGGGTCTGCCGCCCATCTGGGATCTCCCTACCAGCCTTGAACGCGCGCGGGAGGTCGAGGCGATCCTCACGAGCGACGCATATCCGACGTTCCTCAGCGCAATGTACGGCAACCAGCCCGCGACGTGGTCCGATCACCTGTCGGGTATGGCGCGGGCCCGCGTCATCACCAACTACTTCACCCGGCTGCGCTACTGCAAGGAGGATGGTGAACTCGAACTCACCTTCAAGGGAGCAGACTGCCCGGACGGCTACGCCCCGTGGTTCAGCCATCCACGACCGCTCCATGACGGGGTCCGCATCCTGTTCGGCCACTGGGCGGCTCTCGAAGGCGTGTGCGATGCGAGCGACTGCCACGCGCTCGACACCGGATGCATCTGGGGCCGGGAACTGACGGCCATGCGGCTGGAAGACGGGCTCCGCGTGTCGGTCCCGGCCTTTCCCGTCTGACGATGGGCGTCTGAGCGATGGATACCTATCTCGTAGGAGGCGCCGTTCGCGACGCCCTGCTCGGTCTGCCCATCCAGGATCGCGATTGGGTTGTGGTCGGCGCAACATCGCAGGTCATGCTCGACGCGGGCTTCACGCAGGTCGGCAAAGATTTTCCTGTCTTCCTGCATCCGGACACCCATGAGGAGTACGCGCTTGCCCGCAAGGAGCGCAAGACCGGTCCCGGTCACGGCGGCTTCGAGGCTGCGACCGAAAACGTGACGCTCGAGGCTGACCTCGAACGCCGCGACCTCACCATCAATGCAATCGCGATGACTCCGGACGGCGGCTACGTCGACCCGTTTGGCGGCCGGGACGATCTGTCGTCCCGGGTCCTGCGCCATGTGTCCGCCGCATTCGAGGAAGACCCGCTGCGTGTGCTCAGGGTTGCGCGGTTCGCGGCGCGGCTCGCCCCGCTGGGGTTCCGGGTTGCCGCCAAGACCGCGGACCTCTGCCGCAGGATGGCGCGTCGTGGTGATTTGCAGGAACTGCCGGCGGAACGAGTCTGGGACGAACTCTACTCCGCGATGGCGTCGGACGCGCCGCTCGTTTTCTTCGCCATGCTGCAAGAAGTTGACGCGTTGCCACGAATCGCACCGCAGTTGGACAGTCGACACCTGGCCCGCTTCGGCGAACGCGCGGCCGCCCTCCGTTCACAGGACGAGCGGGTCGTCTACCTCTTCTCCCAACTCGGTCCGGAAGGTGCCGCTGACGCGTTGGACGCGCTGCGCGCACCATCTGCGCTCCGGGACCTTGCAGTCCTCGTCGCGCGCCATTACCGCGTCTGGGCAAATGTGTTACAACTCGACGCAGGGGAAACTGAGGCGCTCCTCGCGGAGACGGACGCCTACCGCAGAACGGAACGATTCCATCAGTTCTGCGCTCACTGCGCGACCCATGATGAGGACGGTGCTGAACGACAGGCGCTCTGGCTGAGCAGATTGGAGGCCGCTCTGTCAGTTGATACGCGGGAGATTGCCCGCCACCACAGCGGTCCGGCGATCAGCGCAGCCATTCGCGCAGCGCGCATCGACAAACTGAGCACATGAGAAACAAGGTAGTACTGGTTACAGGCGGCGCCCAGCGAATTGGGGCACAGGTGTGTCGGACGTTTCACGAAGCCGGCTTCAACGTCATCGTGCACTATCGGAACTCAGCGACCGATGCAAAGTCTCTCTCCGAAGAGTTGAACGGATACCGCCGGGACTCCGCGCGGGCGGTTCAGGCCGACCTGCTGGCCGGGGAGTACAAGGCGTTCGCGGACACGTGCCGGGACGCGTGGGGTCGTCTCGACTGCCTCGTGAACAACGCATCGGAGTTCTACCCCAACGACCTGCCCGGGGCGACGCAGGAACAGTGGGACACGCTGGTCGGCATCAACCTCAAAGTGCCGTTTTTCCTCAGCCAGGCGTTGCACCCGGCACTTCGCGAATCGGCCGGCTCGATCGTGAACGTCACAGACATCTACGCGAACAAGCCACTCCACGGCTATTCGATTTACTGCATCGCCAAAGCCGGTCTCTCGATGCTGACGCAAAGCATGGCAAAGGAGTTCGCGCCCGATGTGCGCGTTAACGCAATTGCGCCGGGCGCGATCCTCTGGCCCGGCAATGAGGCAGCAATGTCCGAGGAAACCAAGGCGGCGATCATCAGGCAAACGCCGATGAAACGGCAGGGGGCTCCCGAAGACGTTGCGAGCACGGCGCTGTTCCTCGTGCGGGACGCGCCCTATATCACCGGGCAGGTCTTCAACGTCGACGGCGGGCGTTCAATCGCCTGAATGACCAGCGCGCAAGGGTCTAGTCGGCTTCAGCCTCGCGCGCAATCGCCCGATAGCCAATGTCGGAGCGACTGAAGGCGCCCGGCCACGAGATGGCGGACACGGCGTCGTACGCTCTCGACCGGGCATCTGCCACGGTTTCACCGATCGCCGTCACCCCCAGCACGCGTCCGCCGTTGGTGAGCACTGCAGCCCCTTCCATGCGGGTCCCCGCGTGGAACACCTTGACGTCGTCGGCGACCTGATCGAGCCCCGTAATGAGGTCCCCTTTGGTGTAACTGCCGGGGTAACCGCCCGCTGCCATGACAACCGTCAGCGACGGCCGCGCGTCCACATCCATCACGTAGTCATCAAGCTTGCCATCCAAAACCGCGTTGCACAGCGCCGTCAGCGACGAGCGCAGCTTGAACATGATGGGCTGGGTCTCCGGGTCGCCGCAGCGGCAGTTGAACTCGATCACGTTCGGCACACCGTCCGGACTGATCATCAGGCCGGCATAGAGAAAACCGAGATAGCGGTTGCCCTCCGAGTTCATCCCCCGGAGCACCGGCTCAATCACCTGCTTGCAGATACGCCGGTGCATGACGTCATCCACGACCGGCGCCGGAGCATAGGCACCCATCCCGCCTGTGTTGGGTCCTTCGTCACCGTCGTAGACGGGTTTGTGGTCCTGGGACGACACGAACGGCACGTACGACTCGCCGTCCGCTACGACAATGAAGCTCGCTTCCTCGCCACGCAGGTATTCCTCGACGACAACGCGCGCACCAGCGGCGCCAAAGGCATCACCGCTCAACATGCTGCGGATCGTCTCTTCCGCGACGGCGTGATCCGGCGCCACGACCACACCCTTGCCCGCTGCGAGACCATCCGCCTTCACCACGACCGGCGCTTCAAGGTTCTGTGCGAAAGCCACCGCCTCGTCCGCATTGTCGAACGAACCGTATGCTGCGGTCGGGACCCGGTGACGACGCAGGAAGTCTTTGGTGAAGGTCTTGGACCCTTCAAGCTGTGCGGCAGCACGGTTCGGCCCGAAGCAGCGCAGTCCGGCAGCCTCGAACGCATCGACCGCACCCTCCACGAGCGGCGCTTCAGGCCCGACGATCGTGAGGTCCACGCCCTCGCGCTGGGCAAACGCAATCTGCGCCTCGAAGTCCATCACGTCGATGTCGACATTGGTGAGTCCATCGAGGGTGGTGCCGGCATTCCCGGGCGCGACGAACACTTCCGTGACATCCGGATCCTGGGATGCACGCCACGCGAGCGCATGCTCCCGGCCGCCACTGCCCGTTACGAGAATCTTCATCAGAGCTCCCCGGCGTTGACGCCGTCAAGATAGTCGCGAATCGCCACGTCATAGTGGGCAACGTGAGCAAACGCAGCCCGTGCCAGCTCGAACCGTCTCGCCTTGCCAAGTTGCCCGCCCGACGCCCGCAGTTCGGTGGCGAGATCGGTGTAGCTGGCAGGATCAACGATGCACGTCACCCGCTCGAAATTCTTCGACGCCGAACGCACCATCGCCGGGCCGCCAATGTCGATATTTTCGATCACATCGGCAAAGGTGCTTGCCGGGTTTCTGGCCGTCTCTTCGAAGGGATACAGGTTACAGACGACGAGATCGATGGGGTCGATTCCATGTTGGCCCATGATCTCCGCATCGAGGTCCGCGCGTCCAAGCAATCCGCCATGGATCTTCGGATGCAGCGTCTTCACCCGACCGTCCATCATCTCCGGGAAGCCCGTGTGCGTCGAAAGCTCGGTGACAGCCAGGCCTGCTTCCTGCAAGGTCCGATACGTGCCTCCCGTCGATATCATGTCGATGTCAAGATCGGCCAGCGCGCGGGCGAAGTCGACCAATCCGGTCTTATCCGACACGCTCAGCAGAGCCGTGCGGATTGTGTGCAGGTCAGGCATGCAGCCTCCTCAACGTGTCAGAGTAGTCCGTAGCGACGCATTTTCTTCCGCAGCGTGCCGCGATTGAGGCCCAGGAGCTGGGCCGCAAGCGACTGGTTGCCGCCAGTGTGATCAAGCACGCAGCGCAGCAGAGGCGCTTCCACCTCGGCCAGTACCAGCCCGTAGAGATTTGTGATTCCCTCACCTTCGAGGGTCGTGAGGTAGCTGCCGACAGCACGCTCCACGCTCGTTGCGAGCAGGCCGCGCCCATGCTCCTGCCGCTCAGAGTCGCTCATCAGGCTGCCTCTTCCACCTCGACCGCAAGCTTGGCAGACTCGATGAGTTCCAGTTGTTCGGCGGCAGTTTCCAGACGATTGAACGCCGCTCGCACAGGCTTGGTGCCCGGCAGCCAATCGAGGAACCAGCCGACATGCTTGCGCGCAATCGGCACACCGAGCCGCTCGCCGTAGAAACAGTGCAGCGCATCCAGGTGGCCGAGCATGATCCCTCGAACCGCATCCGGTCCGGGTGCATCGAATGCCTCTCCCGATATCGCGGCCTCGATCTCACGTGCAAACCAGGGCCGACCCAGGGTGCCGCGCCCGACCATGACCCGGGAGCAACCGGTGATTTTCCTCACCTCGAGCGCACGCTCCACCGAGGTGATGTCACCATTGGCAACGACCGGGATTCCAACAGCGTCGTTGATTTCGGCGATGCCCTGGTAGTCCGCGTCACCTTTGAAGCGGCAGGCGCGCGTCCGTCCGTGAATAGTGACGAGCGAGATGCCCTGACCCTCGGCAATCTGCGCGACCCGGGCGCCATTCATCTCCTCCCACGACCATCCGAGTCGGGTTTTGAGCGTCACCGGCACGTCCACGGCGCCTGCCACAGCGCCCAGAATACGGCCGATCAGCGGTTCGTCACGCATCAGCGCCGAGCCCGCAGCCCGGTTGCACACCTTCTTGACCGGGCAGCCCATGTTGATGTCGATGACATCAGCACCCGCGTCCTCGGCGAGGCGGGCGGCTTCCGCCAGCATCGCCGGCTCAGCGCCCGCTATCTGAATCCAGCGCAGACCGGCCTCATCACCAAATCGGAGGCGGTTGCGGGACTTGGTGCGGTGCCACAGTCGAACGTCCGCGTGGATCATCTCCGAAACCACCAGACGCGCACCCCATGCCCGACACACGTTCCGAAACGGCTGGTCGGTCACCCCGGCCATTGGGGCGACGATGACACTGTCGGGGAGGAGATGAGGGCTCTGGGTTGTCACGTCGAAGGGGCGTGCGTCGTGTGCCGCGCATCATACCAATCCGCCCCGCTGGTCCGCGAGAGCGTCATCGCAAAACGGACAACGAATAGCCCACCGCGCGCTCGCCGGGATCCACAATCTCGAACGCGAGCCGAACTTCCGTCGCTGCGGGAACGAAGCGCAGGCCGCGCATCTCGCCGTGCAGATATTCGCGTGGTACGAAGCGGCGCCATGCGACGGAACCACCGCCGATATCCGTGAAGCGCAGTTCGAGGGCGGGAAACGTCTGCCGCGCCGATCCCGCATTGCGCAGGATGGCATCAACGCGCAAGGCCCCGCTCAACTCAGGGTGTGAGCGAACGATCAGGCTGTGTGTGGACAGCGCATTGTGCTCGACGGGCGCCGTAAGTTGGCAGCCGACATGGCTGCAGACCTCGTCTATCCAGGGGCGAAACCGGGGATCTTCCGCGTACCGTTCAAAGTGGAACCCGCCGTGCACACCCGCCAGCGTCAGGAGCAGCAGTGCCGCGGCGAATGTCCAGGCCCGGTTGCGTCCTGCGGGAACGGCACCCGGCTCCGGAATGTCCACCTCGGTCTCTATCTCATGCAGCGACTCGATGTCAGACGGTGCAATCGGCGATTCCACAAGATGCCCTGTGTCGTCCCGCTCGGGCGGCCCTGCGGCTGGGGCCGGCTGCTCCGGCTCCCCTTCCCCACTCGGGCCCGAGCCGTCGTCCGGGGCAGCAGCCCCCTCCTCCGCAATGTCTTCCCACAGTCGATCCTCCGCCTCGAGGGCGGCGTCGATCGGATCAGCCGTCGACTCCTCCACACCGGCGGGCACCTGCGCGGTGGCCGGACCGCGCTGATCAGGCTCGAGACCAAGGGGCTCCGCAAACCCCGGAGGGGATGGCTGCCTCCGCGTGGCATCCTCAACAGGCGTCAGTCCGCGCCAGGTCGATCTCTGCCAGACCGGCGGCGCAACCGGATCCGCCTGTGGCTCATCATCGGTCGCCTCTCGCAAGGCATCAGCATCCCAAAGCTCATCTTCCGCCGCGAGGGCATCTTCGAGCGCGCCCCGCGGCTCGATTTCGTCTTCGAGGGCGGATGTCGGTTCAGACGCCGCGTCCACAGCGGACGGGGTGCCGTCCACGTCAGCGTCGTCACTGTGTTCCCACAACGCGACCTCCGCCGCGAGCGCATCCCAGAGCGACCGGTCCTGTGAGTCCCAGCCATCACCTTCACCAGCGTCCGCAAACAGCTGGCTGCTGAACGGGTCCGTTGCCAGGGATCGGTCCGCGGATGTCGCTTCCCGAACCGGCATCCGGACCGACGCGTTCAGGCGACTGACAGGCACCGCGGGAGCAGCGTCAGGCGATTCTTCCTGTGCGAGCGCCGCGTCGGCGTCGACAGCCGGTGTTTCGGGTTCCGCGGGCAGATCAGCCAAGCGATGTTCCGTCTCGGGGGGCTCTTCATCCGCTGAGGGCTCTTCGCCCGCACCCCGGTCGCCCGCGACTGCCGAGCCGGGCGGCGCCGTGCTGTCGCTCATCGGGTGCGCAAACGGCTCACGTGGCAGGTCGGGTGTCTCGATTGACGCCTCGTCGTCGTAGTTTTCGAGCAGCATGTGGTCGGAAGCATTGAAGACCCGCAGACAGGTGCCGCAGCGCACCTTGCCATCCGCGACCGACAGTTGCGAGGAAGTGACGCGAAATGTCGTCTCGCAGTTCGGGCAGCGTGTGATGGAATCCGTCACGCCCGGCGTCGCCCCGTCAGCCGCAACCACCCCTCGCGCTCCGTTGCTTCGAGCGCGTCGAGGTCGCCGGCGTAGGCGTCCCGCAGCACAGGGCCCTGGTCCGACTTGATTCCTGAAAGGACAACCGAACCCCCGGCGCGCACTGCACCGCAAAGCTTCGGACGCAACTCGATGAGCGGGCCCGCGAGAATGTTGGCCAATACGACATCCGCCTCCGGCAGTTGCTGATCCGGCAGCCCACGCTCGACCTCAATGCCGTTGCGCGCTGCATTGGCATACGTGGCATCGAGCGCCTGCGGATCGTTGTCGATGCATACGACGCGCTCGGCACCCAACAGCGCCGCGGCGACGCCAAGCACGCCGGAGCCACAGCCATAGTCGATGACACAGGCACCGGATTCGAGATTCGCATCGAGCCAGTCGAGACAGAGCGCGGTGGTCGGATGCGTCCCGGTCCCGAATGCAAGCCCCGGGTCCAGCCACACGACGGTCGCCCCGGGGTCCGGTACCTCGAAGCCGGTTGGCGACACCCAAAGCTTCCTGCCGAAGCGCATCGGCCTGAAGTAGCGGAGCCACTCTCTTTCCCATACCCGGTCTTCCAGATCATCGGCACTGCACAACAGGCCCCGTGCGCCGAGGTGCCCCGCAACCGCATCCGTATCGACATCATCACCGAACAAGGCGGTGACTGTGAGTGTCTGCCAGAGGGGTGTCTCGCCGGGACCGGGCTCGAGGAGCTCCGGCGCGTCCCGCGGAGTCAGCGTGACCGACAGCGCACCTTCGGACCACAGCAGCGCCTCGATGTCGTCAGCCTGATGCTGGACCGCCGCAACCCTGACCTGGCGCCAGTCCATCAGTGCCCTGTCTCGTTGGTTCGTCGCATTAATCGCTGGCCTGTTTGGATGCTGATCGGCGACGCCTCATCGTTGCTCGCCCT
>MDTE01131788.1_pt1 | contig 10708 bp, 6 predicted proteins | sample 811231 | NCBI WGS metagenome assembly MDTE01 (sample SAMN05326651, study PRJNA326480) | marine metagenome | isolation source: seawater | place: Indian Ocean: Red Sea | collected 2010 | reverse complement strand
GTCAAATTGCCCATCAAGCAACATGTAGACCTTGCCGATCACCGTCTCCTCGGCCGGGGTTCCGTACAACCGAATGGTCCCCTTGATCTTGTGGCGGTCCATCGCCGCCTTGACTGCCAGGGCTGCTCCCAGGGCTCCACTGCCCAGTCCACTGTGACCACAGGCGTGCCCGGGTTGCCCCGATCGCACTGCCGCACGGACCGGTTCAACCTTCTGGGACATTCCCGGCAACGCATCGTACTCGGCCAGGATCCCGATCACCGGCTTGCCACTGCCATAACTGGCCACGAAAGCCGTCGGCATGCCTGCCACGCCATTCTTGACCTTGAAACCATTCTCCTTGAGGTGCTTCTGCAGCAACGCCGAGGAACGGGTTTCCTCGAGTCCCACTTCAGCGTAGTCCCAGATCTTGCGATTGACCGCCTTGATCAACTCGACCCGACCGGCGACATCGGCCACCGCCGTCTGCTGTGCGCGAGACAACTCGCCCCCATCTCCGGCAAACGCGGGGAATCCACCACACAACAGCAGGAACAACCAGCCAACGCTCGGTCTCATCATCGGAATCTCTCCTGGGCGAGTTCTGGACCTGGTCGGTCGGAACGCCGACGACCGGACTGTCAGTATTTTCAAAGTCCGACCGATTGTAAGACCGCCGCAGGCCGATTGCGAATCGGCTGCCGACCTACCGCCACAGCCAGACCAGGCCGATGCCGGCAGCCACCATCGGCACCAGGCAGTTGACGATCAGGATCCACGGTCCCCAGGACGAATACAGCCATTCGCGTCCACGGTCGGCTTCTGCCAACGGGCGTCTGCGACGTCGCAAGATGTCCAGCCAGGAGACCGAAGCCCTCAGGAACGGACGCCAGAACGCCAGGGCCGGAAGCGGGTAGGCTCCAAAGAGCATCAACAGCCAGGTGGAAATCCAGATGAACAGGCTGCCACGAATGTGATCCGCCGACCACCCACCGGCAATCTCCACCTCAACAATCGCCACCACGCACGCAATCGTGAAGACCAACAAGACAACGAAATGCCCCACGACGAACAACACGACCGCCCAGTGTGACGCCGTCGGTCCATGAGACGGATCGTCGTTGGTCACGGGAGCATCATCGGCCATCCTGGGGTCTTCCTGCTATCGCCGTCACTGGGGCGGACATTACGCCACAACCACAACGGGTTGGCAACCGAGCCTCGAGCGGAGTACGATTTTTGTCCCCATGTTGTCCCTCTGGAGCCCGCACATGACTTCCCCCTCTCGCCGCCAGTTCCTCGACCGGTGCCTGCGTTCCAGCCTCGCCACCGGTGTCGCTGCACACACGGCCCCCTGGCTGGCCCCGGCACCACTCCCGGCAGCTCCGGCAGCAATCCGGCCACCCGTCTCAGGGATGCTTCATCTCAAGTCCCGACACAGGGAAGCACGAGGCGAACAGGTGGTCGAGATCCGCAAGACACTCGAATGGAAAGTGGCCGAAACGGCCATCATCATCTGCGACATGTGGGCCGACCATCCCTGCCACCAAGCTGCCATCCGTGTCGACGCCATGGCCCCCCGCATGAATCGTATCGTCTCAGCCGCACGGGGCCTGGGCGTGACCGTCGTCCATTCGCCCAGCAGCGGGATCAAGTTCTACGAAAAGACTCCCTTCCGACGCAGGATCCTCTCGGCACCGGCTGCCAAGTCTCCCGTCCCAATTGCCAGTTGGTGCAAGCTCGATCCCAAAACCGAGCCCCCACTGCCAATCGACGATTCCGACGGCGGCTGCGATGATCCGGCAGTTCGGCCCAAGCCAGGATTCGACCGACACCAACACGCGGCCATTCGGATCACCGGGTACGACGGCATCAGCGACAACGGGCAGGAGGTGTTCAACTTCTTCCGGCAGTTGAACATTCAGAACGTCGTGCTGATGGGTGTGCACACCAACATGTGCGTCCTGGGCCGTTCATTCGGCATCCGCCAGATGGTCCGACTGGGTTTCAACGTGGTGCTGGCACGCGACCTGACCGACGCCATGTACGATCCTCGCGATCGCCCATTTGTCAGCCACACCCGGGGTACGGAACTGGTCGTCGAACACATCGAGCAGTACTGGTGTCCGTCGATCGTCGGCAACGACCTGACACGAGTCGCGGCTGTCTCCGATGTGGCCGGTGGCTAGGCGATCGACTGCTTCCAGGGACCGGTGATCGCAATCGTCAAGCCCTTGCCCTGCGCGTTGACAAACAACGTCGTGCCATCGGGAGAGAAGGTGACACCGGTGAATTCGGTTCGCATTCGACTGTGAGCCAGAGTGTAAATGCCGCCAGCCGGGGTGATTCCAACCAGCCGCACAACACTCCGCTTTTGGTCCTCGCACACCACAACGTCGCCCCAGGGTGCAACGGTGAGATTGTCGGCGTTGTTGAGCAACCGCGTGTCGTTGGGTTCGACGAACAACTCCAGTTCACCCGGGACCTTCGCTTCCTTCTGGGTGCCCTCGTGGACGCTCGGTCGGTACCGCCAGATCTGGCCAACCCGGGCTCGACCACCACTGGTGCACGCAAAGTACACCTCCTTGTCCCCGTACCAGATGCCCTCTCCGCGGGCAAACCGGGCCGCACCCGCTCGAAAACCCCGGAATCTCAAATCGTCCCGTGGTGACTCAATATCGTCCAGGTCGATCCAGGTCACGGGCCTGGGCTGTCCCGGTGAAATACTGGTCTGACCCCAGTTGCGTGTCTCGCCACCAGAGTCGTCCTGCAAAGACAGGGCTTGCAATCGACCTCCGTCGTGCAATTTGCCCGGAGTCTTGGGAAGGAACCGGTACAACAGACCGTCATCACGATCCTCTGTCATATAAACGGCCCCACTGGGTGGATCGATCGCCACCGCCTCGTGGTTGAACCGTCCCATCGCCCGAATCGGTTCAGGCACGGCCAGGCCGGGCTCCACCGTTGCCGGCACCTCGAACACCCACCCGTGGTCGCGGGCCGCCACGAACTTGCCGCCTTCGTCCCCACGTCCCTCTCTCTGCACTGTCTCCTCGCACGTCAACCAAGTTCCCCAGGGAGTCGGGCCGCCGGCACAGTTCCTGTAGGTCCCGGCCAGGCTCATGAATTGCCGCACTATTCTCTGGCGATTGGTGTCATAGACCACCGTTGTCGTTCCACCCAATCCAGGGGTCTTCCCATGGCCATCGTCATAAACTCTCTCGGGGTCGACTCCGCCAAATAGCTTGTTCTTCTTCCCGAAAGGCCCCACAGAGACGTCGGGATTCAACTCGTGATTCCGAATCAGCACGGTCAGGCCATCGGGACCAGAAAACGTGGCCATCCCATCTGGCGAACCCGGGACGACCAGCCCGTCGTCCATACTGTCGCCAACTTCTGAAATCACCTGGTAAGAGAAACCCCTCGGCAAATCCAACCGTCGTTTGCGGTCCCTGACCAGTTCGCCGTAGCCGACACCAGAGGCATCTGCCGGCAATTTCACCTTGGACGTGGACAACCGCACGCCCGCAAAACCCATGGAGACAGCACCGGCTGAAACAGCACCCCACCGAAGCAATACATCACGTCTGGTCAGAGACTTCATCAACCATTCCCCTTGGAATTCAATTCCATGACCGGGTGCGTGGACCCGTGGACCGATCCAGACAAGACGGCATCAGAAACACCATCCCTGCCGTTCAGAGGGGGAGGTTTTAGGGGCTGCGACAAATATCACCAATGGCAATTCCGCAGCTCGAACCCAAACCGGTGGCGGATTCAACGCGTCAGACACCAACCGGGACCAGCGGGCCACTACTTTTTCTTCGCGGGCTTCTTGGCGTCTTTTTTCGCCGGCGGCTTCGGGGCCAACTTGTTGATCCGCACGTGGCGGTCATAGTGGACCGTGGCCAAGTGCAAACCATCGGGATGCATCGCCATATCGCGTGCCGTGTCCGGCAATTTGAAACGGTGGTACTCCTTGTCGTTGTCCGGTCGCCAGAAGAGCAAGAATCCGCCACCACTGCCACCAGACGCAACGGCCAGAGAACCGTCGTTGAGCCATGAGAGTTGCCATGCAATTCCCTTGATGCCACTCCCGGCCTGGGACCGGAGCTTCTTCTGATCCTTCATGTCGAACAACAATGCGATCGGCTCATTGACGGCACCCAGTGGATTCGTTGCCTTGTGCAATCCGCACGCGGCGAGGTACTTGTTGTCCGGGCTGACTGCCAGGCCACGAACACCTCCATACCGAACGCCCTGGGTGTTGTTGGTCAACAACACCTTGGCGTCAAATTTCCGGTTGAACTTTCCGTTGGAAATCGTCCATTCACGAATTTCTCCAGCCTGGTCGCCAGAGTACAGCGTCTTGCCATTGGGGTGCAGAAACGTGCTGTAGACGTCGAACTTGTGACCGCTGAATGTCCGAATCAACTTGCCGTTGCTGGCGTCCCACAACTTGACCAGCCGATCATTTCCTCCAGACGCAAAGGTCTTGCCATCGGCCGCCACCGACAGGCTGCGAATCCATCCCTTGTGAGCCTCGATGGTCCGGATGGCCTTGGGCTTTGCGGCCAGGGCATCCCAGAAGATCAGCTTGTCGTCACAGCCGGCGGTGATCATCGTCTTGCCATCTCGCAGGAAAACAATGTCACGAACCCAACTGTCATGCGCCTTCCATTCCACCTTCTTCCCCGAGGGAATTTCCCATCGCTGCAGGGCGTAGTCCTCACCGCTGGTGAACACGTACTTGCCGTCGGGGGAAAAGCAGCAGGCGACCAACGGGCTGCCGTGCTTCCACTGGTGAGCGACGTGGACCTTCTTGGGATCTGCCTTGGTCGCGGCCATGTCGAAGACATCCTTGGTGAATGAAAAGTGCTGCCAGTAAAAAGGGGCGAGACCCCGTTCCAGGCCTCGCCCCGCGAAATCGCTTGACCTGTGAACCCGAGTTCGGGTTCGTGCGACCGATCAGACGATCAACTCGTCGATTGGATCGAATGCCGGGTCCGCCATTGGCACCGGACGTCCCCCAACATCGAACGGCTCGTGCGAATCCAGGCCGACTCCGGCCAGGTACGTGTGGAACAGGTGCGCGAAGCTGACTTCACGGTCAATCACCTTGGTCCCGTTGTCATTGGTCTTACCAACCACCGCACCGCGGGCGATCTTGCCACCACCCAGGCAGATGCTCCAGGCGTTACCCCAGTGGTCGCGTCCGTAGTACTTGTTGATGTTCGGCGTACGACCGAACTCCGACATCACCACGACCATCGTGGAATCGAGCATGCCACGGTCGGCCAGGTCACCAATCAGCGCTGAGAAACCCTTGTCGAACTCGGGCACCTGCTCGAGATGGAAATTGAAGTTCTCATTGTGGGTGTCGTAGTTGGAGTGATCCAGCTTGACGAACGTGGCACCATTTTCGAGCAACCGGCGAGCCGTCAGGCACCGTTGACCGAACGACTCCTTCCCGTAGAGCTCGTGCATCTTCGCCGGTTCCTTGGAAACGTCAAAGACATCCCGACGCTCCATCAACTGCAAAGCCCGCTCGTAACTGTACGTGTAAGCCTCGGTCTCTTCGGTTTTACGACGCAGGGCAAACCGGTCATTGATCTTGCGACGGAATCCGTTGCGAAGCTTGTCGGCGGCTTCGCTGAGATCCTTGGGACGCTCGGAGTTGGCCGGCGGCTTCCCGTTGGCACCGATGCTCGCATAACGAGGCCCAAGATACGCCGCATCATTTCCACGACCACCGCCACCAATTCGAATGTGACCGGGCATCGGGTTACTTGGATCCTGCAGCGCCTTGGCACAAACCGCGCCCAGGATTGGCAACGACACTCCCGGCATTTTCTGGCGACCATACTGCATGTGGTAGTTGCCCTTGCCATGATCACCGTTGCGGGTGTTGATTCCACGCACCAGCGCCAGCTTGTCCATGTGCTTGGCAGTCCCGGCCAACAACTCCGAGATGTGGATGCCGGGAACCGAAGTGGGAATCGCCCGGAACGGGCCACCCGTGTTGGTCTTGGGCTTGGGATCCCAACTCTCCAACTGGCTCAGACCACCGGACATGTAGATACAAACAACCCGCTGCTGGGTTTTTTCCAACTGCTTGGCTGCGGGGGCCGCGGCCAGGGCGCCCAGTCCACCGACAGCACCACCGGCAACACCTCCCAGGAATTGTCGTCTAGCAATCCGGTGTTCGTCACTGCCGCAGGCATGAATGCGTTTCATCGATCGTTCTCCCGTTCTTGACGACAATCGGTTTCTCTTGGGCATCGTGCCCTCACTGTCCGCCGATTCAAGAATCGTCATTCCTTCGAAGATTCGAATGGTTGGTTTACGTCTCGGCCAGTCCATCCGGCCAAGTCATTTCGGGTCAGGTCAGTTCTAGTGGTTAAAACGGAATTCCGCTGAGGTCAACAACGCCCAGGCAATCTCCTGGATCGCTGCGGACCGTTTGTCCTTTGGTCGTCCCTTGAGGTACCCTCCCACGTCGGCGACTTCCTCATCTGTCGGCAACCGGGTCAGCACGCTCAGGTAGAGTTCCTCTGCCAGTTTCCTAGTGTCGGTCATCTTACCCAGTCGTTCAGTCAAGTTGCCACCACCGGGTGCCAACCATCCCTTGAGCGGTCCACCATTGGCCATGAACAGGGCCTGATCGATGGTGGCAAAAAAATCATTCTGAGGCTGTCCGGATCCGGCACCGTAAAGCGTGATGATGCTGCCAACAGCCCCCTTGAGCTTGTCGTAGGTGGCCTGTTCGACCTGCAGCTTGCGTGCTGCCAGCTTGGCCATGTCTTTCTTGTCCGCGGGCTTCAATGGACTCTTCTTGTTGAGTTCGGCCACGACACTTTGCTGTTGACGACCGACTTGACCGGTGGCCTCAAGCAGGCTCCAGCCAAGCTGTTCCGGCGAAAGTGGGCCCACGGTTCCGATGGCAAATTGCTCGGACCACGCCTTTGAAAGTTTCCGAAGTGTTTCGCGAAGAGCACCGTCGGCGGCTTCGAACTTCACTCTCGCCGAACCAACAGCCGCCAACAGGGGAGCCCTCTGCTTGGACAGCCGGGCATGCTCCGCGGCCACCTTATCGACAGCCGTCCGAGCCGTGGCGGCTCGCTTGGCAGCAACCGTCGCAGCCGACTGTTGACCCGGCAGAACCTTGCGGGCAGCAGCCAAATCGCTGTTCAGCCGGGCCGAACGCTCCTCGAGTGTCTTGGTGATCCCGGCCAGTTCCTTGTCCTCGCCCAGTGTCTTCAAAGCGGTGGAAGCCTGCCCCGCAGCGGTTGCCAGTGTCTTGGCGACTGCCGGCAACGTCGTCACCTTCTTCTGAGTGCTCGCCAGAACTGTCGCTGTCTTTTTTCGGTCGGTCTCCGCATTGGCCAGCTCCTGTTTTGCCTTAGCCAAAACCGTCTCCACCTTGGCGAATTCGACCGAGACAGGAGACAAGCTCTTCTCGGCAGACACCAAGTCCGCCCGCGCCGTGTCGGCCACCTTCTGCTTGGCCGCAAATCCCGCCAGAACCGCCAGTGTGCCCTTCCGTCGCCGCGTCGATGTCAACCTGGTGTTGATCACTCGCCGGGCCGTCCGCACCTGGTCAGTTTCCCAGGCCCGCTTCTCGGCCAGTTTCACGGCCTCGGCATGCTTTTTCACTGCGGCGTCACGGACCACCTCGGCCGCCTTCAACGCCTTGCCGGTCACCTCGGCGGCCGCCTGTTTGGCAGCTCGATCCTTTTCCAGGGCCGCCATCTCTGCAGCGACCTTCTTCGCCCGGCCGTCCAATTTGGCAACGATCCCGGCCAGTTCTTTGTCCCCGGCCAGCAATTTCGCGGCCGCAACAGCCTGCCGCGCGCTTTCCACCAACGGGAGACCTGGTTTCTGCTTGTCCTGCAGTTTCTTGGTGGCCGCAGCGAGGGCCTTGGCCAGCGGATCATGCTTTTTCTTCTCCGCAGCCACCTTGTCGTTGGCCGGTTTCAGCGTCTTGGCCAATGCCGCGACCGGTTCATCGGCCTTTGTCTCTGCAGCAACAGCCGCCTCAACCCGCTTGTCGGCTGCCGCCAACTCGGTCACCAGCTTGGCTTCGGACTTGGTGACCCCCGCCAGCAACTGGGTCGCCTTGGCCGATCGAGCAACCAGGTCCGCCGGCAGACCCGAGCCGCGTGCAAAGGTCTGGGTCAAAACCAGCTCGCGGAAAAAACCGCGGATGTCGTACTTGGTCGCGACAAAATGATCGGTGAGAAGTGCGAGCAATTCCGGGTGAGAGGGGGGATTGTCACTGTGATGCAGGTCGAGCGGTTCGACCAGACCCCGTCCCATCGCCAATGCCCACAACCGGTTGGCCATGTTCCGGGCGAAGTAACGGTTGTTGCCATCCCGTACCAGCCGGGCCAACTGTTCGCGGCGGCTGTAGGCCGGAATCGGACGCAGGTTTTTCTTTTTCTTGTCCGGCTTGACCTTGTACTCCTGGCCCGCGGCAATGGTCGGCTCGTCAAGCTGACGTTCGCCCAGCAACCGTGGTCGCGAAACGCCCGAGTCACCAGTGAACACCGAACTGAAAGCAACGCCACCGGTTGGCTTCTCGGCCAAAACACCTGGCTTCTTCTTGTCTGGCTTGAAGAGATAGGTGCGGTTCAGAAAGGCGTAGATGCCGTAGTAGTCCTTCTGCAGATAATCGTCGATCAGTGGATGGTTGTGGCACTGGGCACACTGCAGGTCCACGCCGAAGAACATCCGGCCGACCTCACGGGTCATCTGGTTCACCTCGACACCGCGGTCCATCAGGAACTTGGCCCGCCCGCGTTGCTTGGCATCAACCGCATCGGCTCCAAGAATCTCGGCAGCCAGAATATTCCACGGTTTGTTGGATTCGATTGACTGCTTCAAAAACGCCTGCCACTCTCCTCGTTTCACTTCGCCATCGCCACGGCGTTCCGACAGCATCACATCCAGCACGTTGGTCATGCGTCGAACGTAGGCTGGCGTTCCCAGCAAGCTGTCGACAGCTGCGGCCCGCTTCGTGGGCGACTTGTCGGCCAGGAATGTACGAGTTTCCTCGACCGAGGGAATCCGACCCAGAACGGCCAGGTACAACCGCCGGAGAAATTCGCCATCCGTACTGGTTCCCGACACCAGCCCCAGTGGACTCTCGGTGACCAGGCGATCCACCTGAACATGCAACGGATCGGCCGCCGAAGCCTCGACGACAGGAAAAGTCACAGCCGTAAAAGCTGTGACGACAAGCAGAACACCGACACGAAGGCGCACCACCACAGAAGATTCCAGAAAAAGTAGGGGGAGGATCAACAGGCGGGAATACGACGTGTGCCTCCTGCACACATGCATATCTACCGATAGGTTACCGGGATGCGAAACCATGGTCAACCTGTTGCTTGTCCTTCGCTTGGTGACAGAAAACTCCCTCTATTGAACCGATTCCACCCAGTGAGAATCGGTTCTCCTGTTGCCCCATTGTCTTTTTTCGGCCGCTTCAACCGTCAGAGTCCATTCATCCTCCCCGTTTCGCCCAAACTGGGCTTCCGTTTGCGGAGTTTGTCCGACAAAACTCCCCATCAGAAGCGACAACACCATCTCGATGCCGCCCCGGCACACGACGACAAATGGCAAAAACAGACAACCGGAGTCACGAGATGAGCCTGCAAGACGATGCACGCCGGATCATCCTGGTGTCCGCGTTCTGGTTGATTGCAGTTGGTGAACTGTCCTTGGCAGCCCCACCAACGTCACCCGACACCGATTGGCCACAGTTTCTCGGGCCACGGGGATCAGCTCATGCCACCCAGTCCAGTGACATCCCACTGAGATGGAACGACCGCCTCAACATTCTCTGGCGCACGCCGCTTCCCGGCCGTGGCTGGTCCTCCCCTGTCGTCGGGAGCGATTCAATCTGGCTGACCACCTCCGAGGACAAAAACCGGTCACTCCGACTCCTTCAGTTGAATCGCCTCAACGGCAAACTGACCGGAAACCACCCCGTCCTGACAGTCGCCAGTCCCGGAAAAATCCATTCCAAGAACACCCACGCCACGCCCACCCCCGTCATTTTTGATGGCGCAGTCTATGTCCACTTTGGAGCCCACGGTACCGCTCGCATGGAGTTCGATGGGCACACCGCCTGGTCGACCACGCTGCCGTACTACCACCATCATGGCCCGGCGGCTTCACCTGTGGTTGTCGATGACCTGTTGATCATCAACTGCGACGGATTCACCCGGCCTTTCTATGACCGGTTGCGACGCCCCGGAGTCACCTCTGCCCAGTTCGTCGTCGCGCTCGATCGCCAGACTGGCCAAACCCGTTGGCGCAAGCCAAGGACCCGAGGGCGTCACTCCTATTCAACCCCCCTGGTCCTGGACGGCACAGACCGCCCCCAGGTGATCAGTGCCGGGGGCGACCGAGTGGTCTCCTACGCCCCAGCCACCGGCAACGAGTTGTGGTGGGTCCGCTACACGGGTTACTCGGTCGTCCCGCGCCCGGTGGCCGGGCCACCCGGCAGTGGCCTGATCTATATTTGCACCGGGTATGACGATCCCCGTCTGCTGGCCATCCGCACCAACGGCAACGGTGACGTCACCACCACCCACGTGGCCTGGCAACACGACAAGGCCATCCCCAAAAATCCCACTCCACTGCTCGTCGACGACGCCCTCTACCTGGTCAACGATGCCGGCATCGTCAGTTGCCTGGACGCCCTCGGTGGAACGCTTCG
>MDTE01026974.1_pt1 | contig 10708 bp, 6 predicted proteins | sample 811231 | NCBI WGS metagenome assembly MDTE01 (sample SAMN05326651, study PRJNA326480) | marine metagenome | isolation source: seawater | place: Indian Ocean: Red Sea | collected 2010 | reverse complement strand
GGTATCGGTATAGGTCCCCACAAGAGATCCGCCCCCCTAGTTTCGCCGCCGATAAAACCCGTCCCAATCGGTATTATTTTGAACAAAAAGGGACACTCACCACCTCATTCTCAATGGCAGCTCTAGCGCCAACGCCCAAAAACTCGCATTATCGTCGCGGCTTATGATTTAATACAATATAGTTATTAAATTTAAAATAATATATCAATTATACCGAATCCTAAAGGGCAGCCCATCGAGAGCATGCGGCTGATTCGCCCCCACATTTTGGCCGATTCCTTATGAGACAGTTTCGTGAAGTTTGGGTCTGTCTGTCTTCTTCTGCATGTCTTGAAGACTCCGGCGTAGGAGGCCGCGGGCCGACCGGAGACGCTGCCTTCAACGAGTTGACTCTGTGCGGGGCTTCGCCGGGGTTTGCCGTTACCAGCACTTCAGAGGGGGGTTATCAGATGGAGTTTAGAGTCCGTAAAGCCGCCTTGCTTGGAGTATCCGAAGAGGACCGTCTTGGTTTCAATATTGCCTTGAATGACGGTGATGGGGACGGGCGGAAAGCCCAACTAAACTGGGCTGGAGCTCCGCATCGGGAGTTCTCCTATGGAGGCCTGGTGCTGGGAGGAGCGGCAAGCAGTGCAAAAGCGGGAGCCACCGATGTGACATTGACAAGATCCGCTCAGGGGATCGTTCTTCAATGGGAAGGAAATGGCATCCTGCAAACAGCGACCCAGCCACCGGCCCCTGGGGCGAAGTGGTTGGAGCAGCCAGTGGTGTGGAGATTTCATTCACCGCTGCTGAGGCGTTTTACCGGGTGCGATGATCGTTTAGGTATTTCTCATGCTTTCCAATGGAGCGCTGAATCATGAGGTAGCAGAGCCCGCCTGAAAAACCGGATCAAAACGGCTCAAAATGAGGGGAAAACGACCTAAACCAGAAAAGATCTTCGCGCTGTCGTGCGGACGCGATCGTGCCCTGTTTTTGGATGTTACTGGGTTAGGATTAGTTTTTCTTTCCACGGTGAGACATGCACGTCGGGTATCCGGGAGAGAAGCCAGCGCACCCGTCCCTTCAGTCGCTAATCTCAGTCGCTAATCTCCATAGGCAGCCCGTCCCGGCGTTGACGGCAGCCCATCGCCGAGACGGCCTGTCGAGCCAAATCGCCTCGATGCGCTAGGCTGGCCGCCTTTTCCAATGGTCTCCTTCAGGACCTTGATGCCTAACATCGCCTCAGCATCTATCTTTTTGATCTACGCGATTTCCTTCTCCAGCACTTTCAGAGGGCGGGCATCCGTCTCCCCTATTTCTTCCGTCAACGATGCAGAGTGGCGGTAGAAATCTGTTTCTAGCGGCAGAACGCTTCTTAGTTGAAATCGCTGCTGTCGCTGTCGGGCAGCAGTCGAATCATCTCTTCTGACTCGTGTCTCTTTTGCTTCATTTCGAGGATTTGCGTGATTCAAATCCTCTCACTCGTTCTGGGGCAGTTTTCTAGGCGGCGGTCAGTTTGGCCCTTGCCCGGGTCGAACCCGATGTCTACGATCCTGCACCGTTGCCGCATCGTGCAGCGCTGCCTAAGTCTCTTATCGAACCACAATGAACCGACGCAACTTCCTCAAAAAAAGCTCCCTCTCCACGACCGCAGCGCTGGCCGCCGGTGCCTCGCATGTCGGGGTGACGAAAACAGCCTTCGCGAATCAAAACAAAACGAAAAAGCATTCCTTCAAACTCAAATACGCCCCTCACTTCAACATGTTCAAGAACTCGGCTGGAACGGATCCCGTCGCTCAATTGAAGTTTGCCGCTGACCACGGTTTCACCGCCTGGGAAGACAACGGGTTCAAGCGTCGACCGGTCGCGGAACAGGATCGCATCGCGAAGGCAATGAATGATCTCAAGATGGAATGGGGCGTTTTCGTCGCTCACGGATCCATTGGCAAGCAGACGTTCACGGTGAAAAACGAGGACGTCTGGAACGGCGTGCTCAAGGAGATCAAGGACTCGGTCGAGGTGGCGAAACGTTGTGGGTTCAAATGGATGACGGTGGTTCCTGGCAATGTCGATGAGAACCCCAGGAACCGCCTGGAGATGGGCTACCAGACGGCAAACGTGGTCGAACTGCTCAAGCGTTGCGCAGCCATCTTCGAACCGCATGGATTGGTCATGGTGCTGGAACCGCTGAACTGGCACGCCAACCACGGCGGCGTCTTCCTCGAACGCTCGGACCAGGCCTACAGCCTCTGCAAAGCGATCGATAGCCCTGCCTGCAAGATCCTCTTTGACATCTACCACCAACAGATTACCGAGGGCAATCTCATCAAGAACATTGATCTCAGTTGGGACGAAATTGGCTACTTCCAGATCGGTGACAACCCTGGCCGCAAGGAGCCCGGGACCGGCGAGATCAACTACCGGAACATTTTCAAACACGTCCACAAACGGATGAAAGCTGAGGGACGGGACTTTATCTTCGGCATGGAACACGGAAACTCGATCCGTGGCGCCGAGGGCGAGACGGCCGTCATCGCCGCCTACGCGAAAGCCGACGACTTTGAAGTCTGAATCATTATCACCCTCATTTGACAAGATCGCGATCAAACCCGCCACGCACAAACCGATATGAAATACCGCCTACTCGGTCTTAGCCTCTCCCTGGGGCTTTCTTCGACGGCAGCCTTTTCCCAAGGAATCCAGCAAACCAAGGGAACCTTTGTTGATAAGTTCCGTCAATTGGATGAGGTGTTGCCGACACCAAATACCTATCGTAATGCGGGGGGCCAGCCGGGACACGAATACTGGCAGCAACAGGCCGACTATGTCATCAAGGCGCAACTGGACGAAGAGGCTCGTCGCCTCACCGCTCAGGCGACCATCACTTACCAGAACAACTCGCCGGACACCTTGGAATTCCTGTGGTTGCACCTCGATCAAAACATCTTTCGTCAGGATTCGATCAAGGAATTGGCCACCGATTTCGGCGGCGCGGGTCGGCGCGGCCCCTCCACCTCGGCTCCCTCGGGCAAAGCGCCCGGCAAGGTCAGCTTTGGGGAATTGCGGCGTCACCAAGGGTTTGAGGATCGGTATTACGGTTTTGAAATCGGCGGGGTGACTCAGCAAAACGGCGATCCCCTGAACCATACGATCGTCGGCACGCTGATGCGGATCGATCCGGATCCTCCCCTCAAGCCTGGGCAGACCGTTACCTTCCAGGTCGACTGGGCTCACAACATCGTGGAGGAGAATGTCATCGGGGCCCGGTCCGGCTTCGAACATTTCCCCAAGGACCTACGAGCCGGGGGGAACGACATCTTTCTTCTCGCCCAATGGTTTCCCCGCATGGCCGCCTACTCCGACTACGAGGGCTGGCACAATAAGGAGTTCCTCGGGCGTGGTGAATTCACCCTGGAATTCGGGAACTACGACGTCTCCATCACCGTTCCGGCTGACCATATCGTCGCCTCGACCGGAGTCCTTCAGAATCCGAACGATGTCCTGACGGCGACACAAAGAGAACGCCTGGCCGAAGCGGCCCGAGCGGAGGCCCCCATGTTTATCGTGACCCCCGAGGAAGCCCTCAACAACGAAAGTTCGGTTGTGAACGGAATGAAGACATGGAGATTCGTGGCGGAGAACGTGCGGGACTTCGCCTGGGCCTCATCGCGCAAGTTCATGTGGGATGCCCAGGGCTACCTACAGCCCCAGGCCGAAGTGGAAACGGTCATGGCAATGTAGTTCTGGCCGAAGGAAGGCGGCGACCTCTGGCGGAAATACTCGACGGCCTCCGTCATCCACACGATGGAAGTCTATGGACGCTTTTCGTTCGATTTCCCCTACCCGGTGATTCAATCCGTCAATGGACCGGTGGGGGGCATGGAGTATCCCATGATCACGTTCAACGGACCGAGAACCAAGCTGCAGGACGATGGCGATCGGACTTATTCCATGTCGGAGAAAGTCTATCTGGTCGGGGTCGTGATCCACGAAGTGGGACACAATTATTTCCCCATGGTGGTGAATTCGGACGAGCGCCAGTGGACCTGGATCGACGAGGGCATCAACAGCTTTCTCGATTCGGTGGCCGGATACGAGTGGGATCCCAAGATGCCCTGGACCCGCTCCCTGCCCCGCGATCTCGTTCCTTACATGATCAGTGAAAACCAGGTCCCCATCATGACCCAGTCCGACTCGATCCTGCAGTTTGGACCCAATGCCTACGGCAAGCCCTCGGCCGCCCTCCATCTCCTGCGCGACACGATCCTCGGAAGGGAACGCTTCGACCATGCCCTTAAGACCTTCTCGAATCGCTGGAAGTTCAAGCGCCCCACCCCGGCCGATTTTTTCCGAACCATGGAAGAGGCTTCCGGAGTTGACCTGGACTGGTTCTGGCGGGGCTGGTTCTACACCACCGATCACGTCGACATCTCCCTGGATCACATCTACCGGCTGCGGCTGGATACGGAGGACCCGGACATCGACTTCGACCGGCGCAGGCAGGAGGAAAAAGACAAGCCGGACAAGGTGGGGATTCGGTTAAACGAGGCAGAAGGGGTTGAGACCTGGGTCGAGAAAAACCCCGAAGTCACCGACTTTTACGACCAGAACGACGTTTACACGCCCACCAACAAAGAGAGGAATGAATACCGCAGTTTTCTCGACAAGTTGGAGGACTGGGAACGGGACGTCTTTTTGAGAGCCGTCAAAGAGGACAAGAACTACTACGCTCTCGAGTTTTCCAACCGCGGCGGGCTGGTCATGCCCATTCTCCTCGAATTGGAATTCGCTGACGGACGCAAGGAGCGGATGCACATCCCGGCGGAAATCTGGCGGCGCAACCCACACACCGTTCGCAAGCTACTCATCCTGGAGAAAGAGAATGAATTAGCGAGCGTCGTGGTCGATCCCGACTGGGAGACGGCAGACGCCGACGTTGAGAACAATTTTTATCCGCGACGGATCATCCCTTCCCGCCTTGAGGCCTTCAAGGCAAAGGCAAGCGGATTCTCCGCGCGGGACATCATGCAGGACATCAAGACCGAACTCGACAAAGAGAAAGACGAAGGCAAGGAGCAATGAAACTCCGGCTACTCCTCTTGGTCTTCATGGCGTCGTTGGCCTCGCGGTCAACGGCGCATGAACAGAAGACTGCGTTCACGGATATCTTCATCAACGAGCGCACGGGAAACCTGGAACTCGCGCACCGATTCATCATCCATGATGCGGAGCATTCCCTCCAAAAGGTGACCCAACTTGAGCAGGTCGACCTTGCCCGATCACCGGAGGCCCAGGCCGCGTTTGCGAACTATGCGGCGAAGCGTTTCGCCGTGATCCTTCCCAACGAGAAACCGCTGAAGCTGATCCTTGTCGGACAGGAGAGAGAACGCGGCTATCTCTGGGTATACCAAGAAGCCAGGATTCCCGCCGGCTTCGAGTTCGGATTCTCCATCAAGAACAAGATCCTTCACGACGTGGTCAAAGGACAGGTCAATACTGTGAATGTTCGCTTCCGTTCCCAAGTGAGCACTCTTGTCTTCAAAGAAAACACGGGAGCTAAGCGCTACCGGACCCCATCTGCGGCAGCAACCCGGAAGAAAAACGGAGCCTCGAAGCGCTGAACCCATCGTGTCGAAAAACTCAAATCACCAATCTTCTCACCTCCCGTCACACCAGAAACCCTCACACTCGGCAACCCGCGACTCACGGCACAGCGAGAATTGAAGAACGGCTATATCGAGAGTGATCCTCGGTCCGCCAATCCTTTTCAGCAGAAGGAACCGCGAAACAAACCAAGCACGCAAAGAATACCTGGCACCCATTACGGGTTCCCATTCCAGTGCTTGTCGTATCTTTCGCAGTTGGCCGTTCAAGTCCGTCCCCAATCTCCTCCCGACAACCGCCACCGAGTAAGCCCCCAATGGAGCCCCGCCTGTCAGAGTGTGACTGCCCCTCTCACCGTCCCTCGGGCCAATCCCTGAATCAGAATAACCGACCAGCACTGGCATCTTCATTGGAGAAGAAAAGTGCGATTCCCCGGGATGGATCATCATCTGGAGCTTATCGGCAATGCGAACGATTTGGGGGCAAAGTTGTCGGCCGCAACTTCACCTCGAAGTTGCCATCGAATAGAGACGATGAGGACAACAGTGAATTCAGATGATCGGGTGATGGTCGGGATCGATCGGCACGGCAATTCTGCCGTATGCGGGTTGATGGACGGTGGCGGGAAGCGGAAAAAGACTACGGCACGCAAACGACTGGCACCTGCCCACCCGGCCCTGGAACCCGCCACCCCTCCGTGATCCCGATTCCTTGAGGAGAATTAATCGGATGCCACTTCGAATCTTCGACTCGCTTTACAAAGTGATGGGCCTTGGACTCGCTCCGACTCAACGTTTGCACGGGTGGTGTCCCATCGACGTCACGCTGGCGGAAGGATTCAAACTGCCGTTTTAGCTCCGGGGAGTACTTTTCCAAATAGGCGACCTGCCGGCCCTCCTCAGAACACTTGCCGTCGGCCGAGATCACAATCGCCCGCACCCCATCCTCTTCGCCATCGTTCAACCCCACGATCGGTGGCACCGCGGATTGCGCGTTCACAAACAACTGACCTTCGCTCAGGTCATAGAAAAAAACCTGAGGCTCCCGCTCCTGCTGATTCTGGTAAAACCGATAGAAAAAGAACGCTGCGATCCCCAGCAGCGCTATGGCGAGACCCAACTTGGCACGATCAGATTTGGGGATCTTATCCATCAATGAGCATCCATCGGAGCCGACCACCAACACTGCTCTCGATCACATGGAATCTTCGCCGCGTCTAAAGTCTGCGCACTCCCATCGGCGAAGGCATAGTTGGAACGACGATTGTGGCGGATCGCCCCCGGATCATTCTGCAGCACACGATCAAAACCAGGGGCGTTGGCAGCTCCGAGCTCTTTCCATATCCACCAACGATCATTTGGCCAGCCGCCCCAGTCGCTGTGGCCATCCCCAAGTAAGATCGTTTGCGTGGCGGATTCTACTCGAGAGGCACGGCAAATATTATCCTCATAACCCTCCCCACGCCCAAATGGCGGCTGAGCCCCACCGCCCTGCCAGTGAACGTTGACTGCCCCAATACCACTCGCGATCGCAATCTCGCCCGCGACGAACCTTGCCCCAATCAAGCGTTGCTCCCCGAAGGCGTAACGGTCTTTCTTCTCCGAGGGGCAGTCATAGGATTCCGCGGAACGGCCCACGTAATCAAACACATACGAACGCCAGCTCGACTCGATGCCTTGCTGCGCCTCCTGCATCGGCGGATACCAATCGTCGTTATCATCCACGTACATCGTGACACCGAGGGTCAACTGCTTGAGGTTGTTGATACAGAAGATCTGTTGCGCCTTCCCTTTGGCGGTACTCAGCGCCGGGAGGAGCATCGATGCAAGGACCGCAATGATCGCGATCACAACCAGAAGCTCAATCAGAGTAAAGGCACCAGGAACACCCGTCCCCTTTGCTCGACTCAATCGCTTGCTCAATGTTTTCATTCCCCTTCGCCATCCTGTCGCGGCTCCGTGACGCTTTGATACCCACAACGCAACCACCACAAGAATAACCGCCTTCCCATAATTAGCCTCAGGGCCAGGTCAATGGGGCGCAACACCAGACCCCCAATTGTCTCCAGAATCAAGGATCGATTCAATCCCTTTTCTCGTCGTGCATGCTGTCGAGGGGGGAGTCCCGAATGGCGCTTGGTTCAGCATCGGTTTCTTGACAGTACAAGGGAAAGAAACTGGACGTGATAGCGGCCTCAGTGACGATGGGGCATGCGATTGCGAACCTCGTTTCTTCCCGTTGTTTCAGCCCCTTTTAACGATCTCCCTCCGACCGGTTTGCGCGACCGATTAGCCATCCAAGTTCGACGAATCGGGCAAACGTCTCAAGACGGACTCGAAGAGCTTTTGCTCCCCGACTACCGATTGAACGGTTGAATGATGAGCAGATGGCATCGAATCCGAATCCCTCAGCGCCCCCCCCCCAATGTTTCAATTGGTCCACAAGGCAGCTCTCCCATTTTGACCTCAGCGATCCTCGGCGGATCCGTTCCGTTCCAGACGATCGGCAAGCGCGCAGAAGACGACGGGAACAAGAAACAAGGAGAGAACCGACAGGGCCCCCACCTCCGCATCGCTCAGTTTGGTCCGGATTCCAAACTCCTTGACCGCACCATACAGCACCGGCACCAGAAAGATACTGACCCCCACGACAATCATCCCCCCGAAAGATGGAATGGCCATGGGCACCATGATATCGGCCCCCCTTCCATTCGAGGTCAAAATCGGGATCAAGGCCAATACGGTGGTGGCGGTGGTCATCAAACAGGGCCGCACACGACGTTCCCCTGCTTCGATCACTGCCGTTCGAATGGCGGCAACGGATTCCGGGCGGCGCCGTTTGAAGGTTTGCTCGAGATAGGTCGCCATGATCACCCCGTTGTCGGAAGCGATCCCAAAGAGGGCAAGAAACCCCACCCAGACCGCCACACTGAGGTTGTAAGGCTGAACCTGAAAAAACGCTCTCAAATCCATTCCCCATAGCGAACCGCGGAGAAACCAGTCCTGCCCATAGAGCCAAAGCATCAGGAACCCACCGGCCCAAGCCACGATAATTCCCGAGAAGACCAGGATGGTATGGGTCGTCGACTTGAACTGAAGGTAAAGGATCACGACAATGGCGAAGAGTGCCAACGGCAAGACCAACCTCAGTCTCTTCTCCGAACGGACCTGGTTTTCGTAGCTCCCGGCAAAGGTATAGCTCACTCCTGGCGGCAAGGCCCAGTCGCCGGACGCCCGTTTCGACTCGAGAAAGCGCCGCGCCTCTTCAACCACATCCACCTCGGCGAAGCCTGCCTTCTTGTCAAACAGAACATAACCGACCAAAAAAGTATCTTCGCTCTTGATCGTCTGAGGACCTCGTCGGTAGTTGATCTGGGCCAGTTGTTCCAGGGGAATCTGGGTTCCGTCCGGCGCGGGGACGAGAATGCGGCCCAAGGTTTCGATTTGATCCCTCAGTTCACGAAGATAGCGCACCCGAACGGGATACCGTTGTCGGCCCTCGACCGTCGTGGTGACTCGTTTGCCACCAATCCCCACCTCAATGACTTCCTGAACCTTCCCCAATCGAATCCCATAGCGGGCGATGGCTTCGCGATCGACTTCGATTTCGAGGTAGGGTTTCCCCACCATCCGGTCGGCAATCACGGCGCTCGGCTCCACCATCGGCACTTCCTTGAGCCACCGTTCAATCTCCAACCCGACCGATTCAATCGTCTCCAAATCAGGCCCCTTGACCTTGATTCCCATGGGCGCCCGCATGCCACTCTGCAACATGACCAAACGAGCGGCGATGGGTTGAAGTTTCGGCGCGGACGTCGATCCTGGCACCTCGGCTGCTTTCACGATGGCCTCCCAAATCTCCTCGGGACGATTAATTCCCTGCCACGCCGCCCGCCCCGGATTCAGCTTGGGATCTAGTGCCGGTCGCCAAAGCCGGAAGGGCTGTCCGCCCGGTTCTTCGATCAGAGCGCCATCCGGATCCCGCTCGAACCGCCCCTGAACGCGATAGGCTTTTCCATCAGGAGCCAACAAGGGAACGCCATCGACATCCCGGACCCAATCGGTTTCACGGCGATGATAGCGGAAGGTCATTCGTTTCCCCTCGGCATTGAGGCGGAAGCGGGGCCGATAGTTGATCACGGTCTCGATCATCGACACCGGCGCAGGGTCCAGCGGCGTCTCGGCCCGCCCCAATTTTCCGACCGCCGTTTCGACTTCAGGGATGAGTCGAATGGCCATGTTTTGTTTCCTCATCACATCCATCACTTCCCCGATCGAGGCATGAGGCATCGTCGTCGGCATATAGAGATAGGAGCCTTCATCAAGGGCCGGCATGAACTCCTTGCCCAACCCGGGAAACCGTTCCGAGATCGCCGCGAGGGGTTGCAACTCACGAAGCCCCTTCGGCAGTCGCCCGAGGAAGGCATCAAACCCCAGCCATGCCATCATGCCAACCATGACCAACAAAGCGGGCACGGCCAAAAATTTCAGGCGATTGCGCAAGCACCAGCTCAGGATTTCCACGTAGCGCCGCTGAAACCAATAGACGCCTCCAAGGAGCCCTCCCATCAACGTCACGACAAACGCCAGGTTCCCAACAAGCCCCTTCTCGGGCCCGAGCGGCAACCAGTGACGAGCCAAGACCACCGCAACCGTCAAGACCGCCAATCCGTTGGTCCACAGGGGAAGCCTTCGCCGCCCCCTCTCGGAGAGCATCAAATAAGCCAGCTGGTAAGCTCCCGATCCAAACAGCACTCCCCCAAAAATCCATCCCAAAAGACTCGGATCACTGTCTTTAAAGGAGTGCATCGTCGACACCCCGAGGACCAGCGCTCCGGATAGGAACAAGCCCCAGTGGATCAGAGTATGTCCAAGGCCGCGACGAGGTTTCCCGACAAGAAGAATCTGTGCGATCGGTGGGATTACAATGACAGCGACTCCAACCGAAGCGACCAGCGCAAAGGTCTTCGTCCATGCCAAAGGCTGAAACAATTTCCCCTCGGCTGCTTCCATGGTGAATACCGGCAAAAAGCTAACCACCGTGGTCCCCACCGCGGTCGCCACTGCGCCAGCTACTTCCCGAGAGGCCTTCAAAACGATAGCGAACGAATCGCTCCCATCCTCGG
>MDTE01012092.1_pt1 | contig 10708 bp, 8 predicted proteins | sample 811231 | NCBI WGS metagenome assembly MDTE01 (sample SAMN05326651, study PRJNA326480) | marine metagenome | isolation source: seawater | place: Indian Ocean: Red Sea | collected 2010 | reverse complement strand
ATTATTTTAAAAAAATTGTAAAAAATAAAAAAGTTTATATAACTTTTGATATTGATAGTTTTGATTTAAGTTTAATGCCAGCAACTGGTACTCCTGAACCTGGTGGACTTTTCTGGGACGATGCAATTAATATTATTAAGATAGCTTCTAAAGTATCCAATATAGTTGGTGCAGACATTAATGAACTGGCGCCAATTAAAGGATTCCCTGGCTATAATTTTCTTGCTGCAAAATTAGCTTACAAAATGTTGTCTTATAAATTTTTAACTTCTAGATACTAGATCAGAATTTTTCCAAGTTATTTCTACCAAAGCTCCACCAAGTTTTGATTTGGAAAATTCAATTTCTGCTTTCTTTCTTTCTAACAATGTTTTTCCTATGAAAGTTCCTAATCCGAGACCAGACTTAGATCTTACTTTTTTTGATTTTGATGAGATATAGGGCTCGCCAACGATTTTGGCTACGTCAGCAGGAAACCCAGGACCATCATCAGAAATTTGAACCTTAGTTTTTTCACCTTCACTCACCAAATTAATATCGATTTTACTTTTAGAAAACTTAACTGCGTTTCCAACAAAATTTCTTATTCCGTAAGTAATTTCAGGAGATCTTTTTATACGAATTTTTTTATTTATTTTTGTTAGGTCTAAATTTATTTTCTTTTTTGAGATTTCTTCAAAAGACCTTGAAATTTCATAAAGCAAGTCTTGCAAAGTTATATTTATTACAAATTCATCATCTACGATTTTATTTTGTGATATTTTTTTTAATATTTCTCCACATTTTTTAGCCTGTTCAACTAAAGTATCCAGATCTTTAGTAAATTCTTTATTGGAATTGGATATCCCTTCTTTTTTTAACTCTTTAGCAATTACAGTTATTGTTGATAATGGCGTTCCTAATGAATGTGCTGCTGCAGCTGCCTGATGCCCGATTGACTCTAGTTCCTGCTCTTTAGCTAAAACTAGTTCTAATCTATTTAATGCTTTTCCTCTTCTTCTTGCCTCGTAGCCAAAACGGAAGCCAAAATAGTTCAAAAAAATTAATACAATTATCAAAGCTGTAGGAATTGAGAAAATATAATAATCGGGAACATGAAAATGAATATCTCCCTCACTAGGTAAAGGCATATAGTTAAAAGTTAGTAATAACATGGACATTATTGTTATAATTGATAAAAAAACTGTACTGCTTAAATTCAATAATGTTGAGGATATTATAGCTGGTACTACGAGAAAGATTATAAAGGGATTCGTAACACCGCCGGTTAAATAAATTAACACTGATAACTGTATAACATCGTAAAATAAAAGTATTGTTGACTCTGTATTATTAAGTTGATTGTTGCGTAAGTTAAATTGTATAAAAATATTTGTTATTCCTCCAAAAAAAATTGTAACGGAACATAAAATTATTGGGAGATCAAATTTTATAATGAAATGTACAATGTAAATTGTAATTAGTTGGCCAATTAAGGCTATCCATCTCAAAATTACTACTGTACTTTTTTCTAACTTTAAATCCTCGTCGTATCTGAGGAGATCAGATAATTTCATGTGTTTAGATATCTAGGTTTTCGACTTCAAGAGCTTTTTCAGTTATAAAGTCTTTTCTAGGAGCAACCTCATCGCCCATTAATATTTTTATAATATTTTGATCTTCTTTTGATTTTTCCTTCGTACCTTTGGAATATTGAACTCTTAATAAAGTCCTATTATCTGGATTTAAAGTTGTGTCCCAAAGTTCTTCGGGATTCATTTCTCCTAGTCCTTTAAATCTTTGTATGTTCAGTTTTTGCCTCTCTTCATTAATAAAGTCTTCTAATTCAGATTTTTTTAATTTTTTTGATCCATTTTCTTTAGATCTAAGTATATATTTTTCTAACTCTTTTTCATTTTTAATATAGTTAACCTTAGATCCTCGTGTAACTTTAAATAAAGGTGGTTGTGCTAAATACAAATGACCTTTTTCTATTAATTCATTGAAGGGTTTATTATTGAAGAAAGTCAACAACAAAGTCCTAATATGTGAACCATCAACATCAGCATCGGTCATTATAATAATTTTTTCATACCTAAGATCTTCTACATTAAAATTAGTAGTTCCTGTTCCTAGTGCATTGATTAAGGTAACTATTTCGTTTGAAGACATCATTTTAGAAAGTGTTTTATTTTCTGTGCTGCCGTTAACACCATTTCTTTTTTTATTTTCATTTACATAAGTATTTAGAATTTTTCCTCTAAGTGGAAGAACTGCTTGGAATTCCCTTTTTCTTCCTTGTTTTGCTGAGCCTCCTGCTGAGTCTCCCTCTACTATGAACAATTCTGTACCTTCCATTGATGAGATTTGACAATCAGCCAATTTTCCAGGGAGTCCAGACAGTTCTAGTGAACCTTTTCTTCTTACACTATCTCTTGCTTTTCTAGCCAGATCCCTTGCTATTGCTGCTTGTAAAACTTTATCTAAAACAATTCTTACAATTCCAGGATTCTGATCAAACCATATAGATACTTTTTCATTTACGACTGTTTCTACTACATTTCTTATTTCTGAAGATACTAGTTTATCTTTTGTTTGTGATGAAAATTTTGGGTCTGGCATTTTAACTGATAAAATAGCTGTTAATCCCTCTTTAATATCCTCACCTCCTATGGTCACTTTATTCTTCTTATTTAAATTTTTTTCAGAGGCATATTTATTTATTATTCTGGTTAATGCACTTCTAAATCCAAGAAGATGTGTACCTCCATCTCTTTGATGTATATTGTTTGTGAAAGCCATGACTTCTTCAGAAAAACCTGCATTCCATTGAAAAGCACATTCCACTGTTACTTCTTTTTTTTCTCCTTTTAGATAAATAGGTTTTTTAAAAACAGCTTTTTCATTTTTGTTTATCATTAATGATTTTTTTTGATCTAAAAAAGTTACAAATTCTCCCACCCCACCATCATATTTATGATCGTAAACTTTAGTTTTAGCATGTGTTTGGTCTATTAAATTTATTTTTAAACCTCTATTTAAAAAAGCTAATTCTCTCATCTTTTTTTGTAAGGTTGCCAAACTAAATTTAATATTTGAAAAAATTTCTTTTGAAGGCAAGAAGTTAATTTTTGTACCTGACTGTTTAGTTTTTTTTATGAACTTTATTGAGTTCAAAGCCTTTCCATTTTTAAACGAAATAAAATATTCTTTTTGATCTCTAAATATTGTTAAGTCTAGTTTTTCGGAAAGGGCATTTACAACAGAAACACCAACCCCGTGTAAACCACCTGAAACTTTGTATGAGTTTTGATCAAACTTACCACCTGCATGTAATTGGGTCATAATAACTTCAGCGGCAGATTTCTTTTCTCCTTTGTGAAGATCTACTGGAATACCTCTTCCATCATCTTCTACTGTAACAGAGTTATTTTTATGAATGGTAACAGTAATGTTTTTACAGTACCCGACTATAGCCTCATCAATAGAATTATCAACGACCTCAAAAACCATATGGTGTAAACCTGACCCGTCATCAGTATCACCAATGTACATCCCGGGTCTTTTTCGAACAGCTTCTAAACCTTTTAAAACTTTGATCGAATCTGCCTTATAGGTCGCAGAAGAATTGTTTTTTTGAGTATTAATCATTTTTTTGAAAAACTAAGTATACCATTTTTTACTTCTGATATAAAACCAGACTAAAAGTGCACCCTAAATAATCATTGAGGTGTAAGGATAGTAGAAGAAAAATAAAATTTATTAGCTAAAGTGCGCAAAATTTCAAATTTTCATCGGCATTATCACATAATAACTTTGTTTGTCTGAAATATCTTGTATTAAAACTGGCGATGTTGCATCGTTTAAATTCATAATTAATTTCTCATCCTCTATTTCTGAAGCTATATCAAGCAGGTATTTAGCATTAAAACTAATTGTAAGACCTTCAGAATTGTAACTGGCTGGCAAATTTTCTTTGCCTTCGCCTGAAGAAGAACTATTAACAAATAATTGAATATTGTCTTTATCAAGTGTTACTTTCACCCCTTCTTTTCTGTCAATAGAAACAGTAATTACTCGTTCTATTGAATTAATAAAATCTTTAACATTTATTTTTAAAACTTTGTTGTTGCCTTTAGGAACAACTTTTTCATAGTCAGGGAATTTACCATCTATAATTTTTGATATTATTATTGAATTTCCAATTTTAAATTGGATTTTTGTTTCTCCAACATACAATGAAATATTTTCATTAGTTTCCTGCAATAAACTACTCAACTGAAAAACTGTTTTTTTTGGAAGTATAAACGGCTTAAAATTTTCTATATTTTCTGTGGGTATACTGCTTGAAGAAAGTCTATGAGTATCTGTAGCTACAGCGGTTAGGTAGGTTTTTTTATTAGAAGCTGTAACATGTATAAAAATTCCATTTAAATAATGCCTAGTATCATCATTTGACATTGATATTTTTGTTTTATTCAATAAAGACAAAAATTTTTTCCCATCTAAATTAAATGGTTTTGTTTCAAAATTTTCTGAAAAGTTTGGAAAATTATCTACTGGTAAGCATAGTAAATTAAATTTTGAATTTTTTGCAGAAATTTTCAATTTGTTTTCGCTCTGTAAATCGAAAGTAATATCTAAATTTGAAGGTAATTTTCTTAAAAGGTCATATAAGACTGTAGCAGAAGTCGTTGTACTACCTTCTTGCTCTATTTTTAATTCAGAAATTTGATCTTTAAAAATTAGATCTAAGTCAGTTGCTACAATATTTAAAACACCATTTTTTACTTCTAATAATACATTCGCAAGAATTGGTATCGTATTTTTTCTTTCAATTATATTATGAGCGATAGATAAAGACTTTAGTAATCTGTCTCTCTTAATTTGAAATTGCATTTTAATCGCTTAAGATCAAAGATTTTAACTCTTCAACATTTTTCCTAAGTTCGTCATTATTCTCTAGTAACTTCTCAATAGTTTTAACAGCATGAATCACAGTAGTATGATCTCTATTTGAAAACTTTCTTCCTATCTCTGGTAAAGATCTTGGGGTAAGTTTTTTGGCTAAGTACATTGCTACCTGCCTAGGTCTTGCTAAAGGTCTAGATCTTCGAGGTGAAAGCATGTCAGATAGTGTAATGCTGAAAAAACTAGAGGTTATATTTTGTATTTTATCAATTGTTATAATTTTGTTGCTATTATAAATATCCCTTAAAATTATTTTACAATCATTTACATTTAAAGGTTTCCTGCTCATTTTACCAAATGCCACGACTCTATTAAACACCCCAATTAATTCTCTAATATTAGAATTACTATTTTTAGCAATATAATTAATAACTTCTTCTTGGAGATCAGGACTTTCCTTAAAGGAAGTTTGATAGTCTTGGATTTGTTTTTCTAATATTTTTAGTTTTAGATCATAGTCTGGAGGTGCTATATCTACAACAAGTCCTCCCGATAATCTTGATTTTATTCTATCTTGAACTCGATCTAATTTATTTGGAGCCCTATCAGAAGAAATAATAATTTGTGAACTTTTATCAAATAAAGTATTAAACGTGTGAAAGAACTCCTCTTGTAGACCCTCTTTCCCTCTTATGAATTGTATATCATCTATTATAAAAACATTAGCCTTAGTAAAAAAATCTTTAAAATTTACCATCTCATTTTTTTTAATTGATTTAATAAATTGATACATAAATCTTTCTGCAGATATAAACATTACTTTATGGTCTTTGCTAAGCTCTAATCCAATAGCATTTAAAAGATGAGTTTTACCTAAACCAACTCCGCCATAAATAAATAGAGGATTGTAACTAGATAAGTGAGAACATATTTTTTTTGCTGACAAAAAACCAAGATTATTACTTTTTCCAACAATAAAATTTTCAAAATTTAGTTTTGGGTGTAATCTATTATAATTTAATACGGACTCTTTAATATCTGTAATTTTATTTATCTTAGTACCTAAAAATAAATTTTTATTTTTGATGTTTTCTGGTTCTATTTTAAATTCTATCCTATTAATACTTAACTTATACTTCTTTAATTCATTAAGAATTTTATCTGCATATCTAGATGTTATCCAGTCTCTAAAAAATCTTGTTTTTACTCCTAATACTACATGATCATTATATTCTTTTACTAATGATATATTTCTGAGCCAACTAGAATAAATTTCTGAACCAAAAGATTTTTCGAATGATCTTTGAACAACATCCCAATCTAAGACTTTTTCTTCTAAGGCAGATTTCGAGTTTATTTTTAAAGAAATTTTTTCCATATGTGTTTGAAATAAAAAATATTTCTATAACTTATTTTTTTTTAAAACAATATTTATTTTAAAAAATTAAAAATTAAATCGACATTGGTTGTACGATAAACGTATGAGGTGAAAATAAAAAAAATTCAACTTGAAAAAAATAAACGTAGAGAGGGAAAATAAAAAAAAGTTCAACCTTAAATAAAAATTATCTATATTTAGTTGTGATAATTATTTTTTTGAAATTTTTAGACAAAAAAAATTTAACAACTTTAAATTGATTACAACTATTTAGAGAGATTTTTTATTTTTTTTGATATTTTTGAGATTTTTCTTGAAAGATTTTTCTTCTTGATAACGCCAGTTTTTGCAACTTTCATTAATTCAGATTGAAATTTTGGAAAATATTTACTTATTTCTTTTGTATCCTTTTTTTCTATCAATTTTTGGATTTTTTTTAATGCCTGTTTGTATCTATTCTTTCTAAATTTATTAACTTCAGTCTGTTTTTTTGCTCTTTTAACCTTACGAATTGCTGATTTTATATTTGGCATTTATGGGAACGTATATATGTTCAAAATATTATGGTCAATATTTAATTATTTTTGGCATTTTTGGCAAAAAAAGGCTGCCCTATTGCCTATATAAATTTTTTTAATAATACCTTTACACTTCATCTTTCTACAAAATTTATTGTCTCTATCGTAAACCATGAATTTTTGTTGGAATTTCCCTTTTTGGCCTGAGACACTATTAAAATCTCTGATTGAAGAACCTCCAAGTTGTATTGATTTGATTAATATTTTTTTTGTATTTGAAACTATTTTTGCAACTTCCTGTTTAGAAAGTTTATTGGCATTTTTTCTAGGGTCAATCGAACTTGAAAAAAGAATCTCGTTTACGTAAATATTTCCTAAACCAGCAATATATTTTTGATCCATCATAAAATTTTTTATATTTTTTTTTGTTTTTTTTAATATTGAAATTAAGTATTTATTGTTAAATGCGCTATTTAACGGCTCTGGTCCAAGTTTAGATAAATGTTCGTTTGACTTTATTTGACTCATTTTTATAATCTTTATAAATCCAAATCTTCTTACGTCATTATATATAAATCCTATAGAATTATTTAAATATAAAATTAAATGATTATGTTTTTTTTTAAATTTTTCGTCAAAGTAAAAGCTAGTTATTAAAGTAGATTTCTTTGTTAAATTTTGAATAAAGATTTTACCTGTCATACCTAGATGAATTAAAATAATTTTTTTATTTTCAAGTTTAATTAGTAAATATTTAGCTCTTCTTGATATAGATGTGATTTTTTGTTTTTCAATGTTTTTTTGGAAATTTTTGCTCAATGTATACCTTAAATTATTGTTGAAAATACGAACTTTTTTTATTTTAAGGCCAGTAATAAAATTTGATAGTGATCTTCTAACAACTTCAACTTCAGGCAATTCTGGCATATAACTATTTCTAAATGACAAATATTAATCAATCTAAAATAAAAAAAGCAACCAAAGTTTTTAACGAGGTTTTTAATAAATATGACATCATGAATGACATAATGTCACTTGGTATTCATCGATTGTGGAAAAAAAGATTGATCGATTGGATGAATCCTAAAAATGGTGACCGTTTGATTGATATTGCATCCGGGACTGGAGATGTAGCTAAAAGCTTTATGGAAAGAATAAACCACCGGGGTTCCGTTGCCTGTGTAGAGCCAAATAAACTAATGATGAATGAGGGAAAAATAAAGCTTCAAAAGCTAAAGAATATTAATTGGTATTGTTCTTTTGCTGAGGAGTTACCTTTTAAAAATGATACATTTGATATTTATTCAGTAAGTTTCGGAATAAGAAATTTTTCAGATATTAATTCTGCTATCAAAGAAGCTAATAGAGTATTAAAAGTTGGGGGAAGAATTATTTGTCTTGAATTTTCAAAAATTGATAACGAATTATTAAATAAGTTTTATAAATTATATTCTAAATCAATACCAATGATTGGAAAATATATAGTTGGAAGTTCTGAACCTTATGAGTACTTAACAAAAACCATAGAAGAATTTCATAATCAAGATGAACTAAAAAATATTTTTGAAAAAAATGGTTTTACAAATGTTGAGTATAGAAACTTATCTGGTGGAATTGTAGCAATACATTCGGGATGGAAAATATAGTAATGTTTAAAAAGATTTACAATTTATTAAAAATTTTTAGAAAATTATCTACTTCTGGTGCAATTGACATTTTAGATGAAATTAGGCCAATTCCTAAAAGTTTAAAATATATTTTTAATATTTTTTCATTTGGTTATCCAAAAAAAATGGAAAATTTGGAAAAATCATCTGGTGAGAGGTTATGTCAATCTTTAGAAGATATGGGCACAACGTTCATTAAGCTTGGACAATTCTTAGCTACAAGACCAGATATTATTGGAGATGAAACTGCTAAAAATCTTGAAAAACTTCAAGATAAACTTCCCGCTTTTAGTACTTTTGAGGCAAAATCTATTATTAAGAATGAAATAGGTAATAGATACTATGAAGATATTTTATCTTTAAGTGATCCAATTGCTGCTGCGTCTATAGCTCAAGTACATTTTGCAAAAATAAAAATAGATGGAGAAGAAAAAGAGCTTGCTATAAAAATTTTAAGACCAAATATTTATAATAAAGTAAACGAAGAATTAGACGCATTAATGTTTGCTGCTTATTTAATCGAAAATATTTTTAAAAAAACCAAAAGATTAAAGCTAGTCGAAGTAATTATTCTTTTAAAGCAAATAACCAATATAGAAATGGATCTAAGGTTTGAAGCTGCAGCAGCAAGTGAGTTAAGAGAGAATACTCTTAATGATAAAGGAATTCATGTTCCAAAAATTTACTGGAATTATACATCAAAAAAAATATTGACATTAGATAAAGTTGATGGCGTATCTATAAGAGATATAGATAAACTTAAAAGTTTTAATATTAATCTTAAAAATCTTTCTGAAAATTTAATTCAGTCATTTCTTAAACAGTCAGTTAGAGATGGTTTTTTTCACGCTGATATGCATCAAGGAAATTTATTTGTCGATAAAGAAGGAAATATAATACCGATTGATTTTGGTATAATGGGTAGATTAGATAAAAATAATAAAAAATATTTAGCTGAAATTTTATACGGTTTTATTGAAAGAGATTATACAAAAGTTGCTGAGATGCATTTTTTGGCAGGTCTTGTTCCTGCTAAGACATCAAAAGAAGATTTTGCACAAGCTTTAAGATCTATTGGCGAACCAATTTTTGGTCAATCAATTAAAAATATTTCAGGTGGTAATTTACTAGGTCAATTATTTGAGATAACAGAAAAATTCAATATGCAGACACAGACTCAATTATTATTACTTCAAAAAACAATGGTAGTAGTTGAGGGTGTGTCCAGAAAATTAGACCCTGATACTAATATCTGGGAAGTATCCCGCCCTGTTTTGGAGGATTGGATTAAAAGTATGAAAGGCCCAGAATCAACTATTAGCAAAACTTTAGAAATATCTAAAGACCTGTTAGAGAGAATTCCAGATTTGCCAAATGTTATGGATAATGCAAATGCTGCTTTACAAATGATAGCTGAGGGTAAATTAAATATAAATACAATGAAACATAAAAATTTTGAGGTTGAAGAATTAAAACTAAAAAATTTAAGAAACAATATAATTATAATTTTTTTAGGTGTTGTAATAGGTGCTTTTATAGTATTTTAATTATATATGAGTTTAAAAAATAAAAAGATCTTACTTATAATTGGCGGAGGAATTTCTGCCTATAAATCTTTAGATTTAATAAGATTACTTCAAAGAAAAGGATCTTCTGTAAAAGTTGTTTTAACTAAAAGTGGAAAAAAATTTGTAACCTCGCTATCTGTTTCTTCTTTATCTAAAAGTCGGGTTTTTGAAGAAATGTTTGATGAAAAAAATAAGGGCAAAATTGACCATATTTCTTTATCTAGATGGGCTGATATTATTTTAACTATACCTGCTACAGCAAATTTTATGTCGAAACTCAGCAAAGGAAGCGCGGACGACTTAGCTTCAACTATTATTTTAGCATCAAACAAGGAAATTTTTCTAGCCCCAGCTATGAATGTAAGAATGTGGCTTCACAAGGCCACACAAAGAAACCTAGATACTCTTATTAGTTATGGATATAAATTTATTGGTCCTGAAGATGGTGAGATGGCATGTGGTGAATATGGAAAAGGCAAAATGTCTAGTCCAAGGCAAATTATTTCATATTTAGAAAAATTTTTTAAGAAAAAAGATTATTTTAAAAAGAAAAATATTAAAGCAATTGTAACAACTGGACCCACTAAAGAATATATAGATCCAGTAAGGTTCATTTCTAACGAATCAAGTGGAAAACAAGGTTATGAAATAGCATTAGAATTAGAAAGGCTTGGAGTTAAAACAACT
>MDTE01112249.1_pt1 | contig 10709 bp, 13 predicted proteins | sample 811231 | NCBI WGS metagenome assembly MDTE01 (sample SAMN05326651, study PRJNA326480) | marine metagenome | isolation source: seawater | place: Indian Ocean: Red Sea | collected 2010 | reverse complement strand
TTTTTATGTAATTCAACCATAAGTATTTATTAATAAACATTTTTTTTATAAAATGTTAAAAAACAAAAAAAAAGGCTTGTTATGGAGAGATAAATATGGTTTCAAGATGATGTTATAAATTTTTTATAGTATACTAGATATTGTAATATGAGCTGGACAGAAGAAAAAGTCAATAAATTAAAAGATCTATGGGGCAAAGGTCAGACGGCTAGTCAAATTGCAGAGGTAATTGGGGGAGTTAGTAGAAATGCAGTTATTGGAAAAGCTCACAGGTTGAACCTATCTGCAAAAATAAAAACTAGATCAACAATACCAAATAATAATAGTGGAAGTGAAACATCAAACAATAGTTTTAAAAAAGGCACAAGAAAGCACAGATTTAGATCATTACTTTTAGACAAAAATTTCGAACCAGCAAGAAACCTTCAACTTGAAGAATTGAATGAGAATACTTGCAAATACATGGAGGGTCATCCAGATGATAAAGACTCGTCATTTTGTGGAAGGAAAACTATAGAGAAATTTTCTTACTGTCCATTGCACCTAATGATTGTTTTTCAGCCAAAAGGAAAAAAGGATGAGATCGTAGACAAAGATGATGAAGTCCCTAAATTTATCGAGAAAAAGGTAAAATCAGCTTAAGTTAGTTATTTTAATATTTTTTCTTTAGCTTTTTTAAACTCATTTTCGTCAATTGTTCCATTGTCATATAACTCTTTTAGCTCTCTTAATTGATTAGTCACTTTAAAATTTTGATTTTCTTTTTCATTTTCATTATTTAAATCGAGATTTTTTTCATCCTTTATTATTTGTTTTGCCTCAACACCTCTTGTAATTGCCTTTACAGCAATAGACAATACAAATGCTAAAATCAGAAAAACAATAATATATATGATATTACTTAGCATTCGTTTGATTTATCAATTTTTTTTTTGAAAATTGTCCTCCACTAGTCCAGTTAAAACTATATTTGCCAATTTCATCATCAAATTTTTTAATCGCAGGCATTTTTATATCGAAATTAGTTTTATACTTATCAGAAATAACATTATCGTATTTTAATAATCTTAGCTGATCCATTGTTAATAATGGTTTAGGCAATAGTTCAAATAACTTGGCATTGAGCTTTGCTAAAGCAAATGGTATTGGTAGTAATAACCGATTTTTATTTATTGATTTTAAGATTTTTAATATTATTTCTTTAAATGTAAATACCTGAGGGCCAACACATTCTATTGTTTCTCTGACAATTTTTCTTTTTACTGTTTCAAAAATTATATTTGTTAAATCTGAGACATGTATAGGTGTAAATTTAGTTTTTCCACGATAATAAAGTGGCATGATTGGGAGAATACTTAATAATCTCATAAAATTTGTAGTAAAATTATCATCTACTGAATATACAATAGAAGGTTTTAAAATAATAGACTCTGGAAAATTTTTTCTTACGTTTTGTTCTCCTTCCAATTTACTTATAGCATAATTACTATCGGTCGCTGACTCAATTCCTAAAGCTGATATATGAATGAATTGATCTAGTGAATTTTTAGATGCTAATTTTGATAGCAAAGATGGTAATTTTGAATGAATTAGATCAAATTGATTTTTTTTTTTTTCAAACAAAATGCCTATAAGATTTATACAAACTGAAGCTTTTTCAAATAATTTGGAAATATTTTGCTCTGTAAATGAATTAATTTCCTCTAATTCTAAATATCCATAGTTAGATTGGGTTTTTATTTGATAGCCTTTTTGATGAATGCTCCTAGTTACCGCAATAACCTTATAGTTATACTTTGTAAATTTTCTTATTAAAGATTTTCCAATCTGGCCAGACGCACCAAATATTAAAATTGAATCCTGTTTTTTCATATATATATATCTAATAAATGAATTTAGATATTAAATTACATAAACGGGATTTACCAGATGAAATAAAGTTCAGTGACAAGATAGCCATAGATTGTGAATTTACTGGACTTAACATAGAAAGAGATAGACTTTGCTTGATTCAAATATCATCAGGACAAAATGATGCTCATATTATCCAATTAGACAAAGATAATTATGATGCACCAAATTTGAAAAATATTTTAATTGATAAAAATATAAATAAATTATTTCATTTTGCCAGAGCAGATCTCCTATTTATAAAAAAATATTTAGGGGTTGATGCAAATAATGTAGATTGTACAAAAATTATGAGTAAGATTGCTAGAAGTTATACTGATAAGCACGGTTTAAAAGATTTAATTAAAGAATTTGTTGGTATAGATATAAGCAAACAATTACAATCTTCTGACTTTGGAGGTGAATTAACTGATAAACAATTGAAATATTGCGCTCAAGATGTTGTTTATTTACATAAAATATATGATTCGTTGACAAAAATTTTAGAGAGAGAAAATAGGATTGATCTTTACAAAAAAACAATCAAATTTATTGATACAAGAGTTGATTTAGATTTTGCCTCATTCAAAGAAGATATATGGTCTCACTAAAATGCAAAAAAAAAAATTATTAGATATTGCTAGAGATGTAATTAAGATCGAAATAATTTCACTTAAGAAACTTTATGCGAGTATTGGAAAATCTTATGAAAAAGTAATTAAGACAATTTTAAACTGCAAAAATGGAAAAGTGATAGTTTCGGGTGTAGGAAAGAGTGGAATAATTGGTAGAAAATGGTCTGCAACTTTTTCATCAACAGGTACTCCGTCTTTCTTTTTAGACGCATCGGATGCAAGCCATGGTGATATGGGTCAAATAACATCGAATGATATTCTTATTTTAATCAGTCTAAGTGGTGAAAGCGATGAATTAAAAAATATAATTCAGTATGCGTCTAGAAATAAGAATATTAAACTAATTGGAATTACGTCAAAAAAAGATTCTATTTTATATAAAAATGCCGATGTAAGTTTTTTGCTACCATCGGTTAAAGAGGCGGGTCCTGGAAGTTTTGTTCCAACTTCATCAACTACAATGCAAATTGCTTTGGGAGATGCAATAGCAATAACATGCATGAATTACAAAAAATTTGGGAAACTAGATTTTAAAAAATTTCATCCTGGGGGTTCACTATCTGTAAAATTAAAAACCGTTGAAGATTTAATGTTAACTAAAGGGAAAATACCTTTTGTAAATGAAAGTATAACAATGAAAATTGCTTTAAGAAATATTGAAAGAAAGGGCCTTGGCACATTGATTATTAGAGATAAGCGCAACAATACAAAAGGTATTTTAACTGATGGAGATATAAAAAGACTTTCTAACATAAAATCAGATTTTAAAAATTTAGAAATTAAGAAGGTTATGAAAAAGGGACCAATTAGTGTGGATAAGAATATGCTTGTAGCACAAGCTCTTTCTATTATGAATGACAAGAAAATTACAAGTTTATGTGTTCATCAGAATAATAAAAAAAACAAAACAATTGGATTTATACATATTCATTCTATCCTAAATGCAAATATAACTTAGATGTCAATTAAGTCATTTATTCAAATCTTATTGTTGATAATTATAATTTCAATAATAACAGCAGTTTATTTTAAATATTTCGATATAAATAAAAATATTGTAGAGGAAATAAATTCAATTGAAATTGACAATCAAGATAAAATTATCAATCTAGAAAAAAAATTATCAGAATTAGAATTAAAAAATAGTGAATTAAAAAAAATAATTATTAATAAAAACTTAAATTCAGAAGATATATTGTCTGAAAATGATGAAGAAAAGATTAACAAAGATAATGAAGTAAGTAAGATTAATGAAGTTAATACGAGTAAAGTAGATGCGAGTGATAAACTAATTACAAAAAAAAAGGATGCAGATAATAATATTGAGAAAATTAAGAAGGTTAAAATTGATGAAAAAACAGAGTTTGTAAAGGATATTGAATATAACTCTATAGATGATAAAGGAAATAATTTCTTTCTATTAGCTAAATCTGGAAGGTCAAATAGCGACGACAAAAATGTATTAGATTTAGTAAATGTGCGAGGGGAAATCTCTTCTGATAAAAGAGATACAATTTATATAGTTTCAGACTTTGGTCAATTTAATTCTACAACTTCAAATTCAAAATTTTATGATAATGTAGTAATTAATTATCAAGAAAAACAAATTACTTGTAAAAATTTTGATATAAACATGGAAACAAATAAAGCTATAGCTTATAACAATGTTATAATTACTGATCCAAACTCTGAAATGAAAGCAGGGAAAGTAGAATTTGATTTAAAAACAAAAAATATAGATATAAACCCACAGTCTGTGAATGCAGATATCAATGTTGTTACAAATTAATGGCGTTAATAAAAAAATTTAGAATTAAAAGTTTTAAAGAAAAACAAACTTTATTGGAATTAAATAAAATCTCAATGTTCTACAATAAAAGGCAAATATTAAACGATTTAAATTTAAAGATTAACAAACAAGAAGTTTTAGGAATGCTTGGACCAAATGGTGTTGGAAAATCAACAATTTTTCACATTATTACAGGTTTAAGAGATCCTAGTTACGGAAAAGTTTTGATTAATGGAGAGGATTGTACAAATGTTCCTATTTATGAAAGAGCGACTAAGTTTAAACTGGGATATGTTCCTCAATACGGTGGTTTTATTCAAGATCTAAATCTAATTGAAAATTTAAAACTTGTTGGTGAAATCCACATTAAAGACAAAGATTTGAGAAAGACAAAAATTGAAAAAATAATTTCTCAGTTTGAATTTGATCCTTTATTAAAGATAAAGGCCAAACATTTATCAGGTGGACAAAAAAAGAAACTTGTAATAGCTATGGCGTTAATAAACGATCCAAGGATTTTATTATTAGATGAACCATTTGCAGCTCTAGATATCCTTACAATTAAAATGCTACAAGAAATAATCGTAAATCTTCAAGCACTCGAAAAAATAACTGTGGTTGTCTGTGATCATCAAGCAAGAGATTTGTTAAGCTGTGTGGATAGAGCAATTGTTTTATCGAATGGAAAGATTATTGCATCTGGAAGTCCTAAAGAAATCATAAAAGATTCAAACGCTAAATCTGCATACTTTGGAGATGAATTTAAAATAAATTAATTCATCTATGACAAATTATATTTTAATAAAAAATAAAATAAATAATTTTAACAAAAAAATTCAAGTAAGTGCTGATAAAAGTATTTCAATAAGGTCTGTACTTCTTGCCTCGCAAGCAGTAGGAACATCAAAAATCTCTAATCTACTTGAGTCAGAGGATGTTTTAAATTCTTTAAAGGTTATAAAAAAACTTGGTATTAATTATTCGAAAGTTGGAAAGGTTTATTATATTAAAGGTTATGGGTTAAATGGTTTTAATATTAAAAATGAAACTGTATTAAATGCTGGTAATTCAGGTACTTTAGCAAGATTAATACTTGGTTTATTGGTCAAATCTAAGTCTAAAGTAAAATTAATTGGCGACAAAAGCTTGTCTAAAAGAGATTTTCACAGGGTGATAAAACCACTGAGACTTTTTGGAGTAAATATTGAGAGTAAGAATAATTTGTTACCACTCAAAATACAGGGAACAGACTTTTTAAGACCAATTATATATAATGAGGAGATTGGAAGTGCCCAAGTTAAATCCTGTGTTATTTTTAGTGCGTTAAATACCCCTGGTATTACACAAATAAATTCAAAAACTTCTAGAAATCACACAGAACTATTCTTAAAATTTTTAAATTATCCAATAAAGGTTATTAAAAAATCAGGTTATGAAAAAATATTAGTAGAGGGACTAAAACAATTTAAAGGCTTTAAATATGAAGTTCCAGGAGACATAAGCTCTGCATCCTTTTTTATAGTTTTAACTCTTTTATCAAAAAATTCTAAGATTGTTATTAAAAAAGTTAATGTAAATAAAAGCAGAGTTGGAATTATTTCTATTTTGAATATGATGGGAGCTGAAATTAAACTTAAAAAAAAAACAATTTACAATGGAGAAGAAATTGCAGATATACATGTAAAAAGTAAAAAAAGTTTAAATGCAATAAATTGTCCTTCAAAATTAAATAGTTCAGCGATTGACGAATTTTTGATAATTTTTCTAGTAGCTGCAAAAGCAAATGGAATATCAAGATTTAAGGACTTGGGAGAAATGAACAAGAAAGAGTCTAAAAGATTAGACTTAGCAATACAATTTTTAAAATTAATCGGTATTAAAGTAAATAGATTTAAAAATGATATTAATATTCATGGAAACCCAAATTTAACCTTGTCAAAAAAATTTGAAATGAAAAATTTTTTAAAAGATCATAGAATATTTTTCTTATGTTGTATTACAGCATTAACATTAGGTGGAATGTGGAAAATAAATGATAAAGATTCAATAAATACATCCTTTCCAGATTTTTTAAAGACTTTAAGAATGATTGGAGCCAAGATAAGTTGAAAAAGAGAAAAGATATTATTACTGTTGCAATTGACTCTCCTGCTGCTGCAGGAGCAGGCACACAAGCAAAATTGATATCTAAAAGATACAATTTATTTTATCTAGATACAGGAAAAATTTATAGATATATTGGGAAACTAAAATTAGAAAATAAAAAAAAATTTAATTATAATCTCATAAAAAAAAAGATAAAAAATATAAAATTAGATTATCTGAAAAAAAAATCTTTATTATCCAATGAAGTTGCAATTTCGGCATCTAATATAGCTAAAGATATAAAAATCAGAAATATAGTTCATAAATTTCAACAAAAATGTGCTTATGACCCTCCAAGAAAATATAATGGGTCTGTTTTAGATGGAAGAGATATAATCACTGTACAAGTAAGAGATGCAATGTTTAAATTTTATATTACTGCCAGCTTAGAAGTGAGAGCTAAAAGACGTTTTGAGGAATATCAAAAATTAAACAAGAAAATTACTTATAAAGAGGTATTTAAAAGCCTAAAAAATAGGGATAAATCTGACAAAAAAAGAAAACATGGTCCACTCAAAAAAACCAAAGATTCTATCTTGATTAATACAACTAAATTAAGTAAGAAAGCGTGCTTTAAAAAAATTAAAGCTATAATGGACAAAAAATTAAAACGTTAATGGAAATATTTAAAGATCTATCAACTCCTGCAAGCAAGCAATTCGAAAAACTATTAAATAGCCAATTATCCAAAAATAAAATTGAGGAAGGTAAAATTATTGAGGGTAAAGTAACAAAAATTACAAGTAAGTATGTTTTTTTGTTTATTCCTGGTTTGAAAAGTGAACCTGTAATTGACGTAAATGAAATAAAATTAATGGGTATGAGCGAGGAAATAAAAGAAGGTTCGTCAATATCTGTATTACTTGAAAAAATTGAAGATAAAAACGGTGATGTTATCGTATCCGCTCAAAAAGCTCAAAAAATTAAAGGATGGAATAAGTTGGTTGAATGTTATGAAAAAAATGAACTCATAAATGGAAAAATTACTCAAAAAACTAAAGGCGGTGTCATAGTTGAACATATTGAGACAGGATCTCTGATGTTTTGTCCTGGTTCACAAATTTCAGACAAACCAATCAAAAATATTGATCATTTAATTGGTGTTGAACAAAAATTTGCACTCATTAAGCTCGATATGGTGAGAGGTAATAGCGTAGTTTCTCGTAGACAGGTAGTCTCATCAAATAAAAAAGAGGACAAGACAAAAATTATCCAGAATTTTAAAGTTGGTGATATCATTAAGGATGCGGTGGTAAAAGGTTATTCGTCATTTGGCTGTTTCTTTGAAGTTACAACACCTGAAGGCACAATAGATACACTCTGTCACCTACAAGAGATTAGCTATAGCAGAGTAAATCACCCAGATGAAATTTTTAATATTGGTGAAAAACACGATCTGAAAGTAATTTCAATCGATATGGAAAAATTGCAAGTTGGTTGCTCGATTAAACAATTATCACCAGATCCATTTGAACATATTTCAAATTATCAAATAGGAAATCAATACAAAGTTAAAGTTGTTAAAATTACTGACTATGGGTGTTTTTGTGAATTAGAGGCTGGACTGAGTACGCTTCTTCACAGTAGTGAAATAAGTTGGACTAAAAAAAATATATCACCAAAAAAAATATTTAATGTAGGTGACCAAATAGATTGTGTGATTACAGAAATTGATAAAGATAAAAGGAGAGTTGCGATATCGCATAGACTCACACAAGAAAATCCTTATTCAAAACTAGAGAATGATTATCCAGTAGGCTCTGATATTGATGGGGTGGTAAGTAACACAAATGAATATGCTCTATATTTGAAATTAGCAGATTTTGAAATTGACGGATTTTTGCACTCTAATGATCTTTCTTTTACAGGAGATCCTGAAGAGGAACTTAAAAAATACAAAAAAGGCGATAAATTAAAAGTACGTATATTAGAAATTAAGAAGTCGGATCAAAAAGTAAGGGTGGGCTTAAAACAATTACAAAAAGATCCGTTTGACTGGTTTAAAGATAAAAAAGTTAACGAAGCGATTACAGTGCAAGTTATTTCATCAGATAATAAAGGACTAATTGTTAAGCCTGAGGGGTGTGAAATTGAGACTTTAATAAAGAAATCTCAAATAGCTATGAGTGCATCTGATGCAAGACCATCTCGTTTTGTCGGTGGAGAAAGAATTGATGCTGCAATAGCTGAACTTAATTTTGAAAAAAGAAAGGTTTCATTAAGCATAAAGTTACTTGAAGAAATAATGAATTCAAAAGCTATAAAAGAGCACTCTAGTCCATTGAGTGGAAAAAATCTTCCTTTCTCGTCGCTTTCTGAGCAATTAGATGATAAGAAGAACAAGAAGGATCCAAAATAAAAATTGTCATTTGTTAAGTCAGATATATTAAAAGAATTATCAGATAACTATCCAAATTTTCTAAAAAAAGATCTCTTAAAACTATTTGATATTTTTATTTATGAAATTCAAGAGTCTTTAAAAAGAGGTGAGAGAGTAGAATTGAGAGATATATTTACTATCGAGCCAAGAATTCAAAAAGCAAGAATTTCTAGAAATCCCAAAACAAATGAAAAAGTGAATACCCCAGAAAAAAAAACAATATTATTTAAAACATCTAAAGAGTGGTCTAAAATTATAAATGAAAAGAAATAAAATATTTATTGCTTGTGATACTAAAAATATAAAAAAAGTTAAAGAGATAATAAAAAAAACAAAAAGTTCAAAATTAAAAATAGGTTATAAATTTGGTTTAGAATTTCTTAATTCTAAAAAAGGTAGAGATTTTATTTCAAAGTTAAAAAATGTAACTACTTTTGGTGATTATAAATTTGCAGATATACCAAATACCTGTGCGTCAGCAATAAAGGCTGTTAAAGATTTAAAATTTAATTATCTTACAATTCATATAAGTTCTGGTTTAGAAGCATTGAAGGCAGCTAAAAAAGTTTCTGGGGGGACAAAATTAATAGGAGTAACAATACTAACTTCTCTTGATAATAAATCATTAAAGGATATTGGATTTAATAAAGATGTTAAAAAAATAGTGCTACATCAAGCAAGATTAGCAAATAAAGCAAAGCTAGATGCTTTAGTATGTAGTGCAAGAGAGGTAGATATTGTAAAGAAAGTATTTAAGAGAGAAATAATAACTCCTGGCATAAGACTAAACTCAAAATCAAATGATCAAAAAAGGGTTCTTACTCCAAAAGAAGCATTCCAGAATGGGTCTGATTGGCTGGTATTAGGAAGACCAATTACAAAAGGTAATATTAGAAAAAATCTTCAAAATTTAATAAATCATTTAGAATAATGATAAAGGGTATAAAAATTTGTGGGGTCTCTGATCTTGAGACTTTAAACTTTATTTTAAACCATGAACGTCCTGCTACATTTATTGGATTTATTTGTAATTATAAAAAAAGCAAAAGATATGTGGATAATGAAAATTTAAAAAAATTGTTAAATACTAATAAAAAAAATACAAACTTTGTGTCTGTACTCGTTAATCCAATTGATAAAGAATTAGAAGAAATTAAAGATTTAAATTTTGATTATTATCAATTATATGACGTGAGTCCTGAAAGAACCAAAAATATTAAAGAAAAATACAATATTAAGATTATTTCAGCTTTTACAATTGCTAATCAAAATGATCTCGAAAAATACAAAAATTATGTTGGTATTTCAGACATATTTCTTTTTGACGGAAAGGGTTATGAAAAATCAATAGGCTTTGACCATGACTTATTAAATTCATTACCAAATTCTATGAATAAAATGATTGCTGGAAATATAAAAATAGATGATATTCCTAGTTTTAAAAATAAAGATTTTTTTATTGACTTAAGTGGTTCATTAGAGAATGAAGAGGGTAAGAAAGATATTAAAAAAATCAATAAACTGCTAAATTTAACAATTTTATGAAACTTAGAAAAGGAATTCCAGTTATAGATCAAGGAGACAAACTCGGTTTCTGGGGTGGTAAATTTGGGGGAAATTTTGTTCCTGAAACACTAAAAAAACCTATAGAAGACCTTGAAATTCAATTTAATAAACTCAAAATAGATAAAAAATTTTTAAAAGAAAGAGATAAGTACTTTAAAAATTGGATTGGAACACCGACAAGATTCATAAAATTAGACAATTTAACTAAATATATTGGTGGAGCTCAAATCTGGTCAAAAGTTGTTTCTGATGCTAACGGTGGAGCTCACAAAATATATAATGCAACTGTACATTGTTTATTAGC
>MDTE01013847.1_pt1 | contig 10710 bp, 3 predicted proteins | sample 811231 | NCBI WGS metagenome assembly MDTE01 (sample SAMN05326651, study PRJNA326480) | marine metagenome | isolation source: seawater | place: Indian Ocean: Red Sea | collected 2010 | reverse complement strand
TCTTGTTATTGATTGTGTACCGTCAAAGCCAGAACCAACAACTTGCATTGCAGGAGTGCCACCAGATATTGTTGTTTCAGGTGTAGATGAACCAATAACGATTGGACCATTAGGACCAATAACGTTAATAGTTCCAAGAGCTGAATCGACTATATTAGCTATGTAAGCCGAATCTCTAAAAATATCTGCTTGTCTTGCCTGAACATACGCTGAATCAACGGTACTTGTTATTGATGTAAGTGTAGTAGTTTTTTCTGTTCCTATGGTACTTACTATTAGTTCATCCGATACTGCAGCACCTGTTGCTAATGTAATTTTATTATTATCTGCACTTTCTGTAAAGTCAGACGCGTCTAGTCTTATTCCATTGAGCAATATATGAAACTTATTTGTTTCAAAACTTAATGCTGCTCCATTTGCGTCATTACCAGAAAACACTGTTTGATTTGCTGTAGCAACAAACTTATAGTCCTTAAATGTTGCATTGACTCCTTCTTGTCTTGCTTGAACATACGCTGAATCAATAACAGTAGCATCACTTGGTATTACATCTCCCTCGACTGTAGTAATGACAAGATCATCACCGCTATCTGCACCTTCAGTTAATGTTATAGTATTATTAGAAATATTTGCAGTAAAATCCGAGTCAATTAATTTTATTCCATTTAAGAATACGTTAAAATTATCTGTTCTTAAATTTAAAGATGTTCCTCCAAGATCAGCACCAGAAAATAATGTTTGACCTGAATCTGCTTTATATCTAAAGTCTGTAAATTGTGGTGTAACAACACCAGTTACTCTCGCCGCAACATAATCAGAGTCTATCAATCCAATAACTGTGGCAGAATCAGTACCAGCAGTTGTTCTCAGAGCAATATATGCTGAGTCTATCAACTGACTTGTTAATGATGAATCTAAGAAGTTTGTTTGTTTTGATTGTATGTAACTAGCAGGAACTCTTAATTGAACATAAGATGAGTCAACTGCAGAAACTCCAGCGACTGCATTTTGTCCTATGATAGTTTGAATTACTAATTCATCATTAAGAGTGGCACCAGAACTAAGTGTTATAACGTTAGTTGACGTATTTGCGGTAAAATCAGAGTCTAATAGTTTAATACCATTTAAGAATACTGTAAAGTTACCAGGTGATAATGCTACTGTCTGTCCGTTTACATCTGCAACTCCTCCACCAAATTCAGTTTGATTTCCATTGGCGTTATATTTGTAGTTAACAAACTGTGGTTGCGCGACCGCTATAGTTCTTGATGCTATATAATCAGAATCAATTATGGATATTCCAGCAAGAGCATTCTTTCCTTTTATAGTACTAATTACAATTTCATCTGAAGTTGATCCTGTAGAATCAAGAGTAATCCTATTATTAGTAACATCAGCAGTAAAATCAGATGGGAGGAGTCTTATACCGTTTACAAAGACAGCATGATTTCCAGTTTCGATGGATAGCGCATTTCCGTTTGCATCATTTCCTTCAAATACAACTTGTCCAGCCGATTCAGTTATATACTTAAATTCTGTAAATATAGGATTAGCAAAAGCAACAACTCTACTTGACACGTAGTCTGAATCAATTAATCCAATAACTGTGGCTGAATCAGTTCCTGCGGTTGTTCTTAAAGCAATATATGCAGAATCAATAAGTTGTGATGTTAAAGTGGAATCTAAATAATCGTTTTGATTTGCCTGAACATATGCAGCATTTATAACTCCTTGAACTGTTGTACTGTCAAGATACTTCACATCATTCGTAAATGTGCTTACAGGAAGTCCTGTAACAAAAGCTGAGTCAGTAAAATCACTTGTGTTATATTTTTGCTGTCTAGCTTGAACGTAAGCAGTATCAACTGTCGTAAGTATAACACCCGAAGCGATAGAAGCAGAGTCAAGAATAACTCCTGCTCTTGCTGTAACATAATCAGAATCAATAATTACTTCTAAATATGAACTATCAATTATAGCCTGAACTTGTGCAGAATCAACTGTAGAAACTCTAGCATTGATATAGGCAGAGTCAACAGTAGAAGTTACTAAAGATGAATCTTGAAATCTATCTCTTAATTGAATATAAGCAGAGTCAACCAATAATTTTGTTAGATCTGAATCTATAAGAGCTTGTCTAGCTCTAACATACGCGGTATTGATAACATCAGTTACAGTCGTACTATCTAAATAATTTGCATCATTTGTAAATGTACTGATTGGCAATCCAGTTACAAATGCAGAATCTGTAAAATCACTTGTATTATATTTTTGTTGTCTGGCCTGAACATAAGCTGCATCAACTAACGCAGTAGTTCGAGTTGAATCAATAGTAAATCTGTAAACCATTGCAGAATCTAGAGCAGTAGCGGCTAATTGATATCCTGCACTTGCATGATCTCCCCAACCAAAAGCAGTATTCCAGTTTGCTGAGTTAGATAATTGACTGTTATTCGCAAGCTCAACCCAGGCGCCAGCATGAGCATAATAAGCTTTTCCAGTACCGTGTACATGTGCAAACATTCCATGATAAGTACTAGCACTAGGAAGATCACTTAACTGAGAATATACATTAGCAAAAAGGACTTTTCCAGTTGTAATAATATTATTTGCACCCATATTTAAAGTGCCACCAGTAACTATCGAAGAAATAAAAGAAGAGTCTCTTTGAAGGTCTGCCTGTATTAGTTGAACGTATGCAGAATCAACAACTGCTTTAATATGAGCTGAATCAATCAATGCCGCAGCATAAGTGCTGTCTAAATAATTTTTATCATTCGTAAATGTGCTTACAGGAAGTCCTGTAACAAAAGCTGAGTCAGTAAAATCACTTGTATTATATTTTACCTGCCTTGCTTGAACGTAAGTATTATTAACAACACCTGTAATGGTAGTGCTATCTAGAAAGTCACTGGTGTTATATTGTATCTGGTTTGATTGTATATAAGATGCATTAATAAGATTTTGTGCAGTAGTACTGTCTAAATACAAAGCATCATTTGTAAACGTTGACACAGGCCTAGATGTAACAAAGGCAGAATCAGGAAAATCACTTGTGTTAAGTGTATTAGCAATTGTAATAGTAGCGTTTGGATCATCATAGTTTATATTGATACCGCTACCTGCAGTTAAAATATTTCCGACTCTATCATCAATATTTTCAAATGGAACTTTAATTTCTAGTGTACCAGCTGCATCATCATAAGTTGCTGTAACATTTACACCACCAGTTATCAATGCACCTACTCGATCATCAACTCTTTCATTAGTAAAATATAAATTAGTAGATCCTTCTGATAAACTATCAGTAGATGCTAAAGCAAATGAAGCATCAAAATCACTGTCAACTCTAACTTTTGTATAATATTTGTTTGTTCCTTCTGAAAGATCTGACGTCGACTTTTGACTTAAGTCTAAATTAGCACCAGTTTGTAAATTAACTCTTGCATCAGCTCTTGCGTTGGTATAATAAAGATTAGTTCCTTCAGATAAATCACTAGTAGAGGCAGAATCGATAGCAACATTAAAATCACTATCAAAGTTTGCTTTAGTATAAACTTGTTCTACATCAAACTGGAAAACACCAGTCGTCGAGTCATAACTTAGATCTCCTTGAGCAGAAAAATGAGATCTAACTTCACTAGCAGAAGGACCTACGTATGTAAATTTACCAGTGGCTGAATCATAAGTAAAAGATCCATCACCTCCAGCGTCAACAGCTATCAAAGCACTTCGAGCCGCACTATCTGCTCTAGCAGTTGTATAATAAAGATTATTTCCTTCTGTTAAATTGGTAGTAGTTTTTATCGCAAGTCGAGCATCAAAGTCACTATCAACACGCGTCGTTGTATAATATAAATTAGAGCCTTCTGATAAATCGGATGTTGTTGCCGAATCAATAGCAACATTAAAATCTGAATCAAAGTTTGCTTTTGTATAAACTTGTTCTACATCAAATTGAAAAACGCCTGTTGAAGAATCATAAGTAAGATCTCCTTGAGCAGAAAAATGAGATCTAACTTCTGTAGCACTTGGTCCTGTATAAGTAAATTTTCCAGTCGCTGAATCGTAAGCAAATGATCCATCACCGCCCGCATCAACAGCAATCATTGCACTTCGAGCTGCGCTGTCTGCTCGAGCAGTTGTATAATAAAGATTTGTAGATCCTTCTGATAAACTATCTGTAGATGCTAGTGCAAAAGAAGCGTCGAATGCTGAATCTGCTCGAGCAGTTGTATAATAAAGATTGGTTCCTTCAGGCAGTTGCCCAGTATTTGCATCACCTAAGTCTGAATCAAAGTTTGTTTTTGTATAGACTTGTTCAACGTCAAAACTAAATTGACCTGTGGCACTATTATAAGTTAAGTCTCCACTTGCAGAGAACATTCCTCTTATATTACCAGAGTCAATGTTTATGACACCAGAACCATTATTGTATACTATTCCTTTATCACCAGTAAAGTGTGCTCTGACTTCAGATGAAAGTGGACCTGTATAACTTAATTTACCTTTAGCAGAATCGTAAGTAAGTGATCCATCACCACCAAGATCTGCAACGTTTATGGTATTTCTTGCTCTTTGTGTTGTAAAGTATAGATTAGATCCTTCTGCAATGGAGTCAGTATTTGTTGTAGTAAGTCGATCTCTAAGATCTGAATCAAAGTTGTCTTTGGTATATTTTACTTCAACATCTATACTAAAGATACCAGTTGATGCATCATATGCCAAGTCCTGTGAGGCACCAAAATGTGCTCTGACTTCTGATGCTGAAGGACCTGTGTATGTAATAACACCAGTAGCATTATTATATGTTAGACTTCCATCGCCACCAGCATCTACAGAGCTTATAGATTTTCTTACATCAGAATCAAACAGAGATCTGGTTATTCCTGCACTATCAATTGTCTTTGGAAGATTCGTAAGAAAGTCAAAGTCTCTATTTTGTCTCAGATGAACATAATCAGAATCCACAATTCCAAAGGTTGTAGCACTATCAGTCAACGCAAAAGTTGCATTAACAATCGCTAGCGCTGCATCTGAATCTGGATATACTAGAAAATTCGGACCTGTAGAGTCTGTAGTAGAATCAGTAGGTGCCGCTGCTCTTGAAACAGTTATATTAAATATATCTGTGAATCTAGAAAAAATACTTTGAGACAATAGTAGTGTGCTCTTAGCATCTACTGTAGTTATTGTAACGCTTTGAGTTTGGCCTTGTGACAGAGATATTGAAAAGCCATAAACACCAGATTGTTGAGGTGCACTTGTAGTACTACCAACAGACCCAAACCAACCCCTAGTTTCACCTTCTAAAACAGCAACTAGATCTAGATCTACAGTAAATTCAATGGAAGCTTCAGTGTGACCTAAAGATACAGTAGAATTATTGGCGACTTCTACTTCTGTTCCATCTAGTTTTCTGTATTTTAATATGTCTGCCATTATGCTTCATCTGAATCTTTATCTACTTTTTCAGGAGCATTATCTTGAGCTTTATCAACTTCATCTTGGTTTTCGTCATCGACTTCTTGATCTAAGTCTTTAGTTTCTTCTTCACTTAGTTTAAGAACGTTTTTCATAACCCATTCTTTAGTAAAGTATTCACCAACATGTGGTTGTATCATATCAAGTGTTTGAATTCTTTCTTTTAATAGTTCACTTTCTTTGAGTTCACTAAAGTAATTATCTCTTGAGTATTCAATTTTTATTTCTTCTTTCCAGGAATCCCAGTCTGCTTCAGTAATAATTTTCTTTAGAATCAATTGTTTCTTCAGTATTTCCATAAACAAAGCAGAAAATTTATTTCTTAGTCTATCGACAAACTTTTGAAACTTTACTTCGTCTCTAGATATCTCAGTAGCTCTACCTAAACTAAACTGCGCTTCTTGTTCTAATCTGTTTATAGGAACGTTAAGAGCTTTATATACTCGCTTTTGAAAATAAACTATATCATCTATTTGACCTAAGTTTTCACCACCAGGCAATGAAGTAACTTCAGTTCCTCGTCCACCTTCTCTCCTTGGTAGCCAAAAATCTTCAAGCATTGACATATGTTTTCTATCATCTTTAAGTTCACCAGTATTTGCGTCGTAAACAAGTTTGTTTCGAAACTTAACCATGATACTTTTTAAGTATTCTTCAGCTTTTCCTTTTGGAAGGTTACCAACATCAACATAGAATATTCTTCTTTCTGGTGCTCTTGCTAACCTGTAGATAACAAGAGAGTCTTCCATCATTCTTAATTGGTTAATAGGCTTTATTGCTTTATGTAAATGTGAAACAACCTTTTTACGTGATTCGTCTAACAAACCAGATGTTACGTAACTAATAGAATCAACATGAAACTTAACAGCATTGTTGTTCGCACTGTTTCCAGGTTTTTCTTGATAAATGTAGTATTCTTTTACTTCTTTTACAATGTCAGCATTCGTCTTTGGATCTTTTTCTTTTTTAACTTGTTTTACTTTTCTAATCTTGAGTGAATCAATAAAACGTATTTCTTGTATTCCACCTTTTTCATTTCCATCTGGAACTACTAAGTGGTGATATATTCTTCCGTCGGTATACCATCTCTTAAATATATCATGACCTAACTCTTTAAAGTTAAGCATTGATAATATACCTTTAAATTCTTCTTGTATGGATTCTTTGATTTGATCAGTAGCTTCGATGTCATCTAGACCAAGTGATACAACACCTGACTCCTCATCTACTACTATTGATTCATTAACAATATCTTCAATAGCCGCATCTACTTCTGGATGAGTAGCGACTCCTCTATATTTCATTATTAATGAATAGTTATCTTTTGCATTGTTACCGTCAATATCGACGTACTGTCCATAGTAGCTTCCTGACGCAGTAACATATCCTGCACCGTCCTCACTTTGAGGCGGAACTACAGACTTTAATTTATCATTAGCCTTATTGGCTCTTTTAATTTCAAAACCGAATAACTTAATTGAATTCTCTTCTGCCATAACGACCCTTTATTCTAATTGCAAGGGGCATTTCTGCCCCTCACATTTATTTATTCACTATTTTCATCACGGTAGGGCGGTCATGCCTGCTACCGATGCTCCTTTTGAAGACTGCCAGTAATCAATCTGCCATTCAATAGAAAATTCTTCTACCTGATCATTAGCATCATATGCTAGATCAATTGCAGATGTATTAGTTGGAAATGCTCCAAAGAAATCGTATGTATAAAGAACGTTATTGTTCTTGTCCAACTGCTCAACTTTTAAAGTGCTCTTGTAATTGGCTGGATCTTGCTCACCAGTATTGACCTCATGAGCGTTCATAGCTTCCATCCATGATTCCATAGAGCTTCTTATATTAAAGTCTACGTCGTTATACACAGTTATAACCCAAGGCTCGAAAACTCTATCACCAGATAGATTAATCGTTCTACCTCTGAAGAATGCTGGTGCTACTCCCATGATTGATGCGGGAAGTTGCGCAGCTCTGCAAAGAAAGCTCATCTCTGGATTATTTCCACCTAAGCCTGGAAGGGACGGCAGAATTGCTGGAGAGTTACAAGTTACTTGATAGAGGTTAGCACGTGCTCCACCTCCACCTAGCGCGGTTTTAAATGCTTCTATATTAGGTATTGCCATTTTATTGTCTCCTTACCAATATTTATACAGTTCCAACAACTTCGCTAAACGCAACGCCTGATCTTACTCCAACAAAGTTAAGTGTGATGAAGTTGATTGATCTTGCGGGTTTAATGAAGATGTTAGCAACAAATTGATTAGTATCGACAATTTCTGGACCATTGTTAGTATCATCACAGACTATTTTAAAATCTGTAATTCCACGTCTGCCTTGAACATTTCGAAGAACTGGTTCTACAATTCCTACAAATTCTGATCTTGTGAACTCATCATTGAATTCAAAGATAGTTGCTTTAGCGGCTGTAGATATTGCTCTTTCGAGTACAAGAAATAGACGTCTAACGTTGATGCGATCAAAAGCCGATGGTCTATCTTGATGAGTCTTATCACCAAACAGTAATATTCCTTGACCAGGAAGATTCGCTACAGGATTGACTCCAATCTTATAGTGTGTATCTCTATCTGATTTGTTAGGATTATATGCTAATGCAGTAACTCCAAGGTATTGACCTCTTCGTGTACCTGCAGGTGAGAAGAACGGTGCAGCATTTCTATCTGTAGCGGCCATAAGACCTGCTGTTGATGATGCTGCTGGTATGAAGATAAACTTATCGTTGAATTTATCATAAACTTTTAGGTAGTTGTTATCGACGATAAGATATGAACTCTTAGTGAAGTTAGCAACTGCTGTGGCAACATCGGCTACCGCACTTGCAGCGTTATTAACAACTGCTACTCTGTTCGGTGATGTTACAACAACACAATCTTTTCTCAAAGATGATGCTGTAGTAACTAAGTCATTAACTATTGTAACTTGATCAGATGAAGAATTCATTCCAGGTGCTATTAAGAAGTCGACTTCTATTAGATCCGGATCTTCAATTAAATCAAATCCTGTTTGATAGTTACCAGTTGTCAACGCTGCTCCATCATCTCCATCAGTTAGAGATGTTTGAACACGTGATGCTGATCTACCAGTAGCATAGTTTTTGTTTGGAGATGTTGCTGTTCCAGCCGCAGTACCAAGACCAAGTTGAGTAATATCAGCTACCCATACGTATTGAGATCTTCTGTTAATAACATCTTTTAGATAGTTTGTAGTTCCGTCTGTATTCTTTGCATTTTCAGCAACTGATACATGTGGAAATACTTCTAAAACTGTTCCTTTGGTACCTGTAAACTTTCCATCCTCATCTACAATAGCTACGTGTACTTCGTCATGAGTTGAAGTATCTGCAGTCGCGGTCGCACTTGTTCCAGGCGCTCTATCAAAATTATTTTGAAATGGCCAGGAAGCAAATCCTGTTACTGAACCAGTGTTGTCAGCGGCAAAAGTTTCTATTTTTAATGAGTTTCCGAGTTCACCTGGATACTTTCCGATGTATCCAATATTATCTGAATCGAGGGCTGATAACTGAGCCTCGAAGTCTGTTTCGTTTCCGATAGCAACTGCCAAGGATGCACTATCTCCACTATGAGAGTTGTTAGCTCCATTGTGCATTCTAATAACTTGCATGCTACTAGAATAGTTTAAGAAATATGATGCTCCATGGAAATCTACTGAATGCGCGTTATCAGGCGCAGTATATGTTTCAATGAGTCCTGCCTCATTGGATATGAGTCTTGTTTCGCCGCTAGGTCCCCAACGAAATCTTCCAACATATGCACCAGTCGATGACTGGACGTTAGGCACTATACCTGTTAGATCAATTTCTTTGACAACTACGGCTGGAGACTCAGATGGTGCGAATAAAGCCATGTCTCGTTCCTTCCAAATATGAAATTATAAGTTTTTTTGTTTTCATAATACGGTTATGTTCAATTAACTATATTTATATAATTTTATTTTCTAAAAATTCTTATTAGAGTATTCGATAGCCCAACCATCTTCAACTTCAATATGAGTTTCTGGTAATCCATCATCATGAATTCCGAAAGGCAGTACGTCATTTTCTATTTCTAACATTCTTTGTTCAAACATTAATTTTTTAATGCTGATATCAGTAAGTTCACCAAAATATGTTGTTCCTACGAAGAATCCAAATAAAATAAAGTTCATAACTAAATCATCGTGATTGCCTTCAGAGGCTTCATACGATTGTCCTCTTGCTACAAATGTTGATATTTCTAATATTGTATCTTCATCGCATATATCTATTTTTTGATTCTCTATTAAATCTTTAAATGCAGAACAACCAATACGTTTTACTTTCTTTGTCATGTTTAAACCAAGTCCACTTGCTTTTATTGTGGATTCAACGAACATATTTTCATATTCTAATTCATGATATAAACCGTTGCATACGACCTGTCCAGCATCATTTGATTCTATAACGACTATACACTGATTATAGAATTCAGCGTACTTATATATAACATTAGGGAAGAGTAACGGAGAGATAGTGTTGTTGCGATATACAGCTACTTGCTCAAAAGGGTTCGTACTTATATCGATTAAGTTAAAGGTTGAATAGTCCTGTCCTCTTCCCTTCGCAACGTCTACGGTCATTACGTAATTATGACCTTTTATTGGTTTTTTGTATACTTTAACAGAATCTCTTGTATATTCAATAGGTTCTTTTCTTCTTAGATTTAATAATGTTTCAGCATGAATAAGCGTATCACCAGTTCCAAAAAATGTATTTCCAAATTCTTGATCAAACTGAAGTTGAGAAGTATTAGATATTGTTTGTGCTTTCCATTTTTCATCTCGACCAGGAACGTCCCACCAATCAACTCTAAACGGATGATATTCATTTACGCCTTGAGTGGCACCTTCCCAGAGTTTATGAAAAACATTTCCGATACCATTAGCAGTAGACGTAATTATAACTTTGGTTTCTTTACCAGATGAAATAACAGGATATGTAGATGTATAAAACTCAGACGCTCTTTCCACAAAAGCAAACTCGTCCAAATACAGAAGTGAGACTGACATACCACGAATTGATGACCCGCTCGTTGCAGCTGCCACAATCCGAGAGTTATTTGAAAACTCGATCGAACCTTTGTTCAAAGCTTTACAGCCAGGTTGAAGGAAGAAAGGCAGGTTCTCTAACATTAATGTCACACGCCCTAACATCTCACGAGC
>MDTE01176713.1_pt1 | contig 10711 bp, 6 predicted proteins | sample 811231 | NCBI WGS metagenome assembly MDTE01 (sample SAMN05326651, study PRJNA326480) | marine metagenome | isolation source: seawater | place: Indian Ocean: Red Sea | collected 2010 | reverse complement strand
GATGCGCGAGTAGGTAAAGTCGTACGCGTACCCCTCGCCCGTGCGCTTGGGCGCGAATCCGCTCTGAAACGCGCACCAGGGCGCCCTGTGCGAGCACGTCCCGCGGGGGATTTTGCGCCCGGCGCCGTTCGTGCGGTTGTACATCGCATCCGTCCACATCTCGGGGTTACCTCCGGAGCCCGAGGTGACGTGGACGGTCGCGCCGGGGTTCACGTACCGTTCGAGGGTGACGTCCGTGCCGTTCACCACTCGCTCGTCGAACGCGGGAAAGTAACGCTCGTAATCGTGGACGTGACCCGCGAGGTAAAGGTCCACGCCGTTTTCGTAAAGCGCCTTCTCAATCGGAAAGTCTTCGGGGGACTTTGACTCCTTCGGGGCGACGTGCCCGCCCGGTCCCGCGCGGCGAGGCACCGAAACGTCGAACCCTTCCGACTCGGACTCCGCGGACTTGGCATCGAACGCGGCGGCGCACCCGAGCGAAGCGTACTCGTCCTCGCACCGGCTCGCCACGCCCTTTCGCACCGCCTGCTTCTCCCATCCGCACGCGCCGTCAAACTCGGGTTTGCGTTCGTGGGGAGTCAAGTCCGGAACTCTGGTATCCACGCAGTACATCGGCCTGTGCCCGTGCACCAGGATCCACGGCACGTTCCCCCGGTTGGCGTTCGCGGCGCGTAGGTCACGAACGAGCCACTCGTACATGCGCCGCGCGTACGCCGCGTCAAAGTACTCGGGCCAGAAGAAAGCCTCGGCGTTGAACGCGACGACGTGCGCCGGGCCGACGTCGAAGGAGTAGTAGGCGTTACCGTTCGATGCGCCGGCGCCGGGCATGGTGAAGCGCTCGGCGTAGTGCGAGAAGTTGTACGCGCGCTCGTGGTTCCCCTGCGAGGTCATGTAAGGGACTCGCGCGGCGACGGGCTCGACGTCGGCGAGGAACCTGTCGCCGTTTCTGCCCGAGTAGGTGTCCAGGTCGTAGGCGAAGTCGCCGCAGTGGACGAGGGCGTCGGGCCTAGTGGAAGGGTCCGCGACCTCGGCCGCGACGAGCTGGAGCACGCCCGCGGATTCGCGGTGGCCTTGGTCGCACAGCGCGAGGAGCTTCAACGGGGGACCGGCCGCGATCTGAGCGCGGGACCTCTTAGCGACGAAATCGAACCACGCAGAGTACGCCTTCGTCACCGGGTTTCCCACGCGGTACTTGTACGTCGCGCCGGGTTCGAGGTTGGAGAGGACGACCCGGTGGACGAAGCGAACGCTGCGCTCGGGTCCGCCGTCGACGAACGCGCGCGTCGTTCCTTCGACTCTCGACGAGGGAGCCGGCTTCGAGGCGCTAACATCGGATAGGAGGGAATATTCCACGACGGCATCTCCGGGGTTCGACGCGAGCGTGTGCCACGTGACGCTCATCTCGTCGTCGCGCGTTCCAAAGGCGATGTGCACCCCTGAGGGCGCGTGATCATCCGCCGTCGCGGCCGAAGCCGCGAAGGCAATCAACCAAAACGCCACCACCCCGCGCGCCATCGTCGCTGTGGCTCGAAAAAGCGTTGCACGCGTTTTTCAAAGCCACGTCGAAAAAGCCGCGAGCCCATCTGGGGGAAAAGCGTCAGATCTGAGAGGCGCGGGGCGAGTAGCCGAGCGACGCTCCGGTCACGGCCGCGATGTTAATCCGTCTCCGCACGAGGTACGCGTCCGTGCCGATTCCGAAACCCGACGGACCCGACGCGACCCCTCTCGGGCCGACCACGCGCGGTCCTCCCCGCCCCGTTTCAAAACAGCACCGGGTGCCCTCTCCTCGGCCTTGCCGACGAATCCTCCTCCCTCCTCCTCCTCCACCGCATCGCAGGGACGGCACCGAGCGCGTCGAGGTTGACGACAAGTGCACCCTCTCACAGCTCCGCACCGTCATCGAGGAGAAGTTCGGCGTGCCAACCTCCGACCAGCACCTCTCGTTGGACCAGGGGCTGCTCATGTCCAAGGAGCCCGACGCGTACGACGACCTGAAACCCGGTCGCAAGAACGACGGCAAGCAGCTCAAGTCGCTCAAGATCGAGCACGGCACCATCGTCTACATGACCTACTCGGTGGAGCGCAAGGTGACGGTGTGCACCGCGGCGGCGCACAACGACGCGCGCGGGCTGACGGGCGGGAAGATGACCGTCGAGTCCATGATCGCCGCGCAGACGCGCATCGAGACGCAGGAGTCCCCAAACGTCGAATCGCTCTCCCTCGACGGCCACGCCGCGAACGCCTTCCAGGCGTACGTCAACGGCACCCTGGGTTTCAACCAGATGCGGTTCGGGTGGATGTACGGGACGTGCTCCGACGGCGGCGAGGTCAGGGTGCACGCGATATACGAGCCCGAGCAGGAGGGCACCGAGGACGCGTTCGCGATCGTCGAGGACGCCGACGAGGATGCGAGGGCAGAGGCCGTCGCGGAGTCGCTGGGCATGACGCGCGTCGGCATGGTGTTCAACGTGACGACGACGAAGGAGAGGCCCGACTACACCATGAGCGCGTTCGAGATTCGGCAGATGGCCAAGTACCAGTCCAAGTACGGCGACAAGTTCGTCACCGCGGTGGTGATGATGCTGGAGGATGAGGACGAGGGCGCGCCGCAGGTGAGCTTCGAACCGTTCCAGGTGTCCAACCAGTGCGTCAGGCTGTACAATGAGGGGTGGTTCCACGACGAGCCGTGCGAGAACCCGGGGCACACGCGGCTGACGAAGGAAGTCGTGGTGGTGGACAAGGTGAGCAAGGACGTGACCGAGGTTGACAACGACAGGTGGCTGGTCCCGGTCAAGATCCTCGACCACGAGGGGCCGTGGCGCACGAGCTTCCCGATTGAGAACAGGCTGCACCCGGTGCAGACGGTGGAGGACCTCAAGGACGCGGTGAGCAAGGGCGGGCAGTACTGCGTCAAGCTGGCGGACTTTCACCTCCTCCTGTTCCTGTCGAAGCACCTGGACGCGAACGACATGGCAGTCGTCGCCGTCTCCGTCGCCGAGCGGGGAGAGATCCCGGAGGGATACCAGCTCATAATCAACAGCCTGGCGGGCGTCGGCTTTTGAAACGAACCGCGCCCACTACGGGACGCCGAAGCGGAATCCGATTTCACCGGTGTTGTTTGTTACTCGCACATCGCGCTAAAAGTCACGTCGCCTCTACCCTCACTCCTTGTTAAGCATGGCCTTGGCCTCCGCCTCCTGCTCTTGGAGCGCGGGCGACGCGTACTTGGCCAACAGATCCTTCTTCTTCTTCGCCAGCACCAACGCCTCGATGTCCTTGTTATCCGGCAGCGGCACGTACGCCTTGAACCCGCCGGTCAGCGCCTCGAAGTCGTCGTCCTCCTGTTGTCGCCGCCTCTTCCCCCCGTCCGCCTCCCTCCGCGCCTGCTCAGCCTCCCACTCGGCGACGGCCTCCGCTCGCGCCTTCTCCGTCGCCTCCGCCTCGAGCTTGATGAGCACGCCGTCGTCGTCGTCGCGCATGCCGTAGTAGTCCATGTCGATGTTCCTGTACATCTGCGCCCTCGTCCGTCGCACCGTCCGCTTCTCCGGCTTCTGAAAGAGCTCCTTCACGCCGGGTAGGTTCTTCGCCGCTCCGTAGTACCGGTACACCGGACCGCCCCCCCCTCCCCCTCGCTGGTCCATGCCATCGACAAAGCCCTCCTGCGCGGCTTCGTCCATCGCCCGTCGCCCCTGCGCGATGTAGTTTGGGCCGCCGAGCTTGATTATCTGCTTCTCCCAGTGGTGCTTCTCGCGGGTCAGCTTGTTGATCTGGTCGTTCATGTCCCGCAGCCTGTGCTCGCCGAGTCCCTCGTTTTGTATCTCCATCACGAGCTTGCCGATCTCGCGGAGGATCTCCTGCCTCCACTTGTCCGCCTGGTCGAGGTCGCGGCACTCGGAGGCGAGGTAGGGGCGCCGTCCTTTCGGACCCCCCGCGATCGCGGTCTGCTTGCCGGTGACCCAGCGGTTGAACATGTTCTGTTTTTGACGGAGAAGGAGGGACGGGAGGGTGAGAAGGGGTTCGTCCGAAACCTGTGGCGGTAACCCTAGGTCGGGAGCGGTGCGCTCGGGACGACAGGGAGCGACGCGCGGGGGGTGGGGCGCGCAGGGCCGGTCGGGGCGCGGCGATGCGTTCACTCACGTTCGCCTTCTCCTCATTGCGCGCCATCTCGTAACCTAGACCCGCCTCTTCGGCCGCGCGGTCGTGGTGTGCACCGAGAGGAGGGCGATTCAAACGACGAGTACTCGGCCCCCAGTCCAGCGGGCGCCGAGTCCGGCTGGTTTCTCCGGTGAGACTTTCGCGATCGAGCGTCGTCTATCCGTCATCACATTACAGACTATCCCAACCCCCGCCCGGGCATCGTCACGGGCACTTGCGGTGCACCAAGTTCGCGCCGTGCTCCTCGTACTCCTGCTTGCTCATCCACATCTGCTGGAACGAGCCGAGCGACGCGAGGATGGACCCGCCGATCCAGGTGGCGAACTTGCGCTCCACCGCGTTTTGAGACGCCGTCACCTTCACCCTCACGTTGGTGGGCGCCGCGTCGTGCAGCTCCGCCTCCAGCCGCTCCCTCAGCTGCGGGAACAGCGAGCCCCCTCCCGCGAGGAGCATCCCGCCGAACAGATCCTTGCGAACGTCCACGTCGCACCTGTTGATGTTGTCCAGCACCAGCTGCGACAGGCCCTTGGCGTCCTTGACGGCGCTCGGCACGTCGGCGCCGAGGCCGAAGCCGTTGATCAGGTCGGGCTGGAAGAGGAGCTCGGGGATCTTGTACCGCTCGACGCCCACGTCGATGACGTTACCGTCGGGGAGCTCGTACTGCATCGAGGGCATGTTCTGGTTCTCCGCGTCGCTGTACGCCGAGTCGCTCAGCCTGCACACCGTCTCCTTGAGATCCGCGGCGATCTCGCGCTGCTTGAACAGCCTGTAGGACGCGGCGACGTCCGGGCACTTGACGTCGGTCACGTCGAAGGTCTCCCCGTCCGCGCGCGCGGTGCGCTTGAACTCGTACCTCGGCTTGACCGGCGTCTTCTTCTTCTTCTCGAGGTGCTTGAGGATGACGTCGGTGATGGCGTCGCCGCCGAGGGGCGATCGGGTCACCGCTTTTTGCAGCGCGTAGCCGTCGTGCACAGCCGCGACGGTGGTGCCGGATCCGCCGCAGTCGATGACCATGGACGTCGCGCGGCCGGACGCGAAGGAGGTGAGCACCGGGTTCTTGGCGAGGAACACCGCGGGCGGGTTGTGCTTCTCGAAGAGGAGCTCGACCATCTTCTCGCGGCCCTCGCGGGTGGTGTGCACGGGTTCGCCCATGAGGATGGGGTGCTCGTTGGGCTCGACGACGAGGCGCTTGCGCAGGGTGTGCGCCCAGATGGCCTCCACCACGTCCCAGTCCTCGAGGAGCCCCTCGTCGTTGAACGGCGACGCGAGTTCCATGTGATCGCGGCGGTAGGACATGTCGTTGACGAAATACGTCTTGCCGTCGCCCGCATCCTTCATCTCCACGTCCCCGCCGTCCTTCTTCCCGGCGGACTCCTGGTCCTTGGCGAGCCACCCCACGGTGGACGGGAAGACCGCCTTGGGGGTGTCCTCGCCGGCGTAGCCCGCCTTCACGGTGGACGACCCCAGGTCCACCACGATGGCCGACACCTCATCTGTTCACGGTGCGGAGAGAGGGGACGACGACGGGCGTCAGGGGCGGGGTTAGGGATCCTCGGATGAGATTATTGGCGCGCGGGCGGGGATGAGTGGGACGATCGGGTGTGAATCGCGCGGGGGCGGCGTGAACAACTCGGGGTTCCACGCACCTCCTCCGTACATCTCTGTACCCTAGTGACACGCGATCGCGGACGCCTCAGCGCGCGTGTGAGACTGGGGTGATCACGGGAGACCCGCCAAATTATCATATTGCCAAAAAACCTGGGCGCTTCAAAATTCGACAGCAGGACAGCAGACAGGAGACTCTGCTCGGTTGGAATTAAAAGTCCACAAACTCCAACTCCGCGCTCGCCTTCTTCCTCGGCTTTGATTCACCAGCCTGGCCCAACTTTGCGCTATCCGCCAACGCTAACGCGTGCGCCGTGCCCTTGGCCGTGAGCAAGAAATCCTCCAGCTCGCGCTTCACGTGCCCGCTGTCCATGATGGTCTTGCCGCCGTCTCGCCACCGAAGGTAAAACTCGTAAAACGCGCCGCAATAAAACGCATCCGCCGCCGCCCACACCGAACCCAGCCTCCTCGCCTCCTTGTTCAGTAAACCCCTGCGCACAGCCTTTAAAGCCGTGTGCGTCAGATTGATGCTGAGCGGCGCCATGGGGAACTCCTGCGTCGAGTCCCTGGAAAGCTCGTGTATCGCCGCCGCGTTGGTAAACGAACGCGTCACGAGGCACAGGAGCTGCGTCAGGCCCAGCATCCCGCAGCCTCTCAAGTCCGTCGCCGGGTCCGAACCCTGGAACCCGACGTCCTCCCAGTGCTTCCCGTACCTCGGCATCGCGCGGTCCGTCCCCATCAAGCGCGTGTACAGCGTGTGGAGCACCCTGAGGTGAACTTCGTTTTCGTCGTCCAATTTCGTCCTCGCCGTCGCGAACATCTCGTCGCGATCGCGCTTTAATTCGTCCCCGTCCAGCCTCGGCGGCGCGAACAGGCACGCCAGACATCCACCGGCGGGCGCGTCCTCCACGTGAAGCGTCGGTTTGAGCGCGGCGACGTCTATTTTCTCCACGATTCCTTGTTTGGCGTCGACGTACGAGATGCTCGCGAAGCGCTTCTCCCCAAAGTGATCCTCCTCGCGCTCCCCGGCTTCGGAAGCGCGAACGTGTTCCTCCTCCTCGCGCAGGGCGTTGACCTGGTCCCACTCGTCGACCGCGTGGGAAGGAGGAGCTGACGTGGCAGATGGCGTGGCGTCCTGCGGCGCGAGTTTCCCGTCCAACGTAACCTCGGCGTCCTCATCCTCCATGACCACCTCGACCTCCTCCTCCTCCTCCTCATCCTCGTCGTCCTCCGCATCCGCCTCCTCCTCGTCGTCCTCATCTTCTTCGATCGTCTCCTCCAGGTCCTCTTCGTCTTCCTCCGCGAACGTCTCCATGGGCATGGACCTCACGTTTGTCACGAGTTCCCTCGGCATCTCCTTCGCGACGAACTTCTCCACTGGAACGTTCGTCTCAACCCGCTCCCCGCCCTCGAACGCGTAAGCGAACTCGTCGTCGTCATCGTCGTCGTCGACGGCGGTCGTCCCCCCCGCCACTCTTGCCATCATCTCCCGGTCCTCCTCCGAGAGCTCCAGCTCGTACTTATCGCGATACTTATCGGTGAGCTTGTCAAGCGACGCCTGCGTCTTGGCCCTGCTGGCCTTCTCCCGCCGGTTTATGGCGTCGATGGCGTCGATGGCGCTGTCCTCGGATGATATCTGAGGCGTGGGGTCGTCGAAGGCGAAGTCGACGTCGATGACGTCCTCGTTAATCGCGGCGGTGTCCGCCGTGTTCGAGGTGCCCACCTCATCGTCGTCATCGCCATCCCTCGCCGGGGCCCTCTCCTCGATCCGCGGCTCGAAGCCGCCGTCGTCGTCGTCGGAGCTGTCGGAACCGTACTCGATCTCGGGCTCGGAGCTCGCCGCGCTGCCCTCGTCGTCGTCGCCACCGGTCATGCTCCCCATCACCGCACCGCTCGGACGCGGGTTCGACGTCGAAGAGGATGCCGACGCCCTCGCCGCGAGCGCAGCCTCCGTGGGCACGGACGAGGACGAGGACGAGGACGAGGACGAGGACGAGATCATGCTGACGCTCACCGGCCTCGCGGCAAGCGGATTTAAACCCCCGCCGAGCCTCCCCTTCGACCCGAGCGGTGGGAGCTTGGACGCACCCCCGATCTTGGGCAGAGGGCCACCGAGGGACGCGAGCGGGTTCGCGCGAGTCATCGTCGCGGGGCGACCGGGCGGGGTCTTCGGAGGCGGGCTCTCGAAGAGCTCATCGTCAAGCTCGAGCTCCATGACGTCATCGTCGAAGCCTCGGCTTCCCATCGCGCTCGGCGCCTCCTCCACTGGGGGTGTGGGCACCGTCAAACGGCAACAATGTGCTGCTTTTGTTCGGTCAGCCAGTCACCCAAAGCTGGCGTTTGTGTTTTCGGAAGGAGGGGTGCGCGGTCGCGTGTGTGAAAAATGAGATGTTATAATATCACGACCGTCCCGCGCGGTTGCCTACAACGTCGTCGCCCGCGTTCCGTCCGTCCCGCGACGCGAGCCCACGCGCGAGCAGCTCACCCGCCCCCGTGCGTCGCCACCCAAACAGAAGTACAAACAGAATTTTAACCACCAAAAAATCAACCCCCCGCAGAGGGAGCTCACCGCCTCGTGCCTAATGTGACGCTCAACGACCGAGCCCCCTCCTCCACTCGTGCAGATAATTACTTGCACGCAGCCTTGAGGTACGCGATGAGATCCGCGCGGTCCTGGGGCTTCTTAAGGCCCGCGAAGACCATCTTGGTGCCCGGGATGTACTTCTTGGGGTTGAGGAGGTAGTCGTAGAGGGTCTCCTCGCCCCACTTCACGCCCTTGTTCTTGTTGGCGGCGGAGTAGGCGAAGCCCTCGGTGGTGCCGGAAACGCGACCGAAGAGACCGCCGAGGTTGGGGCCCTGTTCGGTTGGATCGAGAGGAAGGGACGCGGTCAGTCGATGCCGACATGGTTTTTCACAGGGGCATATGTCACGTTTTTGGAGACGCGGAGGGTTTTGGATATTTTCCGCTCGGTGCCGTCGGCGCGGCGGGCGACCGCGACGGGGAACGCGCGGATCGACGGGTACGAGCGTTACGGGAGTCAGACGCACCTGCTTGTGACCGCCGCCGGACTCGGCCACGTGGCACTGCGCGCACTTGGTCTTGAAAATCTTGGCGCCTGCGACGGGGTGGGATGACAGGGGTCAGATGATGGTTCGGCAGCGACGGCGGACGTGATCGAACTCGGTTCGCGATCGCGGGGGGCACGGCGATGGATTGGACGCGCGGGCACTAACCTTTTTCGGCGTCGCCCGCGGGGGCCTCGGCAAAGGAAGCCATTGTGTTACGAGTGTTGAGTCTGACGCGAGCGTCCAGAATGACGTCGGCGCCGTATCTTCCGCCCAAGTCTGCTGTGCTGTTCGTTGGACGCTTCGCAACCACCAGAAGGCCGGAGGATCTCTCCAAGTTGTATGGCCTTTTCACGGTCTGTCAAACCCATAAAGGGATATGTGTGACTGACTGCCCGCCTGTGTGCTGCCCATCCGCGCCGATTTTTTTCACACACAATTTTGCGGCACGACGGCACCCGGCGAGGATCTGAGACCGCCATGGCGCCCGCAGCCGCGCAGGTGGACAACACCACGAGGCGCAAGTGGGACAAGGATGAATACGCCGCGAAGGCCAAGGAGCGCGAGCGGCTCGAGGACGAGAAAGAGAAGGGCAAGAACATCCGGCCCCCGCCCGGCGCCATCATCGAGCGCAAAACCTTGAGCCTCGACACCATCATCCAGCGCGACTACAAGAAGGAGCTGGAGGCGCGCGTCGGCACCAAAACGATCGTCAACCTGGACACAGGCGAGGGTCTGGGGTTCAGGTGCAAGGAGACCGGGGTGATCCTGCGCGATTCCATCGCGTACCTCGACCACATCAACGGCAAGAAGCAGCAGAAGGCGCTGGGCATGAGCATGAGGGTGGAGCGCTCCACGGTGGAACAGGTGCGCGCCGCGTTCGAGCGCAATAAGAGGAAGAAAGAGGAGGAGGAGAAAGAATCCGCCGCGGACTTTGCGAAGCGCGTTAAGGCGGCGGAGGAGGACGAGGAGGAGCTGAGGGCTCGAAGGGCGGAGAAGAAAAAGGCAAAGAAGGAGGCGAAGAGAGCCGAGGAGGAAAAAGCCAAGGCGCAGCAGGAGATGGAGTTCGGGTTGGACCCGGACATGGCAGCCATGATGGGGTTCTCGGGGTTCGGCGGCAACAAGTGACGAGGCGACGCGATGCGACGACGACTCTCCGCTCCACCGGCTAACCCGCCCGAGAGACGAGAGTCTTCAATAAAAAAAGGAAAAATAGTCCAGAGCCCCTAGAGTCACGACCGGTTATGCCGCTCGGCCGCGCGCCCGCTCTTGGTGCTCTCCGGCCTCGGGCACCCGTCCCGAAGCGCGCGTATCTGCCGCGCCGCCTCCCCCGGCTCGTCCGTCACGATGGCGTCCACGCCCTCGTTGGCGACGCGCCTGACCTTAGCCGCGTCGTTGATTGTCCACGCGTACACTTTGGATACGCCGGCTCTCGCGCACTCTCGTCTCAGTTTGTGACTCGCCATCTCGCTCTGCACCGCCGCGCAGTACGCCCGGGCTATGATGGGCCGTGCACGCGCGTCGGCGTGGTTATCCAGCCCGCCGTCCCGCATCGCCGCGCTGAAGTTTGCCACCGTGTACCCGACTCTGGCCTCGGGGAACTCCCGCAACACGTCCAGCATCACGGAGTCGTCCTTGCCCCAGTAGACGCACTCGGGGCACCCGTTGTCCGGGTCCACCATCGCGATCTCCGCCAGCGCCGTCTGCGCGAAGCTCACCGCGTGCCCCGGCCGCCCGTCCTCCTTGAAGTCCACGGTTATCTGCCGTAAACCGCGGTTCACCACCGTCGCCATAGCCTCCGCGAACGTCGCCACTCCGTACGAACCGCTCGGCATCTCCAGCGCCATCCCCTTGAGAAGCCTGATCTCCGCCACCGCCGTCTTCG
>MDTE01189780.1_pt1 | contig 10712 bp, 10 predicted proteins | sample 811231 | NCBI WGS metagenome assembly MDTE01 (sample SAMN05326651, study PRJNA326480) | marine metagenome | isolation source: seawater | place: Indian Ocean: Red Sea | collected 2010 | reverse complement strand
TAATTGGAAAAATAACAAAATAGACTAAAATAATAAATAAATTTATTAAAAAAAATAAACTAAAAAAAATCTCAGAAGACCAGTTTATAAATTCTCTTATTTGCAAACCATTCCTTTTCTCTCCTAGGTATCCAAACATATTTAAAATAATTGCTTTAGCCCTAGAAAAATCATCAAAAAAAAGATTTTTAATTGACATTTTTTTATGATGAAAAAAGCTGAATGAAATATCAAATTTTATCCAAAGATTATTTTTTATTAGTCGAAAGTAAAACTCATTATCTTCTGTAGGAAGCTTACCAAAATTTTCATTAAACCCACCAGACTGAAAAAAAGCATCTCTTGAAATAGTAAAGCAACTTGATGAAAAAATACTTGGAGGATTATGCATTCCTTTAATTTCAAAATGTCTTTGTATATTTTTATAGTTAGAGACTGTAGAAGAATTTATTATTTGTGAAGAAAAAACACCCATAATACCAACTATATTATTTTTCTCATCCTCCAAATCTGGGAAGGCATTATGAAGACTTGTAGAGGAAAAACTGCAATCTGAATCTATAAATAATAACCATGGTGATTTAGCCATTTTCGCGCCTTCATTTCTTGCTCTTGCAGGACCAAAATTTTCTTTTAATTCTATTAAGTTTATATCTTCTTGTTTTTTTATTATCTCCTTTGTCCTATCAGTAGATCCATCATTAACTACAATTATTTCTGAGGGTTGAATTTCTAGAATTCTTATTGAATTAATAAGTTTTAGAATAGTCTTTTCTGAATTATAAACAGGAATTATAACTGAATATTTTCTAGTCAATTTTAATATTCTAACTAAATCAATAGTATTCTATTCGTACATTATCTTCAAACTCTTTTATATTTTCAAGTAAAAATATAGATTTATATCACTAAATTATACTTTCTCAAATAATTTCTTTATTTAAAAAATAAACCTTTTTACAAAAAAGTTATTTTGGAAACTTTCTTAATTTTTAAACTAAATACTAATTTTTCTTAAATATTGCATGATTCATTCTATGCATTCCTTCCATATTTAATGAAAGAATTTTTAAGAAAAGAAATCGTGTCAATTTTAGCCATAAAGTGCCTATCAATTTTTTTAAATAATTATTTTTTTGTGATTTCCAAATACCACCCAAACCGAGCGCTATGAAAGAATTAACATTTTTATGTTCTGCCTCAAATAATTCCATTCGCATATCTAAATCTTTTGCTAATTTTGAAATCCCAAAACTGGTATATCTTCTAAAATCAAAAGGTTCTTCATGTTCAGCAATAAGAAAAGGTATACATATTAATATTGCACCACTAGGTTTTAATACTCTTTTCATTTCAAGTAATAAATCTATAGGCTCTAAAGCATGTTCCAAGACATTAAGACATAAGATCAAATCAAAAGTATCCTTTTCAAATGGTATATTTACACCATCAAAAAAATGATCTGCTATCTTTTTAGCTTCATGACCTGATTCATTAACCTCAATTCCTATATAATTATTGCAATCTACATATTTAGAAAAAACTTTATCCCCGCAACCAACATCCAGTACCGAATTGAAGGTACCTCTTTTTTTATTTAACTCTTTTATAAGATTAATCGTAATTGGACTTACACCCATATATTTACAAAAATAACTTAATAATATAGTATCAAACCGAAAAATAAATCACTCGTAACAAGAAAATATTAGTCACAAAATTATTTTTTAAATATTTAGGTTATGCAAATTTTATGATAATATTAAAAATTAAAAATTAATATGAAAAATATTAAACTTATATTTATTAATCTATCTGTTGGGGCATTTTTTTTTGGTGGATTATTTTCAATTTTGTTGGCTTATGATTTTTTTTTCCCAAGAAAATACAATAGTGTTGCATTGAAAAAAAGTGAATTCACAAATTTAAATGAGATTTATAAAGAATCAGATTTTCCAACTAAAAATTCTATACATTATTATCCAGATTATGGATTTAATTTCTTTGGGTTAGATAAAAAAATTTTTCCTATAAATGGGAGATCTAATATAAGGACTTTTTATTGCGAGGAACAAGGATATCTTTCTGAATATAATTCAGACAGGCATGGATTCCGTAATCCAGATTCAATTTTAGATAGTAAAAATATAGATATTGCATTAGTTGGAGACTCTTTTATTGATGGTGCGTGTACTAACGAATTTACTTTTAGAAATAACTTAACCAAGCTTTCAAATGATAAATTAAAAATTGCAAATTTTTCTTTAGGTGGATCAGGCCCCTTACTTCAGTTGGCATACATGAAGGAATTTGGCAAATTTTACAAACCAAAAAAAGTTTTCTGGTTCTGGGCTCTTAATGATTTAAGAAATCTTCAAGATGAATTGCAGTCTCCAGTTAGGCAATATATGGTAAAAGATTTCAGTCAAGGACTATACAAAAATGAAAACAAAATTATCGCTGATAAAGTTGTAGAACAATATCTTAATTGGGTTAAAAAAGAAAAAAATAAGCAAGGAAGTTTATCTCTTTATGATAGAAAAGTTGCAATTTCAATGAGATTTGCAAGGACCTATAAAGTTTATAAAACAATTAAGAGATTTATTCCTCAAATTTATTTTGATACCCCTGCTTATTGGGATAGTACAACTGTGATGACAAGGAATAAAATCCTTACAAGGCGAATTCCTCCTGAAGAATATAAATTAATGGACGATGTGGTTTTCGAGGTAATGAATGAAGTTGATAAACTTGTTAAAAGCTGGGGAGGGGAAATAACACTTATCTACATTGGTAGAGGAGGATTCAATTCAAAACCTAATCCTCCAAAAGTTTATTTTGGACAACATTCATTTCAAAAGGAATTAGTTAAGAAAATAGCATTAAAAAATAACTTTAAGTTTTTTGATTTAGATAAAGAAATTGATAATGTTTTCAAACCTATTGATCATGTAAAAGGGTTTTCAAGAGGCAGAGGACATTTTACGGATGAAGGCTACCAGAAAGTATCAAAAATAATTTATGAGAATCTGCTAAAAAATTAATTAAAAATTAATTTACTTTTTCTGAGAAAATAAATTTTGCAATATTTTTTTTTATAAAGGGATCAGAGAATCTCCAAATAAATCCATCTAAATAAAAATGATAAATTTGGAATAATAATGGGAAAAGATAAAAGATTGAATAATTTACTTCATTATTTTTAATTTGTGGCATTCCAAAATAGGTCAATGATGTCATTATAAAAGCATAGGAAAAAACAAAAATAATTCTTATTAATAAGGGCTTTTTTATTCTCTTAGATTCATTAATTATTTTTAATTTTCTAAAATTAATACACCACATGAGAACTATATATTGACTCCAATGCATTCCTACCCCAATAGCAGTAGCTGTTGCTCTGTCTTTAAAAAATAAAAGAGGTGCGTATATAAAAACACCAGTAAGTATTGCGTAAAATTTATCAAAATTATAATTTTTATTTTTTGTCACAACTAAAATTAGTATCAAATATAAAAAAGTGATTATTAATAAAATTAGATTTCCTTGAGTACTAGAAAGATTAGACGTAATTATCCCAGGCCTAAATAAGCCAACTGCTAAAAATATAGAGGAAAAGAAATAAATAATTTTTAAATTGAGGTTTGAGGAAATTTTAGTTAATTTTGCAATTCCTATACTTTGTCTTGTTACATGAAATCCTGATGCCACATAATGAGCTATTACAACTAAAGCAGGATTAAAGTACCATACCCCTGCAATCATTAATATGATGTAGAGAGGTAAAAAAATAATCTTATAACTATTCTTCTTGACCCATTTTCTATTATTTTGATCAAAAAAGAATAACCATGTTGAAGCAAAATGAGTTTCTGCAAATAAAAATAAAACAACTAGAAAAAGGTAGGGTGCTAATGGAGGATTATTAAAAGAAATTAATATATATAAAATTGGGAACCAAAATGGAAGATAAACTAAAAAGTTATCAAAAAATATATTATTGGTAATTAGATTATATCTTTTTATCCTTTCCATTAATTTATTTATCTTTTTGAAGGCAAACTGTAAAATACCCGGGGTTAAATTTTAAATCTATTACATTTTTCTTAAACGAATATTTCTCAAGATTCTTCTCTAAATTAAAAAGATCATCATTAGAAAAACCTAACAACTTTTTATAGTTATTAATACTTGTAGATTTAATTTTAAATGGCATATCACTTATCCATCTCAATATTTCTTCATAAGTATGTTGGGTCTCTAATGGATGAAGAACTTGATCTCTGAACCATGAATAACAATGCTCCTTATTTGTCATTGAAGAATTCATTTTTCTAAAAAGATTAAATGCCGCATTTTCTCCGTGCCACCTGCAATAGCTTTGTAAAAAATTTAACATTGGTCTTCTTCCGTATAAATGATAAAGTCCAACGTACAAGTATCCTCCTGGTTTTACTAAAGTAGCTATTTTCTTAAATGCTTTTTTACAATCAATCGTATGATGTAATACCCCCATGCTAATTACAAGGTCATACAACTCACTATCTTTATAATCAAAGATATTGCAGTTTTCATATTTTGGATAAACATTTAGCTTTTTAGATACTTTTTTTGCAATATCAAGGGCTTTTGAAGTGAAATCTATTGAGGTTAGATTTTTTCCGTAGTAATGAGATATTGTATTTGTGAGCCAACCTGTGCCACATCCAAACTCTATAACATTATTAATTTTAGGCTTAAAAATCCAATTTTTTCTTTCCCTAAGAAGAAAATGTAGATCAGTATATTCCAGAATTTGATTTGAGTTAAGGATAGACTGATAAGATAATTCTTCATCATTTGAAAAATTAAATGGGATATCCTTATAAAAACTAACTACATTTTGAGTTCCCATCTTAGAAAAGTGTGTATATAAATGGCGCAACTACAGAACCTTGGGAGGCAACTAATACAACTGCGATAGTAACTAAAAAAATAGCAAAAGGTAAAAGCCAGTATTTTTTCTTTGAAATCGAATACTTAAAAATTTGTCTTAAGATTAAAAAAAGTTTCATTAGAATTCATCCCTAAAAGTTGAGGCATTTTTAGTTTCTATTTTAATGTAAGAACTATCATCTTTTTCTTTTTGAAGTAAACAAACTTTGACTATTCTTCTCAAAAGAGCTCCTGGGGTAATTACTAGATAGAAAAATATACCTAAAATTAATTTTGAATTCACTTTAGAGAGTATTTCTCCAAATTTAATCCAATAAACATATGGGATTCTTAACGAATATGGATTCGCTAAGGACAAAATGAACACGCCTAAAGATATAAATGGGACAATTTGTTTTAATTCACCTTTAATAAGATAAGGAATGACTCCGAAAATAATTAAAAATGTACTAGAAAATAAAATTCCTGATTTTCTTAGAGTATTTTTACTAGGGAAATGATTAACCATAATTTAATCTTCAATAAGAAAGGGTGAAGTAAATTTATCTTTAAACTTATTTCCTAATCCTTGTTTATTTAAGACACAGTTTTCTAAGACCAAGATATCTATATTAGTAAACAGAAAGCACCTAATAGCATCTTCTGGTGTACATACAATAGGCTCACCTCTTACATTAAAAGATGTATTTATTAAAACAGGGCAATCTGTAATTTTATGAAATTGTTTAATTAGACCATAAAACTTAGGATTTCTATCTTCTGAAACAGTTTGAACTCTACAACTATTGTCTACATGAGTTATTGAAGGAAGAGTAGATCTTATAGCATTAACTTGCTCTATACCCTCTAACTTATTTTTAGGATTAAGAAGAAATTCTTTTTGCAAATATCTTGTTAAAAGCATATAAGGGGATTCTATCTCCATGTCAAAATATTTTTTCTGAAATCCATCCAATATTACTGGAGCAAATGGTCTGAAAGATTCTCTATTTTTAATTTTAAGATTCATAGTTTTTTGCATATCTTTATTACGTGGATCTCCAAGAATTGAACGATTACCTAATGCTCTTGGACCGAATTCCATACGACCTTGAAACCAGCCTACAACTTTACCATCAGCAAGGTAATAAGAAATTTCTGCGAAAAGATCGGAGTCTTTGTATTCAATGTATGGGAATTTATTGTCTTCTAAATATTTTTTAATTTCAGTATTTTTATAATTTGGACCAAGATATGATGAGGACATAGAATCATTCTTTTTGATAATTCTTTTTGTTTTTAATTCATCATAAATATATGCTAATGAAGCTCCAATGGCTGAGCCACTATCTCCTGATGCAGGCTGAATCCATACATTTCTAAAATAATTTTTATCAATAATTGATCCATTCGCTACACAATTTAAAGCTACTCCTCCAGAAAGACAAAGATTATCCGTTTTTGTTAATTTCTTTAGATGTTTAACCAATTTTAAAACCATAATTTCACATACTTTCTGTATAGATGCTGCTTGATCCATGTAGAATTTGCTTAATGGTTCATTTGGTTTTCTAGGTGGCATACCAAATAACTTCGTGAATTCACTAGATATCATTCTTAGACCTCGTTGAAACTTAAAATATTTCATATTTAATTTAAAAGAACCATCTTCTTTTAAATCAACAAGTTTTTCTAAAATAATATCTTTATATTTAGGTTCTCCATATGGAGCAAGTCCCATTAATTTATATTCACCAGAGTTGACCTTAAATCCACAATAATATGTAAATGATGAATATAGCATTCCAATAGAATGAGGAAAATTTATTTCTATTAATTTAGTTAACTCATTACCATCAGCTAACCAACCAGTTGTTGTTGCCCATTCACCAACTGCATCCATACAAAGCACTGCACTCTTTTCAAATGGAGAAGGATAGAAAGCCGCACTTGCATGAGACAAATGATGATCTGAAAAAAAAAGGGTTTTTTCATCAAAATTTTGATTTATTATTTTTATATTTTTTATTAAGGTATCTTTAGTAAACAGTTTTTCTGAAATCCAAGTTTGCATTGCAGGCAAAAAAGAAGAAAAACCTCTTGGTGCCGAGTCAAAATAAGTTTCTAATAATCTCATAAAAACTCTTATTGGCTTTTCATAATAGACATAAGCATCAACTTTCTCACCTAAATCCTCTGCTACTTTATGACAAAATTCTAGGGATCTAAAAGGAAAATTAGAATCATGTTTAATCCTGCTAAATCTTTCTTCCTGAGCTGCTGCTAGTATTTTTCCATCTTTTGAAATTAATGATGCTGCACTATCATGGTAAAAACATGAAATCCCAATAACAGCCATAATGATAAGAAAATCTAAATTTTTTAGATAATATTATTATATATTTAAATTTGAACAAATATTTTTTGACGGGAATAACTTAATCTAATGGAGCCAAGCGGACTCGAACCGCTGACCACCTGCATGCCATGCAGGTGCTCTACCAACTGAGCTATGGCCCCTCAAATAATATATTAAATGACTTCGGTTGCATCTTAAGTAATTTTATTAATAAGTGAACTTTTATAAAATCAAAAAAAATTTCTAAATTGTATCCAATTATTGTCTTAAGCAAATAATAAATATATATTAGTCTTAAAGTTAAATCCAAAATTAAATTTTTGCAAAATAATATTTTTCTAGAATCAGAGGGTGATAACTGGAATCTAAGATATGAGAAAAATTATAGTAGCAGAATATCTCCCAGTAGAAAACTATTAACCAAATGGTGTGAACCAATTAAAAAAGATATAAATAAAATTCTAGAAATAGGTTCGGGGAATGGATTAGGTCTTTACTACATCTCAAATAATATTCAAGCAAAAGCCAATGGAATTGAGCCTTCAAAAGAAGGAATAAATCTATGGAAAAAGAAATACTCTAATGATTTTGAAAACAGTCATATAGTTACACTACAAAAAGGAACATCTGAGAGTCTACCTTATGAGGATGACTCGTTTGATCTAGTTATTTTTGGGTTTTGTCTTTATCTAGTTGATCGTAATTTATTATTTAAATCAATATCAGAAGCGGATAGGGTTCTCCGAGATGGAGGTTATCTAGCTATTGAAGATTTTGATCCTTCAAAAATAATGATGAATAAATATAGACATTATGAGGGAATAAATTCTTACAAAACCAACTATTCAAAAATCTTTCTAGCCAGCGACCATTATGCATTAATGCACAAGTATTCTTACTCGGAAGGCGTTAGCAATGACTTAAATTTCAACTTCAACAAAGATATGAATAACCGAGTTTCTTTATCATTACTCTACAAACAAGAAAATTCTATATATGAAACTTTCGATAATTCAATTTAATTAAGTTTTAGTTCTTTTGTTTTCGGCATACTTTAAGAATTAAAATAAAAATTTATTTTGCGATAGATTTAGAAGTTATAATAAATAAATAAGCTTCCTTAGCTCAGCTGGATAGAGCAACTGCCTTCTAAGCAGTGGGCCGCAGGTTCGAATCCTGCAGGAAGCGTTAAAAAAATTTAAATTAATGATTAAAAAAGTAAACAATAAAAATTACCATACAAAAAATATCTTTTTGGTTAAAAGGAAAAATTAATCTTGCAGACATCAGAAAAATTTATAAATAAGGGATTTTTAATTTTTAAATGCGGAACGTTTTTATTACTTACTGCCCCGGCAATAGCTTCTTTTTTATATTTATTATCATTATTAATAAGTTCGATAAGCAATAAAAAAAATTATTTTAATGATAAGTGGAATTACCCTTTTTTAATATCAGGCACCCTAATTCTACTAATAGCTTTATTATCTAATACATATTTCCTTAACGACTTAAAAAACTGGGATCAAAATTTAAATTTGATAGGTTTAATACATTGGGTACCATATTTTTACTGTATTTGGTCTTTTCAGCCATATCTAAAAACAAAAAATCTAAGAGAAAAAATTTCAATAATTTTATTAAGTTCCACAGTTCCATTTATTTTCTCCGCAATAGGACAAAAGTTTTTTAATTGGTATGGACCAATGTCATTTTTTAATGGTCTAATAACGTGGTATCAAAGACCTTTAGGAACAGGAGAGAGGGCCGGTATAACGGGAATTTTTAATAATCAAAATTATGCTGCTGCATGGCTTTTGATTGTTTTTCCATTCTGTATAGCTTCAATCAAAAAAAGTAAGGTAAGCAAACTAAAAAATTTTATGTCCTATTTGATAACGACGTTAATAATTTTTATAATTTATTTAACAAACTCTAGAGGTGCATGGTTGGGGAGTATTTTCTCAGTTATTTTTCTTACAGCATTTAAAGTCAAAATATTTCTAATAGTTCCAATTTTCATCATTGCATCTCTATTAATAATAAATAACTTTACATTTATTCCTGAAAAAATATCTTTACTAATTGAAAAAGTAATTCCTGTATCTATTTATCATAAATTTGCATTAAATACTGGACTAATAAATTTAGAAAATTATCCAAGACTATACATATGGAAACAGGCTATAGGTTTTATTTCAGAGAGACCATTACTTGGGTGGGGAGCTGCATCTTTTGCATTTCTTTTAAAAGATAAAGGTAGTAAATTAATATTTGACCATTCGCATAATTTACCTCTAGAACTTGCTCTATCTTATGGAATTTTTATATCTTTGCTCATAAATCTTACAATAATTTTCATTATATATAAGTCCTTCAAAATTATATTTAAAGAGCAAAAATTTGAAAAAGATATTAAGTTTGATCAGGCTTGGTGGACTTCCTCTTTTGTTTTATATTCTTCACAACTATTTGATATTCAATACTTTGATATACGCATTAGTCTTGTATTCTGGATACTAATATCTGGCTTGATTTGCATAATAAAAGAAAACGATAAATAAAACTTTAAAAAATATTATATAAAACCTAAAATTTGTTGGATGTTGTCCTCCAAACTGCTAATAATTTTCCTTGAATAGATACTTCATTTATATTTAAAATAATAGGCTGATATGAAACATTAGCAGGATCTAAAATAATTTTATCTCCATTTCTTCTAAAATATTTCAAAGTCGTCCCTAATCCTGGAACCATCGCGCACACTATATCACCATTTTTTAAGTTAGATAAATGGTTAACCGGTTCCATTAAAACAGTATCACCATCAGCTATGCAGGCATCAATCATAGAATCTCCATTGACATTTAGGGCATAAACATTTTTTCTTTTCAAGATATTACTTATATCAAAATCTTCTTTTACATCGTCAAAAGTTTCTATTAAACCTCCTGCAGCCACGGAGCCCATAATTGGCACTCCGTCCATGATTTCATCAACTATTTGCAATGTTCTTGCCTTACCTTCTTGCCAGGATATATAGCCCTTTTCCTGTAAATGCTTTAAGCGACTTTGTATGGGAGCAGGAGATTTAAGACCCATTGCTTGCATCATCTGCCTTATTGAAGGACTATGTTTAAAATCCATCATGTATTGCTTTATCCATCCGTAAAGCTCACTTTGAGCATCTGTAAGGTTATTGGCAGAAGAATTTCTCACTAAAACAAATGTACTCTAATACATTTGTACCGTTAATCTGTAAGGGAAGCAAGTTTTGTTAAGAAAGAAGGCTTGATAAAAGAGCTTGCTGAACGTGCATTCTATTTTCTGCCTGTTCAAAAATTCTGCTTTTTTTACTTTCAAAGACTTCATCAGTTATTTCTTTAGATCTATATGCAGGAAGGCAATGAAGAATAATTGCATCTTTATCTGCCCTACT
>MDTE01017135.1_pt1 | contig 10712 bp, 8 predicted proteins | sample 811231 | NCBI WGS metagenome assembly MDTE01 (sample SAMN05326651, study PRJNA326480) | marine metagenome | isolation source: seawater | place: Indian Ocean: Red Sea | collected 2010 | reverse complement strand
TCGCGTCTGACCGTCCGCCGCCGCGCGTTCCGCCTCGTCGGCGCCCGCGGGACGACGCGGTGAACACCCATCGAAAGCCCGGACGCCAATCGGCAGTCCTCGACGCGGACGCGCGAGCGCGTGAATCGTTCGACGCGCGCGCGCGATCGAAAACAACATGTTGCGCCTGGCCTCCGTCGCCGCGATCGCTCTCGCGCTCGCGCCGCGCTCGATCGGCGCCGTGAAATTCGGTGAAGATTTCACCGACACGCTCAAGAAAAAACCGGAACCGCTCAAGGGTCCCACGTACGCGCAAGATTTCGACGGCACACAGATCTTCGCGGATGATTTATCCACCATGTACATGCACGGATTGACGTGCGGGGCGTGCATGGCGGTGTTGAACGAGACGAAGACGATTTACGACGAGCTCGTGGAGACCAAGTTTCATCACCCAGACGACGTCGAGGGCGGGGCGATGTACGATTTCATGCACGAGGCGACAGAACCGGAAGAGTTCTGCGATGGGAACGTGCTCGGTGAGAAATACGGGTTGAATAACCTCACGGGACACGTCGCGTCGGCGGCGTGGTTGCGATTGCGCGCGGTGAGCCAATTGCGATTGCACGGTCAGTACGAGGGAACAGAGATGGGCAAGCGCGCGAGAGCGGCGCTGAACGAGTACAGGTGGGCCATCGATCTCGGGTTATTGGGGTACGATTTGTTTTCTCTGTTGGATCCCAAGGAGGAGCGGTTCGATCCTTTGAAACTGGCCGAGGAGAGTACCATGGACGCCAAAGAGGAGGACGACGAGTACCTTCAAAAGGTTGATACGCACGAATTCATCGTGCGATCGCTCCGGACGCACCCGTATCGCATTCCGAGACAGAAACTCAAGCTCGAACAAGTGTGTTACGACATCGTCAAGAGCAGACCATACGTGCAAAATTTACTTCACAGCAGTCTGCGCAGGGATCGTCACTACGAAATCTGCCACACGCTCAACAAGTGCGTGTGGAAGAAGCCGGACGAGGTGCGCGCCATCAATCGCGCCCGCGAACGAGCACTCGAGGAATATCTCGAATCGCTCGCAGAGGAAGCGAACGATGTTTTCAGCGAGAAGGATGACGGCGAAAACGCAGAGGAACTATGAATGAAACGCGCGTTGTACAGAATTTTCATCTTGATGCTGTATTACTATCAGTGAATTTGAATTACGTGGCAGTAACTCATTGAGTGTTGTAGTTTAAGTCGCAGTCGCTATTCTTCACCCCCTCAGAAACCTCCAATAATGATTTGTGTATTTCTGAATCTTCAGTATCACCCGATTCCTGTTCGGTTGCACCTTGTATGAGCATCGGTCCACAATGACGTTTTTGTAAAGTTTTGGGATGAAGAAGCGATACGCGCGTTTTTCTCCGATGGCCCACATCTCCAGCGCACGCTCTTGAAAGCACACGTAAATATCGCGCGCCATAATGGACTCTGGAAGTTTCAGCCGTATGTCTGCGATCAAATCTTCTTCATACATCTCAAAGTGATCGAGCTCGACGCGTTCAAAGTTCTTATCGCCGAGTACCCTATCTATATCGATGAGACCTTTATCGGCGAGATCAGGAGGAAGCATCGCGAATCTATCGAACGTTTCGCCCCTGTCCGGCGTCCTCTGCGCCTGAACCGGTCTCGCCGCGGTGTCGTATGGATTTTTATCCTGTAAAATCATCGACTGATGCCTCTTCATCGTTTCGACGATTTGTTTCGCCGCCAATCGATGTCCCACGGATAAATCTGCGCACGGACCGATCGTGAGCGCCGCGTACGCGCCGATCACATACATGGAAGTGCCCGGCCAACGGCAACCGCCTTTCCCGCCCGCGGCGGCCGTGAGGCCTTTCTCGTGCGCACACTCAAACTTTTCCTCCACGAGCGCGGGCAACCCGCGCGCGATTTCTGTTGGAGTCGTCTGAATGAGCCTCTGAAGGGCCGGGTCGTGCGCGATGTTCACCGTTTCACCGCATGCGAGCCATATCTCATCGTACACGACTGTGACTTCGCGTTCAAAGTGCGCTTGCATCGCCGCGTCCGGCTCGATGCCCTCGTCGCGATATCTTCTATACATTGTCGACTCGAATTCAACCTTGGCCTCGTCGGTCGGTGCGGTCCGCACGCGCCAGCGTTTGTCCTGCTCGCTCCACGTCACGCCCCGTATCACGCGTTGTTCGCTCACGTACAGGGGAGAGACATCGTCGGTTCCAGACTTTGCCTCGGCGTCCCTGAGTTGACGATAGGTGTGCTCGTTGACGCTCGCCGGCGACTTGTAAGACTCTAACCTTCTTGCTCGTATCTGTGGATCCTCACACGCGCGAAATTCGTACAGACCCTTGTTTCCAAAATACTTTTTGTCGCACTCGTACTCACTCACGCTAATCTTTCGTCGACTCAACAGCGTCACCGCTCTCGCGCCTCGTCTCTGCGCGGCGACGGCGAGCGTCGCCGCGGTCCACCCTCCGCCGACGACGAGAATGATCTTATCGCGTACTCTCTCTTCGCACCCCACGTCGACATCTCGCGCCGTGAATATACCGCACGCGTTACTCTGACCGTCGTACGACCCGTGCACTTTCGCGTACGATGCCTTGGCCTCCACGACCCACGACGGCGTCACCGGCGTGGAAAATTTCGGCGTCCACACGCACCTCGCCGCGATGAACGTCTTCCCAGTATCCAACGTCAACACCATCGCCCCGAAACGCATGCTCTCCATCGTATCCCTCACGAAAGCATCTTTTGATCGCTCACCCTCGCGTCTCGCTTCCATCACCTCGGGCGAATCCCCCGCGCACCATCTCGCCTCGGTCACCGCGCCTCGCTCCAAGCGCGCGCCCGCGAACCTTTCCGCCACCGTCAACGCGCAATACTCCGCGTACACGCGCACGCTCGGCACCCCACTCATTCCATCGTTCGTTCGATGCACCTCTCGCCTCTTCCCCGTCGTCTCGACGTACCTCTCTAACCCGCACGCGCTCTCGAAGGGCACGTGCGTCGTCGCGCACCGCAGGTGCGTCGTCCCGAGTCGCAGATGCGTCCTCGCGAACGCGTGCAACCACGACGCCGAGGGATCGATGACGACGCACGACTTCCGCTCTTCGCTCGACACGCGCGAGAGCACGCTCAGCGCCGCGCGTCCGGACCCGACGATCGCCAGGGACACGCGCTCCGGGGACGTCGTCATCGCGCGCGAGGCGCGTCCGAGACGAGACGAGCGACCGATGACGACGTCGCGCGGCGCGGGCGCGGCGACGGTCGGCGTTCGCGAAACGCGGCGACGACGCGCGGGCGACGCGCGACGCGCGACGAGTGACGACGACGAGGACGACGAGGACGAGGACGACGCGCGCGCGCCTCGACGCGACTTTTCCGAGGCGTTTCGAGCGTTTTTTTCAAACATGGTAATCCTTGAGTCGTGAACGGTCGTGTGTTCCCCCCCTTCGCGCGTCCCGCGCGCCGCGCGCGCGCGACGACGAGGGCGGACGCGGACGCGCGGGAGAGAGCGATGGTGAGAGGGCGGAGATCGATGCGAGAGAGAGGCGGACGATGATGCCGTCGATGTGAGCGTAATGAATGATTACCTACAGAATAAAAGAAGTTCTATGTTATACCTACGCGGAGGCCCCGAAACGCTCATCGCACGCGCAAGTCGAGACCATCCATGACCTTGATGTATTCAGCGAAATCCTTCTTCTTGAGGTAGTTTTGAAGGCGACTGCGCTGACCCAAAAGCTTCTTCAACCCACGCTGCGTGGCGTAATCCTTCTTGTTCTTGACCAAGTGCGCGGTGAGACCCTCGATGCGCTTGGTGAGGAGCGCGATTTGCACCGACGAGCTCCCCGTGTCGGTCGCCGACTTTTGAAACTCGGCGACGTCCGCGACCGCCGGTCGCGTGCGCTTATCCGCGGCGACGACTTGAAGCGCACCGCGTTGGTGCGTTTGCGCGCGGCGCGGCGCGAACGAGCTGGAGGCGTTCGCCTTGATCACTGCGCGACGAGAACAACACGCGGCGTTCGGGTCAGATAAGGGTTAGGGTCAGAGGATGCCCGCGTCGCGTCGCGTCGCGGCGCTCGCGCATCCCTCTCGCGCGCGCGTCTCGCGCGCGGTCCCCGACGCCGCGCGCGCGCCGACGCGCGAGAATGAGACTATTTCATCATCGCGCGCGAGACGCGCGTCATCGCCGCGCGAGCGCGCGCGCGCGGAGACGATGCACCGAACTCGCGCGGCGGCCTCGCGAGCCCTCTCGCGCGCCGACCGGGGAATCCGTCGTCGCCGACGACGCGATGGACGCGCGCGAGAGGGAACGCGCGCGAGAGAGGGACGGAAAATTCGCGTCGCGCGTCGAGACGCGAGACGAGGCGATCGGACGCACCTGTGCGAGCGGAGACGGCGAACATCGTCGTGGGAAGGAGTGACGTCGCGCCCCGAGACGTGCGCCCCAAAAAGTGCGCGCGTGGAAATATTCATGGTGTTAAAGAACACCAGAGTACGATGTGGGTCGTTGGTTTTTCCCGTCGCGCGACGAGTGTCTCGCGCAGCCGCCGGCGGCCCGCGCGAGGCGTCGTCGACACATCATGACGCGCTGCGCCGCCGGAACGGCGTCGCGATTCGCGACGACGTCCGCGGCGACGTCGTCGTCTCGCCCGGCGTCGCGATTTCGGGCGAACGGCGTCGTTCGCGCGCCGAGAACGCGCGCGCGCGGTGGAGGCGCGGTGGAGGCGGTCGATGACGAGGACACCCAAGACGCGCTCGCGAGGAAGATGGCGATCGAATTCGCGGTGATCGCGGACGACACGCGCGCGGTGGAGGTTCGAGTGTTATCCGTCTCTGAGAGCGTGTTTTACGCGCGATACGTCGTCCTCGCGACGGCGTTTAACAGACCGCAAATGAATGCGTGCTGCGCGAAGATGAGAGACTTGGCCAACGACGAGTACGGGCTCACGGTGCCGAAATCCGCGGCGCAACAGGGCGATTGGGCGTGTTTAGACTGTGTCGACGTCGTCGTGCACGTGTTTTCGCCGAATTCTCGGTCGAATTACGATCTCGACGCGTTGTACGACGGCGCCGAGGACGTGGAGTTGCCGTTCGTGACGGAGACGAGAGACGAACCCGCGCATTTCGACGACGAGGACGAGGAGGACGAGGAACTCGATGAATTCGAAGTGTTTCAGTAAATCTCGCCGGCGCGTCGCGCACTAGTCTCCTCTCTGTGTATGTATGTAGTACTTTTTATCGCGCCGCCTCCGCCTCTCTCGCGTCGAGTCGACGCGCGAGTCGCCTCGCACCACACACCACCGCGCGCGCGCCATGTCGCGCCGCGACGGTGTGCCCGTGAGCGTGTTCACACTCGCCTGCGCCCTCGCGTGCGCCGCCTACGCGCGACTCGCCGCCTCTTTCCGCACGAAACTCGCCGCCGCCGCCGCTGAGAAGAAACGCTTACAATCGATCTTACGCGTGCGCGACGCCCCCAAGGTCCGAGGGATGTTCGAACCCATCGCGTACGCTCGAAGCGCCTTCTCGCGTCGCAACGGCACGCCTCGCCAGGGCGGCGCGCTCGTGCCGAGGGCGAGGTGCGAGATCAAAGTCGACTCAAAACTTCCGAGACATCTCTTGCAAGGCTTGGACGCGTACTCGCACGCGTGGGTGATTTACGTGTTTCACGCCAACACGAACCTCGCCGGGACGAAAACGGGGGGCGCGGCGAAAGGTAAAGTGGCGGTGCCGAGGTTGGACGGCGAACGGGTGGGCGTGTTGGCGACGAGGACGCCGCATCGGCCGGTGCCGGTGGGACTGTCGGTGGGGACGGTGCAGCGCGTGGACGCGGATCGAGGCGTCGTGGTGGTAGGAGGGATAGATTTAGTCGATGGCACCCCGGTGCTAGATATTAAGCCGTATGTGCCGTTCGCTGATTCGATTCCGAACTCGACGGCGCCGGATTGGGTGGGGAGAGAGGCTGCGAGGGACGAGCCGTTGAAGATTGTTCGCGTCGACGTCGCCGAGAGAGCCGAGGCGCCGCTCTCGAGCTCGTACGCGCGGAGTCGCGCGGCGAAGACCTTGTACGCCGACGTGGGTTTATTTATCGAGTTCGTGAGAGAGGTCTTGTCTTTCGACATTCGATCCATTCGCGAACGAAACGCGAGCGCGGAGAAGAGAAAGTTTGAGACGTATCGAGTGGTGCTCTGCGACGTCGAAGTCGAATACACCATTAGCGAGGAACGCATGGTGGAGATCATAGACGCCAAGGCTGTACCGCGCGAAGTGTTCGATGATTTCGAGAAATATAAGGTAGAGATCGAGGCCCGCGAGGCTGCGGGCAAGAAATAGTTAAGCATTTTCATAGACCTTGTTACACTTCTAGAGGAGCATCGTCATCGGATCCTCCAAGTATCCTTTGAAAGATTGCAACCATTGTGCCGCCACGGCGCCGTCCACGACGCGATGGTCGCAGCTCATCGTCGCGCTCAGAACCGAGACTTCTTCGTAACCTCCTTCCGAGTTTTTGACGACTTCTTTTCTCGCCCCACCCACGGCGAGAATAGCCGCTTGCGGAGGGTTGACTATAGCGGCGAAACTCTTCACGCCAAACATACCGAGATTACTGATGGTGAACGTACCACCAGTCATGTCGTGCGGCGTGAGCGTTCCATCGCGCGCGCGTCCGGCGAGCGCCTTGACTTCTGAGCTAATAGATTTGAGCCCGAGGCAACAAGCCGAACGCACGATGGGCACCATCAATCCGCGCTCGGTTTGCACAGCCACGGAGATGTCCGCTTTCTTGTACTTGCGGATTTTATCACCTAGCCAGCTAGCGTTTACATCGGGCACCGCCAAGAGCGCTTTCGCGCTCGCCTTGATGATGAGATCGTTCACGCTAATCTTGGTGCCCTCCGCCGACTTGTCGTTGGCGAGCTGATCGTTGAGCGTCTTGCGAATGTTCATCATGTGATCGAGGCGAACGTCGACCGTGACGTAAAAGTGCGGCACTTGTTGCTTGCTCTCCGTTAAACGCTGCGCGGTGACGCGCTTGATGGCGGTCACGCTGACGTCTTCAAAGTCTGGGAAGAACTTGGCCAGCGGATGTTCAACCACCACCGTTTGCGTCGGGCCGACGGACGCGTCCACCGCGCGCGCCGCGAGCACGTCTTCGGCGATCACACGCCCATTCGGGCCGGTGCCTCGCACCGCGTCCAAACTCACACCGCGTTCGTTGGCCAACCGACGCGCCAGAGGCGACGCGAACACGCGCGCGCCGCTCGCTCTGTCAAACGACCGCGCGACTTTCGGTGCTTCCTCTCGCACCACCGCGCTCGCGCTCGACGCGCTCGACGCCACCTCGCTCGCCGGTGCCTCTTCCTTCACCACCGGCGCCGCCGAGCTCTCGTAATCTTTAAACGCCGCGACGTCTCCCGCGTCTTCGCACATGACGCACACCGGCGTCCCCACCTCCACGTCCGTCGCCCCTTCCTCCACCAATATCGCCGCCAGGAACCCATCATCCGTCGCCTCCATCGCCATCGTCGCCTTATCCGTCTCCACGTCCGCCAACACGTCGCCCGCGCGCACTTCGTCCCCGATCGCCGCGTGCCACTTCGCGATCCCGCCGCTGGACATGGTCGGGGACAGCGCCGGCATCGGTATCACGACGTGCTCCGGAAGCCCGCTCGCCCGACGCGTCGCCGTCGTCGACGATATCCATCGCGCCGCGCGAACGCGCGAGACGGCGGACGCGCTCGGCGCCCGCGCGCGCGTCGAGCGCATCGTCGTCATCATCGGCGTCATCGGCCAGGTCGAGGTCTTGATCGTCGCGTCGACGCGCGCGAGGTGCGCGCACGCGCGCGCGATCGATCGACGCATCGCGTGCGGTGCGCCGCGACGTCCCTCTCGCGCCGTGCGAGCGCGAGGCGTCGCCGTGTGCGGCGGACGGTCGCGACGAACGGTTGGCGGACGGCGCACACGCGGGTTTTTTCCTTTGTCCTCGAGAAGGAGGTCTTCGCGAGGCGATCGGAGCGACGACGGCGTCGCGCGCGGACGGGAAAACGGTGGACGCGGTGTGAAGACTGTGCGTTCTCCGTGATTGGACTACGGCTAGGGCTAAAGGAGGCGACGCGACGGGTTGAATGGATGAATGGCGGATGCGGCGGCGAGTCACGCGTCGCCGAAACCCGGCGGCGGCGCGCGAGTCGCGCGTCTCGGTGGAAGCGACGGTTTCTTGCGCACGACAGCCGCGGCGTCGGTCGTTTCGGTGGATGAAGACGCGGACGCGGACGCGGACGCGGACGCGCCCGGGGTGGACGCTTTCGAGGCGGTCGCCGGCGGCTTGGGCGCGGCGAGCGACGTCTCGGCCAGTCGTCTCGCCGCGGCGGACACCTCAGCCTTGGGCGCCTTGACGCGAATCTCGATCGGTTTCAACGCGTCGAACTCGATGAATTTAGGCGCCTTGGCCGAAATCTCCGATTCCGCGTCCCCTCGCGCGGCGGCGAGCGTCGCCGCTCTCGCGCGCTTTTCTCGCGCCCTCGCGCGCGAGGCGCGTTCGTCCGCCGGCGCGGGCGCCACCTCGCCGTCGTTCGCCATCGCCACCGCGCATGCTCGACGTCGCTCGAACACCGCTCGCGCGACGAACACTTCGCATCCCGGCGCGAGTTCGTCCTCGTCTCGCACGTTCGTCCATCGCTCTCGCTCCACCACCGTCGCCGTCTCGCGCGTCTCCTCCGACTCGCCCCTCACCAGCGCGAGCTTGAGCGTCCGCCCGCGTCCGCGCTCCGTCTCACCGTCGCCCGCGTCCGACGACGACACCGGTCTCGACGCGTCCACGCGCGCGAGCACCGTCCACGCGCCGCCGCCGCCCTCCTCCTCCTCCTCAGCGCGCGAGGACATGGTCTCGGCGACCTCGGCGCCCACGCGCGCGAGTCGTCGCGCGCGCGTCGCTCGACCGCCTCGACGCGCGCGAACGACGCACTGTTTTTCGCCTTCACGACCTCGCGCGTCGACCGCGCGTCCGCGCGCGGCGCACTCGCGTCGGCGCCCCGCGTCCCGACCGGGACCGTTGTCGCGAAAAGACCGTTCGAGCGCGCCCGCGCGTGATTACTCGCGTCACTCCACGACGCGACGTCGCGCGGACGATGCCGCCGCGCGCGAGCGCGAGGAAAAATACCGCCGCGCCCGCGAGCGAGCGCGAATCGCGCGAGCGCGCGACGTCACCGCGACATCGGGCGTTACGATTCGAAGATGAGGATGAGGATGCGGAGGAGGCGTCCGGATCGGCGATGGCGCTCGCGCCCTTCTCCACGCGCGCGCGTGAGGTGTCGATTCGAAAGATACGCGTGCGAGGGACGATGCCATTGATCGCGAGCGCGCTCTGCGTCGTGTGCACCGCCCTCGTGGCGGTGTGTCTGCAGAGCTGGCACATTCACGCCACCGCCATGGCGCTGGCGAGCGTGCGGGTGAGCGCGACGAACGTCAAGCTCGCGCCGGCGACGCGACGGTTGAAATCGCTCGAAGACGCGGTGCGACGATTGGAGGAGGAGACGGCGCGCGTCTCGGACGCGCGCGCGGGAGGGATGACGCGAGAGATGAAAGACGCGGCGCTGGCGGCGGCGGAGACGCACGCGGCGAACGCGGAATCGAGGCTCAGGACGGAGATGCGGAAAGAGGTGAGCGAGATGTCGACGATGGTGTCGGGATTGAAGAAGGAACAGGGCGCGTTCGCGACGAAGTCTGATGTGAAGAAGATGGATTCGACGAAGAGCGTGAAGAAATTGCAAGGCGCGATGGACGCGGTGCAAAAGGCACAGGCGGATTTTGTCTCGGTGAGTCGCGTCGACGCGTTATTTAACGCAGTCGAGGCGTTGAAGGATCGGAGCTCGTACGTTACAACGAGCGATCTCGACCTCGTGAAGCGCGATCTCGTCACGAAGTCTGATCTGAAGAAGATGGATTCGACGAAGAGCGTTAAAACGTTGCAGAGCGCTTTGGACAAGTTGCGAAAGGTGCAGAGCGGCTTCGTCACGTCCGCAGAGATGAAAAAGATGGATGTCTCCAAAGATATCAACAGATTGGATAAATCTATCAAATCCTTGACGAAGAGCCGCGATGGTGCTGACGTGTACGCACGACTTCAAGCTCTCGAGGCGGCCGTTGCCGACGCGGCAAAGGCAAGCGTGAATTTCGCATCCGTACGACAGCTGGAGGATGTCGTGGCCAAGGCGACGAAGAGCACGCCGAACGACGCACCGACCGTGTCTCAATTCAACGCGCTGGTCGATACTGTCGACGCAGTCAGGAATGCCCAAGCTGAGCTGTTGCCAAAATCAGACCTCGCGACGTTTGAATCGCAGATGGATCTCAAGGTGACGAAGACGCAAGAAAGTGTTGATGGCCTCTTGGACAGCGTCGAGGCTATCCACCGGGTGCAGCAAACGTTCGCCACGAATGCCACCATTAAGATTATCGAAGCCCAGCTCGAGGCGCTCAAGGTGTCGAAGAAAAGGACTAGTTTCCTGACGAGACAAAAGGCGTTGAACGTTTCTCAAGAGCACATCGCAGCACTCGAAGCATCCGTCGCCACTTTGCACAAACAACAGTCGGAACTCGAGAAGAAGCAAGCGGACGCCCTCGGCGCATCTGACTTGAAGAGCGTCAAGAAGTCCATCGCAACGTTGGAGAAGGCTCAAGCAGACTTCGTCACG
>MDTE01068430.1_pt1 | contig 10713 bp, 10 predicted proteins | sample 811231 | NCBI WGS metagenome assembly MDTE01 (sample SAMN05326651, study PRJNA326480) | marine metagenome | isolation source: seawater | place: Indian Ocean: Red Sea | collected 2010 | reverse complement strand
TGGCTTAAGGCTGCAATCGCGCGTCGTCCGAGCAGGCGAATATCCTCAGCGATATCGGTAGCAGCTAAACTTTCGTGGTTATACCAGCGCATTTGGGTCGATTCGCGGGGATTAATCCGTGCTTGCCCTCTGGACACGCGGGCAAAATAAATCAAGTCGATATGCTGATGGCCCGGTTCAATATCCTCGAGGAGGATACAGACAGGTCTGATAAGTACCGCGACTTCTCCCCATTGTTGGTGTGAGCCCATTAATTCAACTTCCAAGCCGGTTTCCTCTCGGACTTCGCGGCACGCGGCCTCTTCGGGAAGCTCGTTGGGATCTATATGGCCACCTGGGGGAAGCCAGGCCCCGATTTTCCTATGCCAGAGCAGAAGGGTGTGCGCATTGCGAACGACAAAGGTCGTCGCCGTGAAATCTCTGGTGATCATGGTCGCGTCAGGCTCAAAATATATGGGCTAAATTATTATTAAATAATAGCTTTGAGAAATAACTGTGAGTGGGAAGTGCTGTGCCGATAATACAATATAGTTGGATCTCATAGAGAGAGAAAGGTCTTGACAGTACGCTATGGGCGAGCCTATAATGGCGCAAGCCAAAAAGGTATGAGAGTCGCTGGTGAACGGGTTAGGGATCTCTAGGTCTTTGCCACTAGGTAATAAAAAAAGAAGGGTTTCCAGATGAGCTTAGAGCTCGTCGGGGAAGTCCAATCGGCATCGGACCCACTGGCGCCGGTTGGGGATATCTCGGGAAGATCGATTTGGCCTATCGCCGGTGGCAAAGGGGGGACGGGCAAATCGACCCTTGCCGCCAACCTAGGTGTGGGACTTGCTTTGTTGGGGTATCGGGTCATTCTGGTTGATTGCGATTTGGGTGGGGCAGATTTGCATCTCTTTTTCGACCAGCTTGCTCCTGCTCGGACCCTGGGACACTTTCTTCATAAGGACGCGAATTCTCTGAATGAAGTACTGCTTCCCACGCCGCACAAAAACCTGAAACTCGTCTGTGGTGGCAATGAGGCAATTGGTTTGGCCAATTTGCCTTTTTGGGTTAAAGAAAAGCTGATCCGTCATATCTGCAGACTGGAAGCCGATTTTGTACTGATCGATTTAGGATCAGGCACCTCATTCAACACCCTGGATTTCTTTACACTTGCAGAATCGGGATTAATTGTTTGCACTCCGGATCCCCCAGCCAGAGTCGATGCCTATGGATTCATCAAGAATACGGTTTATCGCAAATTGCGGCGGTGCTTCGCCCAAAACGACTCCGTAAAAGTGGGTATAAATGACTTTGCCCGCGATTCCGGGCGCAGGAATGGCAGGATTAGCGAATTGTTAGAAATAATAGGGCAAATCGATTCGCAATCAGGGGAAATGGCCAGAGCAATCATGGCCACTTATCGACCTCGGTTGGTATTAAATCAGATCCGTCACAAACGGCAAACCGACGAAGCCTATCGCTTTATAGGACTGGTTAGGGAATACCTGTCGACCGAAGTTGAATACGTTGGACACATTCGCAGCGATATCAAAATCCTCGAAGCTTGTGAGCGGCGGCGTCCATTGGTGATCGACAACCCTAAGAGTCAGGCAGCGCTAGACCTGTACAAGTTGCTGATGAAAGGGCTGGGTATTGATGACCGCCAGCAGCGATTCGCAGGTGAAGATAGTTTCAAGATGGCCCAAGCGGCCCAAGACGAAGCTAGGAATTGGTAAGATCTTTGCACGGGGAACACCATGTTTTTGAAGATCGCTGTTTATTTGCAAATTACCATGAGGTACTCAAGCAATTGATCTCGAATCTCAGTTTTAAATCGAGTCCGGGGCTGAGAAGCAAAGGATCCTGGCTCGATCGGATTTCCAGTCGACGGCGGCCGACGGTTGGCGAAGATGGCGGTCCGCTCGATATTTTTTCTGAGTTGAAATCTGCCCAGCAAGTTCTGATTGTGCCCAGCGACAGGGTCGGTGGACTCTTTCTTGGAGCCCCGGTCATTAAGATGGTCCGCCAGTCTTATCCCAATGCCCATATCGGTCTGCTCGTCGGTGAAGCTCAGGTCCCAATCGCTCGGCTCATCCCCGATGTGGATGAAGTTGTCGCGGTCGAATTCGACCAGGCTTTATGGACTGGAGCTTTCAGGAAAGCCGAGGAGGAATTACAGCGAAAAAATATTGATTTGCTCATTTGTCTGGGTTTTGATTGTAGTTACCGTTTGGCTCAATTATGTCGGGGAAGCGGTGCTAAATTGCGGGTGGGTTTTGCGCGGGATGGAACGGATCTTTTTAATGTGGAGGTCGTCAGTAGAAATCGCGCTATGTACGAGGAGTTGCAATATCGTTCGCTGCTCAATGCTATTGGAATTCAAGGTGAGGCTGAATTTCGGTGGTCGCCGGTTGATGAAAATGCTGAAAAGACCTGTGAGCACCATTTAGGTCAAGGTGGGCGTTCTTTGATAGTGGCCCTGGATATGAGTAAGGGGGAAGGGAAAGGCCTGAACAAGCGGCAATTCGACGATATCGTAAACCTCGTAGTAAAGCGGGGAGCGAGGGCTCTGTTGTTCTTTTCCCTCGCGGAGAAGAAAATCGTAAATTATCTTAAAGAAAAGTACGGGGACCAGGTCATCCCCTGTAGTGCAGACGATCTCTTGGTCGCAGCGGCTTTGGTGCAAAGATCTCAGGTTTTAATCGCGGCGAATACCGATATTTTGCATCTAGCAGTATCTTTAAAAGCGCCGGTGATTGGCCTTTTTGCCGAAAACCCAGCCCGCTGGATTGCAGCAGGCAATAGATTTGTGCAATGCCTGTACTTTGAGAACTTTCGCGCGATTAGCTTAGCGGAAATTGTCGCAGGGCTTGATCGCGTGTTAAGTGAAAAAGTGCGGAGCGAAAAAACCGAGTCGGGTTGAGGTCCAGAGTTAAAAAGGAGTCAAAGATGCAAGAAATGGTCGAGCCAGATCGCACGATCATGATTGTTTCGATAATAGGTCTGGTCGTTATTTGGGGTAGTTTCTTCTACCACAAATTTGTCCAGGGGGGTGGGGAAAGCGTGTCGGCGGATTCGCCAGGGGAAGAGGTGCTTCCCCAAGATCATAGTGAGGGGCAAAAGCCGTCTGGGAAAAACAGAGGGAAAAAGAGGAAATAAAACAAATGAAAAAGTCGAGAGGAAAGTATGGCAACTGAAGTAGTCATGCCCAAGCTAGGGCTGACCATGGAAAGTGGTACTGTAAGTGCCTGGTTGGTCGATGAAGGCCAGGAGGTGGAAAAGGGACAGGCTCTACTTGAAGTCGCGACCGACAAGGTGACGATGGAAGTTGAAGCGCAAGCCAGTGGTATCTTGCGCAAGATTTTGGTTCAGAGTGGCACAGAAGTGCCGGTTGCAGAGTTGATCGGGATCATTGCAGGCCCAGACGAAGATATCGGTGCCTATAACGACAAGGAGTCAACCGGCGGAAGTGCTGCGGTAGCGCCTTCGGCTCCCCTGGTTACCGGTTCAACCGAGGCGATCCAAGCTACTGAGGCAGCCCCAAAGCCAGTTTCTGTCGCAGTGGGTTCCAGTGATGGGCGGCGACCGTATAAAACATCGCCCAAAGCCCGTAAAATCGCGCTCGAAAATGCTCTCGATTTAAGCGGGATAAGCGGGAGTGGCCCGGGGGGGCGGATCGTCAGTGCAGATGTATTGCCACTGGTTGGACAAGGATCGCCTGCTCCAAGTCCGGCTCCGGCAGAAGTGCCCGTTGCCGAGGGGCAAATCGATCTGAGCCGGGCCGAGCAGGTTGCAGCCGAGCGATTGACTGCAAGTTATCAGCAGGTACCTCATATCCATATCTCTATGGACGTATCCGCTGTGTGGTTGAATCAATTCCGCGAGGGCTATAAACTCGAGGGCAAGAAAATATCCTTTAATGATTTAATCGTTAAAGCGACGGCCCGGACTCTGGGGGAATTTCCTCGCATCAACAGTTTCGAAGACGGTGGGAGCTTCCGCTACGCTTCCCAAATCGATATTGGTATCGCTGTTGCAGCAGAAAAAGGACTGGTTGTTCCGGTTATTCGATCCGCGGCGGAAAAGTCGGTCGAAGAGATCGCGCAGGAGGGGGCACGGTTGGTTGATGAGGCCCGTTATGGACGACTGAAGCCTGATGATATGATGGGGGGTACTTTCACTATTTCCAATCTGGGTATGTTCGGGGTTTCTAGATTTACGGCGATCATAAATCCACCTCAGGTTGCAATCTTGGCTGTTGGTGCCATAGAAAATAGGGTGGTTGCTGCCGGGACTGACTCCTTTGCAGTCCGACCTCAGTTGACGCTGACGCTGGCAGCTGATCACCGCGTAGTGGATGGTGCGTTGGCTGCGAGGTTTCTAGCTCGGCTCAAAGAAGTTCTGGAGACCCCTGGTTTACTGGGCTGATCGCCTTGGCATGCCCCGGGGCGAACCCATGGATCAAAAGCGTCTCTCGGCCATCGGCGATCTAGTCCGTGCAACGTATTCCGATCCCCAGGTGGTTGCCCGCTACAGTCGGATTGGTCTCTGGCCAGCAGAAGAAATTCTGGTTCTGGAATATTTCCCCGATACAGCTCGGATCCTGGATCTAGGATGTGGTGCTGGTAGGACGACTATTCCCCTGGCTGAAATGGGCTTTGAGGTTGTGGGGATTGACCTTAGTCCCGCCATGATCGAATTGGCTCGAGAATTGGCTGCACTAAGCCAGGTCGAGCCGGAATTCGAGGTCATGGATGCAATGAGTCTGAACTATCCTTCTTCCAGTTTCGATATCGCGATTTACTCTTATAATGGGTTGGAGTTATTGCCGGGTAAGGAGGGGAAGTTACTCGCCATACGCGAGATCTACCGGGTGCTGAAGTCCGGAGGTTTATTCGTTTTTTGCACACATTCGCCTTTTGCGCTCAACCGCTTTGCTTTCCTGCGTTTAAAGGTCTTTCTTAAATTCTGTGCGGGTCGATTGATGGGGTTGCCGGTGCGGGAGCGAGAATTTGGAGAGCGTTTCAGCGATGACGACGACGAAGAGGTCAGGTATCTGCAAATTCTACCCCCATTTATGATCCAGCGGCTCTTGCTCGATTGTGGATTTGAAATCGAGTATTATAACGCCCGAACTCGGATTGAAAAGGGCCATGAATGGAATTGGCCCGGTATCTTTGCTGACGGAGAGCGCTTTTATGTGGCGCGTAAAAACTGAGGCCGGATGAGATGAGGTCGATAAAGGGTATAGAGGGAGGGTTGCATGTACAGTGAAAAAGACCTCAGCAACAAGGAGAGGACCCGTTTTACTCAATTGGGTTATTTTTTGAGTTCTATGGCCTTAAGTTCCCAGCAAATTGCCACTCTCCTCGATATGATAGAAGAAGAGGCGGAGGAGATAAAACAGGAACTTGCCCACCCATAAGAGCTGTGTTTTGGGCCGTTTCCTTGACCTTGTCTGGTCTACCGATTATCTTCAAATTTAAGTAAGATGTGCAAAAGTCTTTGGTGCAGAAATTTATATGAATTTCTGCTTTTAGAAGACATCCTCATTGGAACGAGCTCCAATGGGAGTTTCTTGCACTAATATATCAAGCAATAGTAGCATTTATCTTCCGTTTTAAGAATCTCCAGGCGGTGCTGGTGTAGTGCGGTTGAAAACGCTCTGTTTGGATGGACTTGAATTGGCAATGGATGCTTCGTACCTCTTGTGCCGAATTGGTTATTCATTAAAAGCGGCAAGAGACAATCTCGATTTTGCTTCAGCTACGACGCCAAGCTAAGGGCGTAGAATAATATGTTCTGGCGGGTGAGAAATAACGGATGAAATTCGATAAAAAAACCCAACTTTCCATAGCTTATGCCATATTGACGCTGTTTTTGCTGCTTACTTTGCAAACCTTCTTCTCCAAGTCTCAGGAAGACGTGAAGTACAGCGAGTTTCGCGCCTGGGTTAAAGAAGGTTTGGTGCAGAATTGCACGTTAGTCGGTGAACATATAGTGGGGCAGGTTGATGCCGGGGGGCAGCAGCGGAGTTTTCGCACTGTGGCCATGGACGACCCCGAACTTATTCACCTTTTAGAGGAGCAAGGTATCCCATATGATCGCGAACCGGCTAATAACTGGTTTTCGCAGTTGGTTGCGTGGGTTTTACCTGCCCTGATCTTCGTTGGAATATGGATGTTTTTGGCTCGCCGAATGGGTGGGGGCTCTGGTGGCCTGATGTCAATTGGCAAGAGCAAGGCCAAAGTGTACATGGAGAAGGGAACCGGCATCACTTTCGACGATGTTGCCGGTATTGATGAGGCCAAAGAAGAATTGCTCGAAGTGGTTGAGTTCTTGCGCACCCCTGAGCGTTTTCAGGCTCTTGGTGGGCGGATACCAAGAGGAGTCCTTCTGGTGGGGTCGCCGGGGACGGGGAAGACCTTGTTGGCCAAGGCCGTTGCCGGAGAAGCTGGAGTGCCCTTTTTCTCGATCAGCGGCTCCGATTTTGTCGAAATGTTCGTTGGAGTTGGAGCCGCGCTGGTTCGCGATCTCTTTGAGCAGGCCAAAAAGCACGCTCCGGCGATTATCTTTATCGACGAGCTAGATGCCCTAGGCAAGGCTCGCGGAGCTGGTTCGTTTGGCGGGCATGACGAACGCGAGCAGACCCTGAACCAGCTCCTTGCAGAGCTCGATGGCTTCGATACCAACGCAGGTGTGATTTTGATGGGGGCGACAAATCGCCCTGAAATACTCGATCCTGCGCTCCTGCGTCCCGGTCGTTTCGATCGTACAGTGGCGGTCGATAGACCCGATGTAAAGGGGCGAGAAGCGATTCTGCGGATTCACGCCAAAGAAGTCAAGCTGGCTCCCGAAGTCGAACTGAGAAAGTTGGCGGTGCGTACTCCAGGGTTTGCCGGTGCCGACTTGGCTAATGTCGTCAATGAAGCGGCGCTGCTAGCCGCGCGACGGGACAAAAATTCGATCACAATGTCCGAACTCGAAGAGGCTGTTGAGCGTTCGGTGGCTGGGTTGGAACGCAAGAGCCGGGTCCTCAGCGAGAAAGAGCGCCGAATTGTCGCCTATCACGAGGCTGGGCACGCAATGGTCGGTGAGATTCTGCCCGAAGCCAACCCCGTTCAGAAGATATCGATAGTTTCGAGGGGTATCGCGGCTTTGGGGTATACACTAAACGTCCCGATCGAAGACCGCTATCTTATGACTAAAGAGGAGCTACAGGATACTTTGAGCGCGATCATGGGCGGTCGTGCTGCCGAAGAGGTCGTCTTTGGTGAAATATCAACCGGGGCCTCAAACGACCTGCAGCAGGCGACGCAAATGGCGGAGCGGATGGTGAAGGAATTCGGTATGAGCGAACGGGTTGGTCTGGTGGCCCATAAAGAAGAGCGTTCACAGCAGTTTCTTGGTATGGGAGCCGCGGACCGGGTCTATAGCGACGAGACTGCCCAGGTGATTGACGAAGAAGTTAAAGACATCATTAACACTGGTTATGTACGGGCCAAGGAGTTACTCGCCCAACATCGCGAAGCGTTGGAGGAAATAGTCGAGGTTCTCTTTGAGAAAGAGGTAATGGACGGCGAGGAGTTGCGCCAAGTTCTCGAGGGACATGGTGTGGAATTGCCCCCAGGATCAAAAGAAGAAATAAAGCGCAAAGACGAAGAGGGGGCGGTTAACCCTGGATCAACCGACGATCCCGGGCAGAACGGATCGGCAGCCAACGGCAATTCACAATTGCCGAATTCTGAGCCCGATGTGGTAAGTTCAGACGATAAATCGAGTGGAGAAGGATCCGAATCCTCTTAGGCTATTGCCGCGATGACCTCTAATTCGACCGCTGCGCCTAGGGGCAAACTCGCCGCGCCGATGGCCAGCCTGGCGTGAATTCCTTGCTCTCCGAGGACTGCAGCCATCAGATCCGAAGCTCCATTGATCACTTGGGCTTGTTCAAAGAAATCAGTCGCAGAGGCAACGTAGCCGCCTAACCGTACTATCGAGATCGCGTCCAGATCACCTGTTTCTGCCTTGAGTATACTAAGGGCATTGAGCGCGCATAATCTGGCCGCAGCATAGCCCGCATCGATATCGAGATCTACGCCGAGTGTTCCCGCATATTGAATCTTGCCTTCGACCAGGGGCAATTGACCTGCGACGAAGATCAGATTGCCGCTGATTACCGCCCGGGTATAGGCACCCGCAGGCTGAGGTGGGGTGGGGAGTTGCAGGTTTAATTCAGCTAGTTTTTTCTCTGCAGACATTGAGATCCTCCTTGGCTATTCCAGATTGGTGCGGTTAATATAGGCCGAATGGGGCCCGTTGCAAGAGTCTAATGCGCAAATTTCTAAAACCAGGAACTTGGGAACTGCTCAGTCCTCTGAGCAATGCCGATTTTGTTCGCCTGTGGTTGGCCAATGGTCTGTGGTGGCAGGCGATGTGGATGGAGATGATGGTCCTGGGTTGGCTGGCATTGGAGTTGACTAATTCCCCCTGGTGGGTCCAGGTCGTTGGATTTTACCGCTCCATTCCCTTGCTGGTGGTTGGTTTATTCGGTGCTGCGATAACCGATTGTTTTCGCCGTCGACATCTGGTTCAGGTGTTGCAACTGGGCAACGTATTGGGAGCGGGTCTATTGGCATTTCTGCTCTGGATTGGCCAGTTGCAATTTTGGCATTTGTCCGTGGTATCATTGGCTCTGGGGGCGACCTGGGCTTTGGATTGGCCGACTCGCCGAGCAATGGTTCCCGACTTGGTTGGCAAGGCCCGCACGGTCGATGCGATGGTCCTCGAAAATGTGATCCAGGGTTTTACCAGAATTACAGGACCGTTGGCTGCAGGATATATCATGGCGGCCTATACTTCTCTCGGTGCTTTGCTGATTCTAGTTGGACTTGGTTTTCTTGCATTGATATCGCTGTCTGGTTTAAAAACCGATTCTAAAGCACCCCAGGCCAGTGCGGGGATGCGGGAGGTGGTAAAAGAAGTGAGGCAGGGATGGTCCTATGTACGGGCCTCGTCATCGATATTTTGCGTATTCCTTATCACGATGCTTATGAATGTATGGGCATTCCCCTATATGACTCTGCTGCCGGTTTTCGCTCGCGATGTATTTGGGCAGGGGCCAGAGGGTATGGGGTGGTTGGGGGCGGCTAATGGGTTTGGGGCATTCATTGGTTTGGCATTGGTCCATAAAGGTCGTAAGACGCTCTCCAACGAGCGGTTATTTGTCACTGGATCTCTAATTGCTGCAATTGGCTTGGTTGGTTTCTCCTGCAGTGGAACCTTTGCGATTTCCTTGGTTATGCTCTTTTGCTCCGGGTTGGGGCAGGCGGGTTTCAGTATCATGCAGAGCAGTATCATTTTAGTTGAAGCATCGGACGAGATGAGGGGGCGGGCGATGAGTGCATTGGTCGTAGCGATAGGGATTGGTCCTTTCGGCAGGCTTCAGAGCGGGGCGATGGCCGAGATTTGGGGGGCCGAGATCGCGGTGGGGGTGATGGCGATAATGGCCGGCCTCGGAACTTTGGCAGTGGCCTTTGGGGTCTTAAGAACTGGATCACCCTTGAGTCAAAAATAGGCTTGGGCTGAGTATATTCGGCGAGGAGGCGTCCAGTTGACGCGAGATAGGATGCCTTCTATATTGCGCGGAGCAACCGACCAATAAATAGGAGTTATTATGGCAGCTTCAGTACTGGGGGCACAACTCTTTACCTTACGCGATCATACTAAAACCCCCGATGAAATTCGTCGAACCATAGACCGAGTCCGCAAAATGGGTTACGTAGCAGTTCAAGCTTCGGCCCTAGGCCCCATAGAGCCGACTGAATTGGCTTCGATTTGTTCAGCAGCAGGGGTCCAAATCGTAGCGACCCATATCAATTATCAGCGAATCTGCGATGAGGTCCAGGCCGTCATTGATGAACACCAGTTGTGGGGTTGCCGCCACGTGGCGATCGGGGGATTGCCACAGGAATTTCGCAACCGCGAAGGATTTTCACGTTTCGCCGTAGAAGCTTCTGAAGCCGCCCGCCCGTTGATCGATGCTGGCCTGACCTTTAGTTATCACAATCACAGTTTCGAACTCGAGCGTTTCGAGGGACGTACGGGCTTGGATATTCTCTGCGATGAGAGTGATCCGGAGGTTTTCTCTTTTGAGATAGATACCTATTGGATACAACACGGTGGTGCGAATCCTGTGACCTGGCTGGATAAATTAGCGGACCGGATGCATATCGTACACCTGAAAGATCTGGCTATGGATGGGGCTCAGCAGCTTTTCGCAGAAGTGGGGGAAGGAAATCTAGAATGGGAACCGATTCTCGCCGCGGGAAAAAGGGCAAAAATCGAATGGTACCTGATCGAGCAGGACCAGTGCCAACGCGACCCTTTTGCGAGCTTGGAACTCAGTCTGCGCAATTTGCGGGCAATGGGTCTTGAATAGGAGGGAATCTAAATGAGCGAAATACATGTGCCCTGGGCGGCATGGTATGGGACTGAACCGCTCAGAATGGATTTTTCCGACGATTGGGAAGTTGCGGTGCACCATATGAAGGGCGGATCGGATATTGGTGATACCGGCATTCGCCAGGCTTTTGCTGAATCGATCGGAGCCCCGCCACTTCGCGAATTTGCCCGTGGCAAATCATCGGCCGCGATTCTAATCGACGATCTATCACGTCCGACGCCCTCTTTCCGGCTCTTGCCTTACCTGCTTGAGGAATTGGCATCGGCGGG
>MDTE01066851.1_pt1 | contig 10715 bp, 12 predicted proteins | sample 811231 | NCBI WGS metagenome assembly MDTE01 (sample SAMN05326651, study PRJNA326480) | marine metagenome | isolation source: seawater | place: Indian Ocean: Red Sea | collected 2010 | reverse complement strand
TCCAGCACGGCCACGCAGGAATTGGTGGTTCCCAAGTCGATGCCGATGATCTTGCCCATTTCTTCAGTTCTCCCGTTGTCCTTTGCAGCCCCTTTGGGGCTCAATTGGCCTGCTCGAGGCCATTTGGTTGTCTATTAGCTATATTTGGCCAAAGCGCCAGACTTCAACCCCGCATGGCTCCCGACGGCAGCCTACGGTCAAGCTACTGGCCCTCTGGCGCCGCACTCACGATCACCATCGCGGCCCTCACCAGCCGGCCATTCAACGTATAACCCTTCTGCATCACTTCCATCACCGAATTCGGTTCCGCGTCCGGATTGGGCACCATGGCCATGGCTTCATGCACTTGAGGGTCGAAGGGCTCTCCCAGGGGATCCAGCTGAGCAATCGCGAACTTCTCCAAGGTGGTGAGGAACAGCTTCAACGAAAGCTCGACCCCCTCGGTATGCGCCTCGGCTTCGGACTCAGCTCCGGCTTCGACCGCTTTCTCAAGGCTGTCTATGACGGGAAGCAGGTCTCCAGTAAACCGCTCCAGCGCGAACTTGTGCGCGTTCTCCACGTCTCTGGCCGAGCGTCGACGCACGTTCTCCATCTCAGCTTGGGCGCGCAGGAGTTGATCCTGCAGCGCTTCAATCTGCTCGGTGGCCTCCGCCAACTCCCCGTCCGGCTCCGGCGGAGCCTCGACCTGCTCGCACGCATCTGCGGCTACCTGCTCAGACGCCTCTGCGCCATCCTCGGCTTCAGGATGCTTTTCTTCCGACATGATTCGCTCCGGATTTTTGCCCCACAGCCGGCTCAACGACGCTGCCGACCACACTTGGGGATATGGGACCAAAGCCCGCTTTTTCAAGGGCGCGGATGTTACCGGGCCCGTGGGGCTAATCAACCGCTTTTGGGCCCGTTAGGGGTTCCTCAGCCGCGCCAACTCATGGCCGCGCTGAGCACGCGCGCAGTCACGTCCACCACGGGAATGACCTTCTGATAGGCCATGCGCGTGGGACCAACCACGCCCAGCACGCCGGCCAGCTCGCCATCGACCTCGTAAGGCGAGGTAACCAGGCTTAGCTCGTCGAGCAAACGGTAGCCTGACTCTTCACCGATGAACAGCTGGATGCCATCACTGTCCAGGCACTGGTCCAGCAGATGTAGAATGCCCCCTTTGCGCGCAAACGCCTCGAACAGGGACCGCAACGTGCCCATATCGGCGCTGGCGCCAAAGAGGTTGCTCTCACCGGCTACCACCAGCTCCTGGCCGGGCTCTTCGGCCGGATCAGCGAAGGCTTGCGAGGCCATGTCTAGCGCTGCCTGCATGAGCCGATCCATGCGGTCCTTGTCGGCCTGCATGCTGCTCACCAGCGCGTGACGAATATCCAGCAACGAGCGCCCGCCAAACTCCCGATTGATAAAGTTGGCGGCCTGGGTCAGCTCGGCTTCAGAATACTCGCGGTCCGTGTGGATGACCCGGTTCTGCACCTCCCGGTCGTTGAGCACCAGAATGACCAGCACCCGATCCCCGGACAGCGGCAGAAACTCCACCTGCCTGAGCGCCACGTGGTCGCGCCGCGGCAGCGTAATGAGGCAGGTCATGTGGGTGAGGTGCGACAACAGGCTCGAGGCCGACTCCACCAGTTCCTTAGGCGATAGATCCGGGTTGAGCTGCAGCTCCAACTCACTGACCTGGGCTGCGTCCAAAGGTTTTACCGCAAGCAGGCTGTCGACGAAGAAGCGCAGGCCCATGTGCGTAGGCACCTTGCCCGCGGAGGTGTGGGGCGAGGTGACCAGGCCGCGTTCCTCCAGCTCGGCCATGATGTTACGCACCGTGGCCGGACTCACCTCCACTTCGGGCCGAGAGGCCAGCATCTTCGAAGCGACCGGGCTGCCATCGGCGAGATAGCGTTCGACCAGCAGCTTGAACAGCAGCTGCGCCCGCTCGTCCACCTCATTGTCGGCTTGCTTTCTCATAACGCCAATGGAATGTTAGCCCCATCCCGTAAGTTTCACTACTTGAGCAAGTCTCCATGCTAAAGGCCCTGACAGTCCAGGACTTCGCGCTGGTGCAATCCCTGGACATCAATTTCGAGCCGGGGCTCACCGTGATCACCGGAGAATCCGGCGCGGGCAAGTCGATCCTGCTCGGCGCGCTGGGGTTGGTGGTGGGTCAGCGCGCAGATTCCGACGCTGTGCGCCCAGGTGCCGCCCGTGCCGAGGTGAACGCCGAATTCGATCTGGTGGATCAGCCCGACGCCCAGGAATTCCTCGCAACCCACGAACTGCAGGATGTAGACCAGCCCACCCGCTGCCTGGTGCGCCGCGTAGTCAGCAGCGAGGGTCGCTCACGCGCGTTCATCAACGCCACTCCGGTCACCCTGCAGGTGCTCCGCCAGCTCACCGAGAGGCTGGTGGAAATACACGGCCAGCACGAAAGCCAACGCCTCACGGACCCCGGCGCCCAACTGAGGCTGCTGGACGACTACGGCGTGGATGCTGGGCTGCTGCAACGCTGCCTGGAGCGCTACCGTGCCTGGCAGAAGGCAAGCCGGGACATCGAAGCCATGCAGAACGCGCTTACCGGGCAGGAAGATCGCGCATCCCTGCTGGCCTACCAGGTGGAGGAACTGGCAGAGCTCGCTCTGACCGACGGCGAGTTCGAATCACTATCCGCCGAACACAAACGCGCCTCGCAAGCTCACAGCCTACGCGAAACCGTCGGCCAGGCCCTGGAAGAGATCGATGCCAGGGAAGCATTGGGCCGCATACAACGCGACCTGGAAGGGATAGAAGACGCCCATCCGGGCCTCGTGGGCGCCCGCGATGCGCTCGGTGGCGCCACCGCCCTGCTGGACGACGCGGCCCGCGATCTCAGAGCGTACCTGACCACCCTGGAAGTGGATCCAGCCGCGCTGCAAGACCTGGAGGCACGCTTGAGCCTGGTGATGGACCTGGCCCGCAAGCACAAGATCGACCCCAGCGCGCTTTCCGCGCACCTGGCAGCGCTCTCAGCGGAGCTGGAAGGCATCTCCACCGACCGCAGCGCCCTTGCGGCACTGCGGGAGTCAGCGGCCGACTTCGAAGCGCAGTATCGCAAGGCAGCACAGCTCGTCTCGAAACAGCGTCGTGAAGCCGCCGACCAGTTCGCCACCGCGGTGAGCGCCTGCATGCAGGCGCTGGGTATCACCGAGGGCTCACTGGCGCTGGAGTTCAAGGATCAGCAATCCGAGCGCGGACTGGAAGCGGTGGAATTCTTGGTGGTCACCAACCCCAAGTATCCCGCAGCGCCCCTGGCCAAGATCGCTTCGGGCGGAGAGCGCACGCGAATCGCCCTGGCCATCGCCGTGGTTGCTGCCGAGCGCTCGGCCCTGCCCAGCCTGCTGCTGGACGAAGCAGACGTTGGGGTGGGGGGCACCACGGCTGACGTGGTAGGTCGCCTGCTGCGAGACCTGGCCGGTCATGCCCAGGTGATCTGCGTCACCCACGCACCCCAGGTCGCAGCGCTGGGCCAAAACCATCTGCTGGTACAGAAATCGCCTCGCGCCGAAACCCACATCGAGCCGCTGGAGCGCAATGAACGCGTCGACGAACTGGCGCGCATGCTGGCCGGCGCCGGCATCACGGCTGAATCCAGAGCCTATGCCCAAACGCTGCTCGAGGAAGCGGGCAACGGCCCGGTTCATTAGCGCAGCAGAACTGGGTAACATGCCCGGCCTCGACCTATTGCGGGCGCCTGACTTGAGCCATCGCATCTACATCATCGTCGCCGGCGTGCTCGTCGCGAGCCTTCTGGCAGGCTGCGCCAGGCTTCCCAAGCTGAGCATGCCCAAGTTCGGCATTCCCCGCGTACACAAGGTAACCGTGCAACAGGGCAATCTGGTCTCACAGGAAATGGTGGACCAGCTCAAACCCGGCATGACCCGCTCGCAGGTGACATTCATCATGGGCGAGCCGATTTTTCGAAACACCTTTGACAACAGCCGCTGGGATTACATCTACATGGTGGAATCACCCGGGCGCTACGAGCAGGAGCGCAAGCTCAGCCTGTATTTCGAAAACGAGACCCTGGCTTATTTCGTAGGCGACTTCGTGCCCAGCGACCAGCAGCCGGCAAGCGAAGAAAATACCGAAACGGAAGCTACTGACGGTTCGTAGTGTCGGCGCGCCGTTTGCGTGCTTGTTTCGGATCCATCTGCAGCGGACGATACAGCTCCACCCGATCACCGGGGCGCAGTGCGCGAGCGCGCTCAACCACGTCTCCGAAGATTCCCACGGTCAGGCCTTCGACGTCCTCCGGGTTGAACAACCCTTGCCTGGCGGCCGCCTCGAGCGCGTCCGCCACGCAAGCCGATTCGCCGAGCTCTAACGCCAACACCTGCTGGCGATCAGGGAGCGCATAAACCACTTCAACGATCATCGTGTATCCGCATCCAGAAGCTGTGCACACCGATCGGCGAACGCATCCACCAGTCTATCCGCCGCGTGATCGATGAACCGACCGCCCAACAACCGATGCGCGCCCGCGAGACGATAATCGAGCGCGAACTCTACCTTGCACCCCAAGTCTTCGCCCAGCGCGGTGAAGCGCCAGACACCGGCAAATTCGGTGAACGGGCCGGACACCAGGCCCACCTCGATACGCGCGCCGGGCACCATGGTGTTTCTGGTCGTCAGCCGCTCAGACAGCCCACGACCACCGAACTCCAGGGTAGCGGTGACGGTGTGCTCGTTCTGCTCGTCGATGACGGAAGCGCGGCACCAGGGCAGGAAATCGGCGTAGCGGCCCACGTCGCTGACGATGCCGAACACGGATCCCAGTGAGTACGGCAGGAGGGCCGACCTGGATAGCGACGCCAAAGTGCTTAAACCCTTAGCCGCCCGCGCCGAGCAGGCCTAGAACGAGTTCATCCAATCCAACGGTAACCGCAAACACGAAGATGACGCTGACCGGCGCCACTACGCCGCACAGCAATTTCCACACCACTGCCACAGCCGGATGGCGCAAGCCCAACTGGTTGCCAACAACGGTCTTCGGCAGTGCAAAGGCTGCAAACAAGGCGATCAATACACCACCCAACGGCAGCATGATGTTCTGGGATACGTAGTCGACGAAATCGAAAAACGTGAGGGTGCCGACGATGTGGACGTCCGACCAATGATTGAATGAGAGCACCGAGCCGATGCCAAGGATCCACGCGATCACGCCCAGGCTGACCGCCACGCGGGAACGCTTGGCGTTGTACTGCTCCACCAGGTACGCCAGGGCGGGCTCGCTGATGGATATGGCCGACGTGATGGCGGCGAAGCTCACCAGCACGAAGAACAGCGTGCCGAACAGCACACCGAACGGCATCTGGCCAAATGCCAGCGGAATGGTTACGAACATAAGTCCGGGGCCCTCTCCCGCATCCAGCCCGTTGGAGAACACGATGGGGAAGATGGCCAAACCCGCGGCGATGGCCACCAGCGTATCGAGCAATGCGATCACCACCACGGTACCGGTTAGGGAGGTGTCACTGGGCAGATAGGCGCCGTAGGCCATGATGGCCCCCATGCCCAGGCTCAGCGTGAAGAACGCCTGCCCCATGGCGATGAGCACAGACCCCTGATCCAGCGCCGACCAGTCGAAGCGAAACATGAAATCCCAGCCCGCATCAAAACCATCGGAATTGACGGCGTAACCGAGCAGCACCATGAGCAACACGAATAGAAGCGGCATGAACCAGCGTATGGCGCGTTCGAGGCCCTTGATCACACCATGAGAGATGATCCATACCGTGGCCACCATAAACAGCGTTTGCCAGAGCACAAGCTGCCAGGGGTCGGCAAGGAAGGCGTCGAAGGTCGCTTCGGCCAGCTCGCCCGTGGCCCCGACGAATGTGCCCTCTGCCATCTGCCAGATGTAGTGCAGCGCCCAACCGGCTATGACCACGTAGTAACTGAGGATGAGAAAGCCAGCCACCACGCCCATCCAGCCGATAGTCACCCACAGCCGGTTCCTGTGGTGTTGCTGGGTGAGCGTGCGCATGGTGTTGATGGGGCTGTGGCGGCCTTCGCGGCCGATGAGCACCTCGGCCATCATGATAGGGATCCCCACGAACGCGACGCACAGCAGATACAGCAACACGAATGCGCCACCACCGTTCTCGCCGGCGATGTAAGGGAACTTCCAGATGTTGCCCAGACCCACCGCAGATCCGGCTGCCGCCAACACGAACAGCCAGCGGTTGGACCACATCCCATGCCTGCTCTCGGTGATCTGCACCATGCTTATGCTTCTCGCCCCTCGCGTTGGCGGGGGATTGTGGACCAACCCCCTAAGCGCCTCAACCGCCTATAATCGGGCGGTGAGCAAGAAATCCGGCAAACCCGCGTCTACCACCATCGCCCTCAACAAGCGGGCCAGACACGACTACCACTTGGAGCAGCAGTTCGAGGCTGGTCTGGCGCTGCAGGGATGGGAGGTAAAGAGCATACGGGCCGGCAAGGCGCAGCTGGTGGACAGCTACGTCTTGCTGCGCGACGGCGAGGCGTGGCTGCTGGGCGCCACCATCACCCCATTGCCCAGCGCGTCCACCCACGTGAAGGCCGATCCGCAGCGCACGCGCAAGCTGCTGCTGCACGCGCGGGAAATTGCTCAGCTATTCTCAGCCACCCACCAGAAGGGCTACACCTGCGTGGCCACCGCCCTGTACTGGAAAGGGAACAAGGTGAAGTGCGAAATCGCACTAGCTAAGGGTAAAAAGCAGCACGATAAACGGGCCAGCGAAAGGGAACGTGACTGGCAGCGCGAAAAACAGCGGCTTTTGAAACAGCGCTAAGCCTGCAGCGCGCGCCGCCAAGCAATCATTTCGATGGCGGCAGCGGCCTCCTCGTACCCCTTGTTGTACTCATCGTCCGCAGCACGCGCCTGGGCGTGACTGATGTCCAGCACCGGCAGGATCTCCACGATGATAGGGCAGCGATATTCACGCATGACATCGCCTAGCCCTCGCATGCACTCGTTGGTGATCATCTCGAAGTGCAGCGTTTCACCCTTCACGATGACCCCGAAACAGACGATGGCGTCAATTTCCCTGTCGCTATCCGCGGCTAGCAGGTCGGCGGCCGCCAACGGAAGCTCCAGGGAACCGGGCAGCGTGTGAGTCTCTACCCGATCGAAGCCTTTTTCGCGCAACACGCCGGCGCAGGTGTCCGCCAGAGAGTCATTGAGCTCCGGATACCATTTGGATTTCAAGATCGCGACCCTTCCGGGATTGGCGATGGTCGGAAGACCGCTGAGGTCTATCGCGCTTTGCGCCATGATTGGTCGTTCGCCTGTGTGGGCCCACAAGCATACCGCAACTGGCAGCCACCCGCGGCCCCGAGGGCTTGCGCGCCCTGGCGGCACCACCGAACCCGCTTTTGCATTGGTGCGCTACGGTGGCACACTCGCGCCATTGGATTAAAGGGGAATGCACATGTCTGAGGCCGTCGACGCCCGATCGCCGGGGCTGTCCTACCAGGAACTACTCGATACCGACACCCACCCGGTACCCCAGGTACTCAGGCTGGAGAGCCCAGCCCCCAGGGGCCACCTGGATATGTCCATCGATCGTTACATCTCGGCGGATTTTCATCAGCTCGAGATGGAACGCCTGTGGGGCCGGGTGTGGCAATTCGCCTGCCGCGAGGAGCACATTCCCAACCCCGGTGATCACGTGGTCTACGAGATCGGCAACCATTCCTACATCGTGGTGCGCTCCCACAGCGGCGCCATCAAGTGCTTCGTGAATGCCTGCCTGCACCGCGGGCGTCAGATCAAGCAGTACGACGGCTACTCCAGCGAGCTTCGCTGCCCCTTTCACGGTTTTGCCTGGAACACCGACGGGCAACTGACCGATATTCCAGCACGCTGGGATTTCCCACAGATCAACGCAAGTGAGTGGTCACTTCCAGAGGCGCGCGTGGGCATCTGGGCCGGCTTCGTATTCATCAATCCCGATCCCGACGCGGGCTCCTTTGAAGCCTTTCTGGGCGATCTGCCCGCCCATTTCGAGCGCTGGAATCTCACCGACCGCTATGTGCAGGCTCACGTGGCCAAGGAAATCCGCGCCAACTGGAAAATTGCCCAGGAGGCCTTCTGCGAGGCGTTCCACGTGAACGCCACCCATCCTCAGACGCTGCCGTATCTGGGCGACACCAATTCCCAGGTGGATGTGTGGGACACCTTTGCGCGTGTGATTACCCCCGGCGGCACGCCCAGCCCGCTGTTAAATTGGGAACCGGACGAGGCGGACATCCTGCGGCACATGCTGGACATTCGCGACGACATGGATCTGCCCTGGTCCCTGGAAGGGACCACCGCCCGGCGCTCTGCCGCTGACTCCGCGCGTGAGCGCTGGCGACCCATGGTGGGCGATCTGGTAGATGACTGGTCCGATGCCGAATTCATCGACAATCTGGACTACACCCTGTTTCCCAACTTCCATCCCTGGGGCGCGTTCAACCGGATCGTTTACCGCTTCCGGCCCAATGGCAACGACCACCGCTCCTCCATCATGGAAGTGCTGCTGCTGGCACCGTTCACCGGCGAGCGGCCGGCCCCCGCTCCGGTGCTGCACCTGGACGCTGAGCAACCCTGGACCGACGCGGAACCACTGGGCATGCTGGGCAAAGTTTTCGACCAGGACACGTTCAACATGGAGCGCGTGCAGCGCGGACTGGAGACCACCCGCAAGCCGGGCGTGACCCTGGCCGGCTATCAGGAAGCCAAGGTGCGCTGGCTGAACGAAACTCTCGATCGTTGGCTAGAGGACTGAACCATGAGAGGCATGAAGCACCCTTTCGGACGCGCGCTGTATGAGCAGGACGGGCAAGGCAACGTGCTGGTGACCCAGACCGACGGTGCCTGGGGACGATTTCGCACCGACGGACGCTGGATTGAGGGCGAGGTGAAGGAAGCCGATCCGCATTTCTGCGGCTGGGTGGGCGGTCCCCTGGTGGCCAACCATCGAATAAAGGTGGACGACTGACCCAGGCGGAGCCCACCATGGCGCACACCCTGCTTTTACTGGAAACCGCCTACCACCGTATAGGCGAGCGCATTCGGGCGCTGTCCGACGACCTCGACATTCTCGCCATGGACGGCGCGGGCGCGTTCAGGCTCAACGGCGCACCCCACAAAGCCGCCATCGACCCCACGCTGGCGTGGATGGGCCTGGATCTGTATCGCTGCCCGCAAGCCGCCAAATTCAGCGCCGCAGTGACCGACGCGGCAAACCTTGCGTGGGTACAGACAGCCCTTGCCGGCGTTGAAGCGCCTATCTACCGGGGGCTGCTGAAGCGGGGCGTGCGCCTTTGCAGCAGCGACGCCCAGGCGCCCAGCATCGCCGACTTCATCGTGGGCTGCGTGCTGGGTCATTTCCAGCAGTACGCACGGCGTCTGGCCCTGCAGGCCGACAAAGTGTGGCAGCCCGTGGAATTTCGCGAGCTGTCGAGCACCCACTGGCTCATAATCGGTTACGGCAGCATCGGGCAGGAGGTGGCGCGGCGCGTGAGCGCGTTTGGTGCAAAGGTTACCGGCGTGCGCCGCACCCAGAGTATAAGCGAATGGGCAGACGTGATTCACCCGGACCAGCTGCCAGCGATACTGCCCCAGGCAGACGTGGTGGTGCTTGCCTGCGCACTCACCGACGAGACCCGCTACATGGTGGACGCAGACTTCCTGGCAGCGCTCAAAGCCAACAGCACGCTGGTGAACGTCGGGCGCGGCGCGCTGGTGGTAGACGACGACCTGCTCGCCGCCCTGGATGCAGGCACCGTGGAACACGCCATTCTCGATGTGTTCGATCCGGAGCCGCTGCCGGATTCCCACCCCTACTGGCAGCACCCCAGGGTGCTGGCAACCAGCCATAGTGCCTCCTTTGGCGACGGAATGGCCGCGCGGGGCGACCAGCTGTTTCTCGACAATCTGGCCCGTTTGCTGGCCGGCGAGCCCCTGCACAAAGAGGTGCCGCCGGTCGCCTGAACGGCAAGGCCGGCTGCGGCAACAAACCTGTCATTATTCCCTGAGTACCCCATTCCGCGGGCCAATTCAGTGACCTGATACGCAGTTTTGGCAACAGCGGCGACCGCTCGTCGGCTGCCTGATACCGCTTATCCCTGCTTTCGTATCCCTGCGTTGCAGCCCCGTGTAAAGATCCGGATCTGAGGAAAAATAGGTAGGGTGGATCTGCGTGCATACGCAAAAAAGCGCAACGCAACGGGGCGTGACATTGATCGAGCTGCTGGTGACCATCGCCGTGCTCGGCACGCTGTTGGGCGTGGGAGTACCCCTGTTCACCGACTTCGTGCGCAACAATCAGATGGACGCCGTGACCACGCGCCTGATCGGCACGCTCAACTTCGCGCGCAGCGAAGCGTCTAACCGCGCAACCGTAATCACCCTGGCCCGCAAGAGCATCAACAACAACGACTGGTCCCAGGGCTGGGAGGTGTACACCGACGATGACGCCACCGGCAATACAGCCCGTGTGGGCGGCGACACGCTGCTGCGGGATGTCGACATGGACAGCGGCGACATCACGGTATTGAGCAATGCGCCCGGAGAACCCTGGATCAGCTACCGCGACAACGGAATGTTGCTGGAAGACGGGAACGGCGTCTTGATCGCCATCTGCGACGAGCGTGGCGAAGCCGACGGCCGCGAGATCACCGTGGGCCTGACCGGCCGGGTAACCCTGACC
>MDTE01197157.1_pt1 | contig 10716 bp, 11 predicted proteins | sample 811231 | NCBI WGS metagenome assembly MDTE01 (sample SAMN05326651, study PRJNA326480) | marine metagenome | isolation source: seawater | place: Indian Ocean: Red Sea | collected 2010 | reverse complement strand
GCCGAACGCCAGCGATCCCAGTGCACCGTGGGTGGCGGTATGGGAATCGCCGCAGACCAGTGTCAGGCCGGGCTGGGTAAAGCCCTGCTCCGGGCCGATCACATGCACGATGCCCTGGCGGACGTCGAGAAAGTCGATAAAGGGAAGGCCGAATTCCTTCGCGTTCTTTTCCAGCAGTTCGATCTGGATGCGGGATTCCTCATTCTCGATCCCGTCGGCGCGGCCCGCCGTGGGTACATTGTGATCCGCGACTAGCAAATGGGCATCCGGCACGCGGACAGGGCGATTGTTTTCGCGTAGTCCGTCGAACGCCTGGGCGCTGGTGATCTCGTGAATGATCTGGCGATCAATGTAAAGGATGCACGTTCCGTCATCCTTTTCTTCGACCAAATGTGAGTCCCAGATTTTGTCGAACAGTGTTTTCGGTTCGTCCATCATATTCCCTTTCATCCCTTCCTACCGCGCGTTCGCGATCAGGAGTCTTTCTTGTCCTCGCCGTCTTCCTCGGCGGGTGCTTCTGGGACCTCGGTTGAGGTGTCTTCAGCGGCGGCGTCATCGGCTGCTTCCGCTTCTTCCGGCGCGGGTGTTGCCTGTTCCATCGCCTCGTCCTTCATCTCGACGGCCTCCGCTGCGGTCGCAGGCGCGGTGTCGTCACCGACGGTTGCAGCAGCAAAACGCCGGTCGACCTTCTCGGCGATCCGGGCGGACTTGCCGCGGCGGGACCGCAGGTAATAGAGCTTGGCTCGGCGCACCGCACCCCGGCGTACGACCTCGATCTTCTCGATACGCGGGCTGTAAAGGGGGAACACGCGTTCCACGCCTTCGCCGTAGGAGATCTTGCGCACCGTGAAGGACGAATTCAGCGCCTTCGCAGTACGGGCGATGACCACGCCTTCATAGACCTGCACCCGTTCGCGCGTGCCTTCCACCACCTTGTAGTGGACGCGGACGGTGTCTCCGGGGCCGAATTCCGGTACCGGCCGCTCGGCGACGAGACGCTCGATTTCGCCCTTTTCGATCTCTTCAATCACGTTCATGACAATGTTCCTTCTGGTTCTTCAGGTCTCGTTGGTACCGATCCCACAGATCGGGCCGCCGGTCCCGTGTTGCGATCTCCGCCTGTTCGGTTCGCCAGGCGCAGATATTCTCGTGGTGGCCGGAAAGAAGAACGTCCGGCACCTTGCGGCCGCACCAGTCGGCAGGCCGCGTATAGTGGGGATATTCGAGCAATCCCCGGGTAAAGCTCTCCTCGTCGAGCGACGCTTCCGTGCCCATCACCCCGGGCAGAAGCCGGACGCACGCGTCGATCAAAGCCAATGCGGCGGGTTCTCCGCCGGACAGCACGAAATCGCCGAGGCTGATTTCGGTCACGTCGCGGGCTTCCAGAACGCGCTGGTCGACCCCTTCGTAACGCCCGCAGATCAGCGTTACGCCCAGCCCGGCAGCAAACTCGGCTGCGTGCGCCTGGCTCAGTCTTTCGCCGCGCGGCGTCAGATAGACCAGGGGCGCATCGGTCAGCGTCGAGGCCTCGATCGCCGCATCGACGACATCGGCGCGCATCACCATGCCGGCACCGCCGCCGAACGGGGCGTCGTCGACGGTTCCGTGCCGGTCGGTCGCGTGGTCGCGGATATCGACCGTTTCCAGAGACCACGCTTCATCGGCCAGCGCCTTGCCGGCAAGCGAATGCGCAAGCGGTCCCGGAAACATTTCCGGAAACAGCGTCAGCACTTTCGCCGTCCATATGTTGCGGTCTTCCGTCACTCTCTCGTCTCGCCTTCGCCCGTCTCTTTCAGTTCGTCTTCGGCTTGGACGCGGGCATCAGCTTCGATGTCCACGTCCTGGGGCGGATCGACCATCAGCCGGCCCGCTCCGATATTGATTTCCGGCACCGCCGCTTTCGTGAACGGTACCAACAGCGTTTCCCGTCCCGGTCCCCGGTCGATCTCCAGCACGTCGCCCGCACCTGCCGGAATGATCGCCTTTACGGTCCCGATCTTCGCTCCCTCCTGCACGACCTCCAGTCCCAGGAGATCGGCGTGGTAGAACTCGTCTTCGTCCGGCTCCGGCAGCGCGTCCTTTGAGACATAAAGCCGGAGCCCCTTGAGTGCCTCCGCCGCGTTTCGGTCCGCTACCCCGTCCAGGGTTGCGATCACCATGCCGCCGCGGATCGATTCGATGCCGATCTCGAACCGCCGGTTTCGCGCTTCGTCCGATACAGGTCCGTAAGCGGCAACGTCTTCCGGAACGTCGGTGAACGGCTTGATCCGTACCGACCCCCGAATGCCGTGCGCGCCCGCGACTGCCCCGACACACACCCGGTCGCGATCTGCCGCGCCCTGGACCCGTGCCGACGATGCGACCACCGCGGAGCCACCTCCCCGCCGGCCGCCGGACGAACGACCTGACGCCAGTACTAGCCCTCCTTCTTCTTTTCTTCTTCGCCGCCGTCATCGGCCGCGGCTTCCTCGGCCGGCGCTTCTTCAGCGGGCGCGTCCTCAGCCGATGCTTCTTCGGCCGGCGCCTCTTCGGCGGGGGCGTCCTCGGCAGGTGCCTCTTCGGCCGTCGTCTCGGCTTCGGCTTTCGCCTTCTCCGCTTCTTCCGCTTCTCTCATGCGCTCCAGAGTCTTGGCGCGCGGGGCGCTCTGCTTCGGCGTTTCGCGGATTTCAGGCATCGGAATGATGTCGGCCTGGCCGAGGAACCGTGCCACACGGTCCGACGGCTTGGCGCCGACACCCAGCCAGTGCTTGACTCGCTCGTCGTTGAGCTTGATCCGGTCGGGATGTTCCTGCGGCAGCATCGGGTTGTAAGTGCCGACGCGTTCGATATAGCGGCCATCGCGCGGCATGCGCGAGTCCGCAACAACGATACGATAGTAGGGGCGCTTTTTGGCACCGCCCCGGGATAGTCTGAGTTTAAGCGACATTAGGTTATTAACCCTCCATTTGATCGCGATTGGTCACGTGTTTCGTTCAGTGGTTATCTCATACCGGGCCCCGGCGGCATGCCGGGGGGCATCATGCCGGGCATGCCGGACCGCGTCAGGCCCTTCTTGCCCATCTTCTTCATCTTCTTCATCATTCGCGTCATCTCTTGGTACTGCTTCAGGAGCTTGTTTACGTCCTGCACGGTGGTGCCCGACCCAGCGGCGATCCGGCGCTTGCGCGACGCCTTGATCAGGCCGGGTTTTTTGCGTTCTGCAACCGTCATCGAGCCGATGATCGCTTCCTGGTGAACCACCATCTTGTCATCGACATTGGCCGCCGCCATCTGCGCCTGCGCCTTCTTGACGCCGGGCAACATGCCCATAACGCCGGTCAGTCCGCCCATCTTGCGAAGCTGGCGCAACTGGGATGCAAAATCATCGAGATCGAAACTGCCCGATTCCATCTTCTTCATTAGGCGTTCAGCTTCGTCCTGTTCGACCAGCTCGGTCGCTTTTTCGACGAGGCTGACCACATCGCCCATGCCGAGAATTCGCGACGCGATCCGATCGGGGTGGAAGGCTTCCAGCGCCTCCAGCTTTTCGCCGGTCCCCAATAGCCGGATCGGCGTGCCGGTCACCGCCTTCATCGACAGGGCCGCACCGCCGCGGGCATCGCCGTCCACCCGTGTCAGCACGATGCCGGTCAGCGCCAGCTTTTCGTTAAACGACTGCGCAACATTGACCGCGTCTTGCCCAGTCATGGCATCGGCCACCAGCAGAATTTCCGCAGGCCGCGCACCATTGCGGACATCCGCAACCTCGGCCATCAATTCGTCGTCGACATGCAGGCGGCCCGCGGTATCCAGGATGACCACGTCGTAGCCTTCCTTCTTGGCGGTATCCATCGCCCGGTCGGCGATCATGCGCGGCGTCTGCAACGGTACGATCGGCAGCGTGTCGACTTTCGCCTGCTCGCCGAGCACGGCCAGCTGCTGCTGCGCTGCCGGGCGACGCACGTCGAGCGACGCCATGAGGACCTTCTTGGCCTGTTTTTCCTGAATACGCTTGGCGATCTTGGCCGAGGTGGTCGTTTTACCGGAACCCTGCAAACCGACCATCATCACGGCGGCGGGCGGGGCGGCGCGGACCTCGAATTCCTCGGTCTCCGGACCCAGCATTTCGACCAGATAGTCGTTGACGATCTTGACGACCTGCTGACCGGGGGTGACGGACCGCAGCACTTCTTCGCCGACCGCGCGTTCCTTCACGCCGTCGATAAAGTCTTTGACGACTGGCAGCGCGACGTCGGCTTCAAGCAACGCGACGCGGATTTCGCGCATCGCCGCCGAAACGTCCTCCTCGGACAGCGCGCCGCGCTTCTTCAGCTTGTCGAATATCTCGCCGAAACGATCTGTCAGTCCGTCGAACATGTGCCCCTGGCACTCCGTTCAGTTACCTCGACCCGCAATTCCGACTGCCAAAAATTCCCCAACGGAAATCGCGCCAGTGCGCGCACCTGCGCGGACCGACGTTCACCCGAAAGCGTTGGACAATGTCTTTTGTCTTGGGCGGGGCGGAAACTAGGGGGGTTTGGGGGTGACGTCAAGGATTTAGAGGCATCTGAAGTTCCATTTGACCGTCATCACATAATTGCCTCATTTCTGCGCTTTAATCGTAACAATGAGTTCCCAGTTTAAGGGGTAACGTCACATTACGCAGACGGATGGCACAAGGAATACCGGGATGAAGACCTCGCAAACGACCCCTAGAGTAGCAGCGGCAATTGCCGGCACGGCGCTGTTTCTGGGCGCTGCCGCAGCTGCGGGTATCGAACGCGGCAAGGACATGGTGGGCTCCGGTGAAGTGGTGTCCGCGCCGAAAGCTATTTGGGCGCTAGATATCGTGACAACCGTCGGTTCCTCATACGCCGAGTAGGATAACGCCCGCCTCGGGAATGGGCTGAACGCCTGCACGCGCTTGGCGCGCAATTCAGTTCAGATTGTAGAAGCTGATCATGTTGTCATGAACCAGCTTGCGCTTGATCTCGTTCGAGAACTCGTTGCTTTCCAAGAACTCGGGCAACTCTGTCGTGAGATCCTCCTCGGTCGGCTCGTGAGGGTAGTCCGACGCGTAGAGGATGCGGTCCGGGCCTATGGCGTCGATGGTGTATTTTAGGTTCCGCTCGCCGAGCTCCATGGCGACCCAGAAATTGTCCCCTTCGCGCAGATAGTCTGACGGGCGCTTTTTCAGCTTGGCCCGGCTGGCCGCCCCGAAAACGGATTCGTATTCGTAATCCATGCGGTCCATCATGAACGGTACCCAGGTCGCGCCGCCTTCGAGGAAGGCAATCTTCAGCTTGGGGAAAGCATCCCACACGCCCGAGAACACGATGTCGGTCAGCTGCATCATCAGCGGGAACGGGTGTTCCAGCGTGTGCACTTTCACGAATTCGCGGAAGTGGTCGAAACCCATGCCGCGGCTCGGCCCGCCGTGGATGGCTAGCGGCATGTTGTTCTTTTCCGCCGCCTCGAAGATCGGCCAGAAGAACTCGTCGCCGTAGGTTTTGCCCAGATAGGTCTGCGACGGCAGCATCATGGCGGGGAAGCGCACGCGCTCATTGGCGCAGCGCTCGATCTCCTTCGCCGCCTCTTCCGGCACCTGCACCGGCACGATACCGGCGCCGTAGAGCCGTTCGTCCTTCGACGTGTAGCGGTCTTCCAGCCAGTTGTTGTAGGCCTTGATGGTCTCGACCGCCCACTTGGGATCCGAGATCAGCCCGGCCGCAAGGCCCGCGGTCGGATAAAGCACCGTGCCGTCGGCACCGATGATGTCGAGCATCTCGGCCCACACATCGGCGTCGGTATGGGTATAGCGCCGGGGTTCGCCGTCGTTGGATGCCATGATGAAGCCGCGCGCCCACCCATCGAGGCTGGGCCAGACCCCAAAGGTCTTGAAGCGCTGCAGATTGGCAAAATCGCCCTCAAAATATTCAGCGATCTCGTCATCGTTCTCGAGCACGTGCCCGTCGCCGTCAAAGACATCGAATCCGTTGATAGCCATCAGTCCCTCCCGGTTTTCATCGCGTTCCCTGCCCTAAATTCAAGACCTCCGAAGGCACGGAGTCAATGTCGGTTTGGGAGGGTAAGAGGGCCGACGCCGAGACAACGAATGTTCAGGCTTCTCCCCAAACATCTTGCGCCACCTCGACTACGAGCTTCAGCTTGGCGATCTGGTCATCGACAGTGACCGGATTGCCAACGATGGCGGACGAAAACCCGCATTGAGGGCTGAGAGCGAGGCGGTCGAGATCGACGTATTTGGCCGCTTCTTCGATGCGGGCCTTCAGCACGTCCTTGGATTCTAGATCCGGCACCTTGGACGAAACCAGCCCCTGCACCACGATCTTGTCGTCCGGCATGGCGGCGAGCGGTTCAAACCCGCCGGCGCGTTCCGTGTCGTATTCGAGGAAGAACACATCCACGTTCAGCTTGTTGAACAGTTTTTCGGAGATGGCCTGGTAGCTGCCTTCCGACAGCCAGGTGCCTTTCAAGTTGCCGCGGCACATGTGCAGGCCGACGGTCATGTCGGACGGCGCGCTGGCGAAGCTGGCGTTGGTTAGATCGATATACTGGTCGATCAGGCGTTCCGGATCCTTGCCCTGCTTTTCCACCTGGCCGCGGATAGCCGGATCGCACAACATCGGGAACGGCACGTCGTCCAGCGTCACGTAGCGTGCGCCGCGCGCCGCGATATCGGCGATGTCTTCGTCATAGGCACCGGCGATGTCGGCAAACAGATCTTCGTCGGACGCATAAATTTCGGGATCAGGGTCCTGCGCGCCGCCCAGAAAATGCATCGTCGCGGGCGACGCATAGGTCGACTTCACGGTCCTGTCCGTAATCGCGTTCACGAAGTCGAATTCGATCGCCGACAGCGCCTGCGACCGCTTCACCTTGCCGACGCAGGCGGGGGCAAGAAATCCATGATCTTCGCCCGCGGTATCGTAGAAACGGAACGCACTGGGGCGGAAATCAAGCCCGTCGCAGCTTTCGACGAATTGCGAAATATAGGTCGTCCGCCGAAATTCACCGTCGGTGATAACCCGTAGGCCCGCCTCTTCCTGAAGCGTCACCACATCGCGGATGGCGTCCTCCCGCGCTTTTGTCAGCTCGGCATCGTCCAGTTCGCCTTTTCGGTGCGCCCGAAACGCATCGGGGATCGACGCCGGACGCAACAAACTGCCGATATGCTCGGCACGGAACGGCGGGTTGTGCTTGGCGGCCATGGTGATTTCTCCCTCTTATATGTTGTCCGGACCCTAGGCTATTTTCGGTGTCCACGGAACCGCCCCGCTGCTGTGCCTTGCCGGTCTTAGCGCTGCTCGCTACGCTCCCGGAAAATAGGAGGAAACCATGGCCGGAGACGACCGCAAGGCGCAGACCCGCGCCGCCTGGCTGGAGGTGCTCAATAAGCACGCCCACGATTTCGACGCACCGGCGAACGACCAATACTGGTCGCCCCGACTGGACACCGCATCGCGGGACGAGCTGACCGCTATCCAGAACGACAAGCTCAAGGCCGTCACCCCGTTCCTTTATGAAAACAGCCCGTTCTATCGCGCCCGGTTCGACCGGCTCGGTCTCGCGCCGACCGATATCGCCTCGGTCGACGACCTGCCGAAATGGCCGGTACTCGACAAGTCCGAGATGATGGAGGACGCGACCGCCAACCCGCCCTACGGCACCTATACCACCATCAACGATGACGACTGGTACCAGCGCGGCTGGATGCTGTTCTCGTCGTCCGGTTCGACCGGCGTGCCAAGGGTGTTCCGCTATACCCATCTCGACCGCGAATACTGGGAATGGGCCAACGCGCGGGCCATGTGGTCGATGGACATCCGGCCGGGCGACGTGATGTTCCCGATGGTCGGATTCGGCCCGCATGTATGGATGTGGGGCGTGATGGTCGCCGCCGACCGGCTGAAGCTCGCCGTCATCCCCGGCGGCGGGATGGATGCAAAGGCGCGTGTCGGCATCATCGACCGGTTCAAGCCGACCGTCATCGCCGGCACGCCGTCCTATGCGCTCTATCTCGGCCGGGTGATGCAGGACATGGGACTCGACCCGGCAAAGAGCTCGGTCAAGACGCTGTTCACCGGCGGCGAACCCGCCATGGGCATCGACCGCACCCGCGAACGCATCGAGGATCTGTGGGGCTGCCGCACCGCTGAGTTCTATGGCTGCACCGAGGTGTCTCCCCATGCCGGCGGCTTTACCTGTCCCTATTCCGAGGCGGGCGACCAGGTCTTCACCCATCTGTCGGAAGACATCCAGATCTGGGAGCTGGTCGATCCGGACACCATGGAAACCGTGCCCGACGGCGAGCGCGGACTGACGGTGTGTACGTCGCTCAATTCCGAAAGTTCTCCCCAGCTCAGGTTCCTGGTCGGCGACTACACCACGTTCAACCGCCAGACCTGCGACTGCGGGCGCAACCATGTCCGCGCGATGGGGTCCTTCACCGGGCGTGCCGACGATCTGATCAATCTGCGCAGCGTCAAATTTTTCCCGAGCCAAATCGAACAGGCGGTTCGCGCCGTGGACGGCGTCGGCGACGAGTTCGAGATCGTACTGTCGACCAACGACGACGGGCTGCACGTGATGGACGTCCGGGTGGAACATGCCGACGGCGGAGATGCGATCGCCGAGGCGGTCGCCAGCGAGATCCGCACCCGCTGCGAGGTGCGCGCCACGGTCGAAGTGCTGGCGCCGAACACGCTGCCCAAGACCGAGTTCAAGGCAAAGCGGGTACGCGACGAACGGGCCGAGTGACAACAGTTTGACGCCAAACGACCGCCTTCTCCCTTGTTTGTGGAAGAATGCGGATTTGGAAATCGCGTCCGGAAGGATATATGCTCTGGCAACAGTTTGACCGACCGAGGCGGCCATGACCGAAAACACGCTCGATAATTTCGAAAACGGCGACGAGACCAAGATCAACTACTACCACGCCCATATCTATTACGGCGACGACGACGCGGTGCGCGAAACCGCGGCGCGGCTGCGAGAAAAGGCGTGGAACAAATGGCCCGGCAAGGTGCGCATGGGCCGGTTCCGCGACAAGGCGGTCGGACCGCATCCGCTGGCCATGTACCAGATCGAGTTCGACCACGAGATCTTCGACGAGATCGTTCCCTGGCTGATGTACAACCGCGACGGCCTGACCATCCTGCTGCATCCCGACGCCGAAGACGCCTGGCGCGATCACGCCTGGTACCCGTTCTGGATGGGCGAAAAGCTGGACCTACGACTGAACTGGCTGGCGGCGGGCAACCGACAGGCTTAGGGCGTATACCGCCTGAGCCGCGTCCAGATCAGCCACGCGGCGAGGCCGAGTACGACTTGTATGCCGATAACAGGGTACAGCGTTCCGTCATAGATCAGTCCCTGGGCAAGCGATACGGCAGCGGCCGCGCACATCTGCACGAAGCCGAGTACCGCCGCCGCCGCGCCCGCGGCTTTGGGGTGGGACATCATCACGCCTGCCGCCGTGTTAGGGGCCAGAAACCCGCCGCCGAACCAGAATACGAACTGGAGCGCGACGATAAGCGCGACTGGCAGCCACCCCGCCAGAGCCAGTCCGGTCAGCACCAGGGGCGGAAAAAACATTAGCGCGAGACTGACATGGATAACCTTCGCCGAGCCCCAGCGGGGAATCGCCGAGCGTGCTGCGAACGATCCTGTCAGAAAGCCCGACATGGCGATGGCGGCGATTACGCCGTAGACGGAAGGCGTCGTGCCCAGACTTTCGATGAAGTAGTACGGCCCGCCGGCGACGAAGCAATAGAGCCCCGCATAGCCGATCGAGTGGGTTAGCATGAAAGCGAGAAAGCCCTTGTGCCGGAACAGGCCCAGATAGACGATATGGACCTTCTGTGCTTCCGATGCGGGGGCAACGGTAACGGTTTCGGGCAGGACGAAGAGCGTCGAGACGAGCCAGATCAGCGCGGCGGCACCGGCAAAAACGAACCCGGCGCGCCAGCCGGCAAGGTCGAGGAGCGCGCCGCCGACTAGGGGCGCAGCCAGAAAAGAGGCGGCCATCAGAGCGAACAGCGCTGCCATAGCTTTCGGCGCGCCGTCTGCGCCGTAGATATCCCGAACGATGGCCCGCGACACGACGTACCCAGAAGCGCCGCCCAGCCCCTGGATGGCACGGCCCAGAACGATCACCCAGATACTGTCCGCCATGGCAGCGATTGCCGACCCGGCCAAAGTGAGGACCGCCCCGATCAGCAGCGCGGTCCGGCGGCCGCGGCGGTCGGAGAACGGACCAAAGAACAACTGGCCCAACGCAAACATCACGGCAAAGAAAACGATGGTGAGCTGGATGGTCCCGGGCGACCGCTGAAAAACGTCGCCCAGGGCCGGCATGGCGGGCACGATCAGCCCGGTCGCGATTTCTCCGAAAGACGTACAAAGAACCAGCGTCGCGAAAACCAGAACGCCTGCGCCCTCACGAGAGCGGGACACGGACTGGTTTTCGGATTCTCGAGTCATGATGGGCGACCGATCCCGGAAACGCATTCTCCCAACATCTAGTCCTCAAGCCCCACCAGCGAGCGCGCAAAGGCATCAGCTTCGAACGGACGCAGGTCGTCTTCGCCCTCGCCAACACCGATGGCGTGCACCGGCAGACCGAACTTTTCCGCCAGCGCGACTAGTACGCCGCCGCGCGCCGAGCCGTCCAGTTTGGTCACCACCAGTCCGGTGACGCTGCACATGCTCTGG
>MDTE01133466.1_pt1 | contig 10716 bp, 11 predicted proteins | sample 811231 | NCBI WGS metagenome assembly MDTE01 (sample SAMN05326651, study PRJNA326480) | marine metagenome | isolation source: seawater | place: Indian Ocean: Red Sea | collected 2010 | reverse complement strand
TATTAAAATTATCAAATAATATTTTCGTATCAGCATATTCAAAATTATATGATGAATATTCTTTCTCTGCTAAATGAAAAACATCCTTGTAAGTAACGCCCTCATTGTTCCATTCAATATCGAACACATTATTTTTTTTTTGGACAAACATGCAAATTCGTTCCAGGCCATATGTTAGTTCTACTGGCACAGGTTTGCACTCAACACCTGCCATCTGTTGAAAATAAGTAAATTGTGTTATTTCCATACCATCACACCAAACCTCCCAACCTAATCCTGATGCTCCTAATGTCGGACTTTCCCAGTCATCCTCAACAAATCGTATATCGTGAGATTTAACATTTATGCCTATAGACTCCAGACTCTTGAGATACATTTGTTTTATCTTATCTGGAGAGGGTTTAATGATAACTTGGTATTGATAGTAATGTTGTAATCTATTTGGATTTTCACCGTACCTGCCATCTGTTGGTCTACGAGAAGGCTGTACATAAGCCGCCTTCCAACTTCGTGATCCAAGAGATCTTAAAGTAGTTGCAGGATGAAATGTTCCGGCCCCAACCTCAATGTCATAAGGTTGTAAAATTATACACCCTTGTTTACTCCAGTATTTTTGTAAGTTAATAACTATATCTTGGAATGACAGATTTTTTTTATTTTTTGTTTTCATCTTCGGCATTTACAAACCAAATTTTTGCCAAATGCTTCTTTCATAAATATTTTCAAATAAACTGTCTATGGTATTATCCATTGAGGATGAAAGTCTTTTTGCAAAAAAACTCTTCTGCTTTTCGAATTTTTTTATAATTACATTTTCTCCAAATTTTTGTCTAAGAATTTGATCTGCATTTCCTATACCATCGATTAAGCCAATTTTTTTTGCAGCTTCGCCAGACCAAAACTCTCCCGTAAAAGTATTATTTTTTTCTGGGTCAATTAATTTTTCACCTCTACTATTTTTAACAATTTCAATAAAATTTGCATGTAAGTCGGTTTGTATTTTTTTTATTCTCATTACATCTTCTTCTTTTTCGTCAACGAAAGGATCTAAAGTACTTTTATTTTTTCCTGCAGTATATATTCTTCTATCTATGCCAATCTTTTTTATTAGATCTTTAAAGCCAAAAGATGCCGAAATTACTCCAATTGATCCAACTATTGAGCTTGAGTTTGCATAAATTTCATCTCCTGCACATGCAATGAAGTAACCGCCTGAAGCTGCCACGTCTTCTGCAAAAATGTAAACTTTAGTTTTATGTTTTTTTGCTAATTGCCTAATATAGCTGTAAATTAAATGAGACTGAACTGGAGATCCTCCTGGAGAATTGATAGATATTGCTACATTCCTGTTTTTTTTATAAGCAAAAGCTTTTTTTAAAATTTCTTGTTGACCAGCTAAATCTATACCTTGTTTAAATTTACCAACTGAACCGATTACACCTGTCAATCTAACATGGGGTACGATAATTTTTTTTTTAAAAATAGAGAACATATTTACGATTTATCTTACTTACCTTTTATATCAATAGATTTAAAAATTGAAATATTTATTACGCTACTCTTGGTTGCATTGAAGGTGCGTCATCAGGGTAAGATTAAAAAAATTTTTTACAAAAAAAATCATTTATAAGCATCTCATGGGCTCCGTTATACCTTTAAAAAAAACAGTAAACTCATCTTATCTTGAATTAAAAGATCTTGTGGGTCATAAATTATCAAAAGTTGAAGATGTGATTCAAAAAAGACTAGTTAGCAAGGTTGGTTTAATAAAAAAAATGACCGATCATCACCTAAGTTCCGGAGGAAAGAGAATAAGAGCGTTACTTACCCTGGGTTCTTCAAAATTATTAGGTTACGAGCTTGGAAATAGAGACGTAAATTTGGCAGCTTGTGTTGAATTAATACACGCAGCAACTTTACTTCATGATGATGTTATTGATAACAGTGATATAAGAAGAGGATTTAAAACACCAAATGCAATCTGGGGTAACCAATCATCTATATTGGTTGGTGATTATCTTTTAAGCAGATGTTTTGAAATAATGGTAGAGGATGGAGATATCGAGATATTGAAATTACTTTCCTCAACATCAGCAAAAATCGCACAAGGTGAAGTTCTACAACTACAACATAAAGGTGAGGCAGATTTGATAGAGGAAGATTATCTTAAAATTATAAATTTAAAAACTGCATCTCTATTTGCTGCAGCAACAAGGACGGGAGCTTGTTTAGCAGGCTCAAACATCAAAGAAAAAAATCTTCTTGAGTCCTACGGAAAAAATCTTGGATTAGCTTTTCAAATAGCTGATGATGCTTTAGACTACCATTCAGAAAAAATTATTTTTGGAAAAGAAATTGGAAAAGATTTTTATGAGGGTAAAGCAACTTTACCATTAATAATTTTATATCAAAGATCAACAGCTTTTGAGAGGGAATACTTAATAGAAGTGTTTAAGAAAGATAAAAGAACCTTAGAAGATTTTCAAAAGGTTATTAAATTAATTAATAAATACAACGCAGTAGATGAAAGTTTTAAAAGAGCTGAGTATTTTGTAAATGTGTCTAGAGATGCGCTTAGCATTTTTGAAGATAGTGAAGAAAAAAGAATTTTACAAAGTCTAACAAAATTTAGTCTAGATAGAAAATATTAGGGGTAAAGAAGTATTTTGGTCCAATTTTTACCTGAACGGTTGTACAATAACCTTTCATGAATACGACCTTCACCATCAAGCCAAAATTCTATTTGATTTGGAATTAGTCTCCAGCCAGACCAATGAGAGGGTCTGGGAACTTTATTTTTGTCTGGATATTTTTTTTCGAAATCTTTTATATTCTTTAAGAAAAGATCTCTTTTTTTTAATACCTCAGACTGTGAAGAAGCCCATGCACCTATTCTATTTGCATAAGGTCTTGTGTTGTAATATTCATCAGCTTCTTTGTCCGTTACTTTTTCTAAATTACCTAAAATCCTAACTTGTCTTCTCAAGCTTTTCCAGTGGAAGCACATTGAGGCTTTTTTATTTAGTTCAATTTCTTTTCCTTTTTGGCTTTTAAAATTTGTATAAAATACAAATCCTTTTGAACTCAATCCTTTCAAAAGCACCATTCTAACATTTGGTTGATTCTCGTGATTTGAAGTAGCAAGGGCTAATGCATTTGGATCATTAATTTCGTGTTCTTTCGCTTTTTCAAACCACTTTTCAAATAATTCGATAGGGTTATTCGTTTCCTCGAAACATTTATCTATACCGAGGCTATTTTTGCCATTTTTTTGATTCATATATTCTGTAAAATAATCTATACAATAAATATTTATGTCTTTTAATACTTTTGGAAAAATATTTCGTTTTACCACATGGGGGGAGTCCCATGGGCCTGCAATTGGCTGTGTAATTGACGGATGTCCTCCGAATATATTGCTATCTGAGAGAGATATACAGTCAGATATGGACAGAAGAAGACCGGGTCAATCAAAATTTACAACACAGAGAAAAGAAAGCGATAAAATTCATATATTGTCTGGAGTATTTAATGGAAGGACGACAGGCACACCAATATCAATTATAATCCATAATGAAGATAAAAGATCAAGGGATTACGAGTCGATAAAAGAAAAATTTAGACCTGGACATGCCGATTTTACTTATTTCAAAAAATACGGTATTCGTGACTTTAGGGGTGGTGGAAGACAATCTGCCAGAGAGACTGCCAGCAGAGTTGCTGCCGGAGCTGTTGCAAAAATTGTTTTGAAAAAGCTTATTGGTTCAAAATTTAATGTCATCGGAGCAGTTACTCAACTAGGATTGATGTCTTGCAATATAAATAATTGGAATAATAATGAGATTAGAAAAAATCCTTTTTTCTGCCCGGACAAAAAATCAGTAAAACTTTGGGAAAAATATTTGCTAGCTGTTAGAAAAGCTGGTTCTTCTTGTGGTGCCATAATAGAATTAAGGGCATCGGGAGTGCCGGTAGGATTAGGCGCGCCAATATATTCCAAGTTAGATACAGATATAGCTGCAGCGCTTATGAGTATTAACGCGGTTAAAGGTGTGAACATTGGAGCAGGTATGTCAGCAGCTTACTTAAGTGGGGAAGAGAATTCCGATGAAATAAGAAAATTATCAGGAAAAATAAAATTTAAATCAAATAATGCTGGTGGAATTTTAGGCGGGATTTCAACTGGTCAAGGAATAGTAGCATCGTTTGCAGTAAAACCCACTTCTTCCATTTTAAGTAAGAGAGAAACAATTGATAAAAAAGGGAAAAATACCTCTATTTCAGTAAAAGGCCGTCATGACCCTTGCGTGGGAATTAGAGCAGTTCCAATTGGAGAGGCTATGTTATCTTGTGTTCTATTGGATCACTACTTGATGAACAGAGCTCAGTGCGGATAAATTTCTAGATATTCTTATTTTTTGCAAAAACAATTTTTGAGCTTAATGTTTCCTCTATTTTATCAATTATTGATTTAGAATTTAAGCCAGCTTTTTCATACATGTTATAAGGAGTATCTTGATCAATGAATAAGTCAGGTAATATCATTGATCTAAATTTTAAACCATTATCAAAGATTCCACGGTCAGAAAGTAATTGCATTACATGAGATCCGAAGCCTCCTATGGAGCCTTCTTCTATAGTTATAACCGCCTCATGGCTTACGGCAGTTTCTAAAATTAATTTTTCATCCAATGGTTTTACGAATCGCGCGTCTATAATGGTAATGTCGATACCTTTTTTTTGCAATCCTTCAGATGCCTTTATGCACTCTTGTAATCTTGCCCCAAAATTAATTAATGCAATTTTTTTTCCACTTTTAATAATTCTACCCTTACCTATTACTAAAGTTTCGTTTATTCCTGGTAATTTCATTCCAACTCCATTACCTCTTGGATAACGAAAGGCAGAGGGTCTATCATTAATTGTTACTGAGGTATTAATCATTTTTACTAATTCTGACTCATCACTAGCGGCCATTACAATGAAATTCGGTAGTGTGGCTAAATATGTTATATCAAATGAGCCTGCGTGTGTTGGTCCATCCGCACCTACTAGCCCAGCTCTATCTATCGCAAATCTTACTGGTAGAGACTGAAGAGCTACATCATGAACGACTTGATCGTAAGCTCTTTGTAAAAAAGTAGAATATATTGCTGCAAATGGTTTATAGCCCTCCGTTGTTAAGCCAGCTGCAAAAGTTACAGCATGTTGCTCAGCTATTCCGACATCAAACATTCTATTTGGAAATTTTTTCTCAAAAAGGTTAAGACCTGTTCCAGATGGCATTGCCCCTGTAATACCTATAATTTTTGTATCTTTTTCTGCATGCTTAATTAAAGTTTCAGCAAAAACCTTAGTGTAAGAAGGTGTGGAAGATTTCGAGCTGCTTTGAACACCTGTAGATACATTAAATTTTGAGACACCATGATATTTATCCCCTGAGTCCTCGGCCGGCTTATAACCTTTACCTTTTTTGGTTATTGCATGAATTAAAACTGGCCCCTGATGAGAAGAGTATTTAACATTTTCCAGAATTTGAACCAAATGATCAATGTCGTGGCCATCTACTGGACCAATATAATAAAAACCGAGTTCACTGAATAATGTTCCCCCTTGAACAATACCTCTCAATATATCTTCTGCCTTGCCAGCTTTTTTACTAAATCTTTTTGAAAAAGATGAAATGATCATTTTGATAGTTTCCCTAAAACTGAAATAAAGTTTTCCTGACAGAAGTTTAGATAAATATTTACTCATAGCGCCAACTGGCTTAGCAATTGACATGTCATTATCATTTAAAATTACAATTAATTTCGACTTCAATGCCCCAGCGTTATTCATTGCTTCATAGGCCATTCCTGCACTCATTGCACCGTCTCCAATGACTGCAACAACATCATTCTTGTCATTTGATAGTTTTTTTGCAACAGCCATTCCTAACGTTGAAGAAATTGAAGTTGAACTATGAGCGGCGCCAAAAGGATCGTACTCGCTCTCCGCTCTCTTAGTAAAGCCAGATAAACCATTTCCTTTTCTAAGTGATCTAATTTCATTTTTTCTACCAGTCAATATTTTATGGGGGTAGCATTGATGACTCACATCCCAAACCAGCTTATCGTTAGGCGTGTTGAATACATAATGCAAGGCGACCGTCAATTCTATAACACCTAACCCTGCACCGAGATGGCCTCCGGTTTCTGAAACAACATCAATTAATTCTTCTCTTAGTTCTTTCGATAGTTGTTGTAGCTGATTTTTTTTAAGTTTTCTTAAGTCTTCTGGATAATTAATATTTTTTAATAAGTTCATTTTAAAAATTTCTCTCAAATACAAAATTTATTATTTTTTTTAATTCATTAGCTTTCTTTCCATGTTTTTTTATTTTTCTCAATATTTTTCTTCTTAATTCTTTAGCAAATTTAATCGTATTATTAACACCCAATAAACTAATTAGAGTGGATTTGCCTTTTTTTTTATCTTTTCCTGTCGATTTTCCAATCTTTTTCTTTTTTCCCTTTCTATCTAATAAGTCATCAGTAATTTGAAATAAAAGACCAATATCCTCTCCAAACTTAGACATTAATTTTAACTCTGATTTCTTTTTCTTTGCTAATAATGTCGGTGCATAACAACAAAAGTTAAAAAGTTTGCCAGTTTTTTTTCTTTGCATTTCAATCACTTTATTTAGACTGATACTCTTTTTTTCGTATCTTAAGTCTAGTTCTTGACCTCCAGCTATACCTGAGTGTCCAGCGCAAAAAGCCAGTTCTTTAATTAACATATTTTTTATTTTGGAATTTACTATGAAATTAGTGTCTGAAATCATCTCAAATCCTAAAGTTAATAACGAATTACCTGCCAGTACAGCGTTCGCTTCACCAAATTTTATGTGAGTTGAGGGTTTTCCTCTTCGCGTTTTATCATCATCCATGCAAGGTAAATCGTCATGTATTAAAGAATAAGAATGTATACATTCAACAGCTCCACAAACATGTTTTAATTTTGATTTTGAAATACCATAAAGTTTTCCTACGCCAAATATTATTGAAGATCTAATTTTCTTTCCTCCAAATAAAACACCGTATCTCATGGGTGCAAGAAGATTTGTTTGATTTTGTTTATTTAAGTACCTTTTCAAAAAAAGATTAATTTGTTTTGCATTAGCGCTTAATAATTTTAATTTCATCTATTTTTTTGAATTTGTTGAGATCTGCCTTAATCTTTTTTTAAACAAATTATCCATGTGTTTATTTAATTTTAATAGTCTCTCGTAATCATTTGTCGTCTCTCTTAAATTTGTGTTTTCATTTTCAAGTTTTTGTAAGATTTTATTGATTTCTTCTTTAGTTTCTCGTATTGATTTATTGTTAATGTCTTTTGAATTTTTTTCACTAATCATAAATATATAATAGTTACATTATGAGAAATATCTATTCAAATATAATCGAAATGAACAGAAAATCTCTGATTAAAATTGAGAAAATTTTAACAAGGAGTCAGATAATTGCTTTGCCTACTGAAACTGTTTATGGTTTAGCTGGTAATGCTTACTCTAATTCTGCAGTCAAAAAGATCTACAAAATAAAAAAGAGACCAAAAAAAAATCCTGTAATTTTACACTATTACAATTTAAGTATAGCTAAAAATGACTTTCATTATGATAAAACTTTCTTAAAACTTTATAAGAAATTTTGCCCTGGCCCTATAACATTTATTGTTAGAAGAAAAAAAAACTCAAGAATTTCAAATCATGCATACTCAAGACTAGATACAGTCGCGGTAAGATTTCCAAAACATAAAAAAATTAGAATATTATTAAAAAAATTGAAATTTCCATTAGCAATGCCGAGTGCAAATTTGTCTGGAAGAGTAAGTCCAACTTCCCCGAAAGACGTTATAGATGAATTTAAAAATAAAATTAAGGTCGTTAACGGAGGCCAATGTAGAGTTGGAGTAGAGTCAACTGTGATTGACGTTACTGGTAAAATTAAAATTCTGAGACCTGGGGCTATAAATTCAATTGATATAAATAGAATACTTGGTAAAAAAATATCTTTTTCACGTGGGGGAAAAAAAATTAAATCTCCAGGTAATTTGGGCAGACATTACTCACCGGGAATTCCAGTAATTTTGAATGCAAAAAAGAAACTTAATGGATGTGCTTTTATTGTGCTTGGAAAGGTGAGAAAAAATGATAAAGATACTTTTAGCTTAAGCTTAAGTGCTAATTTAAGTGAAGCTGCTAAAAATTTATATAAAACTTTAAGAAAAATTAAAAAATTAAATTATAAGAAAATATGTGTCATGAAAATACCAAATACAAGACTGGGTATAGCAATTAATGATAGATTAAAAAGGGCTTCTATAAAATGAAAATTGAGGCAATTAATTTAGAAAAAAAATTTGGTAATAAATATGCAGTAAACAACATTAGTTTCGTTATTCCTGAAAGTGAAACAATAGGTTTGCTTGGCCCTAATGGCTGCGGTAAAACTACAACCATTGGCATGATGTTAGGTTTAATTAAACCTTCATCAGGTATGATAAAGATTGATGATCAGGATATAAATAAAGTAGAAAGAGTCAAAATTTTAGAAAAGGTTAACTTCGCTTCACCGTACATTGAGCTGCCAAAAAGATTGACTGTCAGACAAAACCTAGAGGTGTTTGGCAAACTGTACGGAATTGAAAATTTGGAAAAAAGAATTATTGAAATTGCTCAAGATTTAGATTTAAGAAGGTTTTTAGATAAGAAAACTGGTGAGTTATCTTCCGGACAAAAAAATAGGGTCTCTTTGGCAAAATCTTTGTTAAACAAACCAAGATTGCTTTTGCTTGATGAGCCGACCGCAAGTTTAGATCCAGATATCGGGGACTTCGTAAGGAGTTATATTGATGCTTATAAAAAAACAAATAAGGTAACAATTTTACTGGCTTCTCATAATATGTCGGAGGTTGAGAGACTTTGTAGTGACATTTTAATGCTTAAGGAGGGTAAAATTGTTGATAAAGGAAGTAGTAAATTTTTAATAAAAAAGCACGGAAGAAATAATTTAGAGGAAACTTTTTTAAAAATTGCTAGGGGGAGCAATGAGATGGCATAAAATTTACGCATTAAGTTTAAGGCATATATATTTAATTAAAAGTTCATTTCCAAGAATATTAGACTTGATATATTGGCCTACTATACAAATTTTTCTATGGGGTTTTATTTCAAAATTTTTTACATTAAGTTCTAGCTACTACAGTAACACAGTCGGTGTAATACTCTCTGCGGCTATTCTTTATGATTTCTTATTCCGATCAAGTATAAGTTACAATATGATGTTTTTGGAAGAAATTTGGAGCAGAAATTTCACTAATTTATTTATAGCTCCCATTAAAATAAGTGAGATTATTGCTGCATTAACTTTTACCGCAATTATTAGAACTTTAATAGGAATGGTACCAGCTGCAATAATTGCTATTCCGTTATTTGGTGTTTCAATTTTCAAAATTGGAGCTCCATTAATTTTTCTTTTAATTTGTCTATATTTATTTGGAGTTACACTAGGATTAATTGTAACAGCAGGATTAATTAGATTTGGCCCTTCATTTGAAAATATTGCATGGGCAAGTTTGTTTTTTTTAGCACCTTTAGGGTGTATATATTACCCTATAGAAATATTACCTGGTTGGTTACAATTTTTAGCAAATGGCCTACCCCTTGTTCATATATTTGAGGAAATGAGAAATATTTTAATTAACGATTTATTTAAAATTTCATCAATATTCATCGCGTTTATAATTTCATTAATTTACTTTGTGTTAGGTGTTATAATTTTCTATATTGCTTATTTTGGAGCAAGAGAAAGAGGCACACTAATAAATATGGGAGAATAATGAAATTAATTGATTGTTTCATGTATTTTGATGAAGATTTAGTTCTGGATATTCGGTTAAATACTTTATGCGAAATTGTTGATAAATTTGTAATTGTTGAGGCCACTACCGATCATGCGGGTAATCAAAAGAAATTAAATTTCAATAAAAAAAACTTTAAGAAATTTGAAAATAAAATTCATTATATAGTAGACCAGGATTTACCTAAAAAGGTAAGTTTTTTTAAAAAAAATTGGAGGCCAGAATGGCATAGAGAAAACGCTCAGCGAAATAAGCTGGAAGTTGGTTATGCAGATTGTTCTGACGAAGATCTAATTATGATATCAGATATAGATGAAATACCTAATCCCAAAAAAATAAAAGATTTTAATTCAAATTATAATTATGGATGTTTTATGCAAATGAATTTTCAATCAAAAATAAATTTATTAAACATGGATTTAAAATCTTGGCCCGGTACTAAGATTTGTAAAAAAAGAAACTTGAAATCTCCCCAGTGGTTAAGAAATATCAAAATTAAGAAAAGACCGTTTTGGAAATTTTATAAGCCAAAGCAGCCACAATTGATTTACGACGGTGGGTGGCATTTCAGTTTTTTAAAAAGCCCAGAGAATATTTCTTTGAAAATAAAGTCTTACGTTCATCAAGAGCACAATAAAGAAAAATTTACTAATATAGAAAATATAAAAAGAAGAATTTACGATAAAGAAGATATTTTTGGAAGAAGTTTTAATTACAAGCCAATCAAAATTGATGACTCATTTCCAAGCTATATTTCTGGTAATAAAGAAAGATTTAAAAATTGGATCATTTAAAAATTGGTGCGCCCGGAAG
>MDTE01099359.1_pt1 | contig 10716 bp, 10 predicted proteins | sample 811231 | NCBI WGS metagenome assembly MDTE01 (sample SAMN05326651, study PRJNA326480) | marine metagenome | isolation source: seawater | place: Indian Ocean: Red Sea | collected 2010 | reverse complement strand
GCGATGCTTTTTCCGGTGTATCATTATAGCTGGTGGAAAGCGCACGTGCTGCCGCAAAGCCCGCAATGCCGATTGGGCAAATGGTTGCCTCGGCTGAGCCTGCGATCATCACATCCGCATCGCCATACTGGATCAGTCGGCTTGCATCACCAATGGCGTGCGCGCCGGTCGAACAGGCGGTAACCACCGAGTGGTTAGGCCCTTTATAGCCATGACGGATAGATACCTGACCCGAAGCCAGATTGATAAGACATGCAGGGATGAAGAACGGGCTGATACGCTTAGGGCCTTTCTCGGCCATGAGCTTCACGGAATTCTCGATCAGCGGCAAACCACCAATACCCGATCCGATCATCACACCGGTGCGGTGTTGCTGTTCTTCCGTTTCCGGCTTCCAGCCCGACATCAGGATTGCCTCTTCAGCCGCCACCATGGCGAACTGAATGAAGTCATCCATCTTGCGCTGTTCTTTTGGCGCAATAATGTCATCAGGCTGGAATGCGCCTGGCTCGTCGCCCCGCGGCACTTGCGCTGCCACCTTACACGGCAACTCGGAGGTGTCGAACTTGTCAATCGCTTGCAATCCCGACTCTCCGGCAACCAAACGTTCCCATGAAGTTTTAACGCCACTGCCTAGCGGCGTGACCAAACCCATTCCGGTAACAACTACCCGGCGCATAAGCCCTCAATATCTTAGATTAATAATCGATTTACTGATTGTTATCGATGTAAGTGATCGCATCGTTAACGGTCTGAATTTTCTCAGCCGCTTCATCCGGAATCTCGATACCGAACTCTTCTTCAAATGCCATCACCAGCTCAACAGTGTCCAGGCTGTCTGCGCCCAGATCGTCGATGAAGCTAGCCTCAGGGGTAACTTTGCTCTCTTCTACGCCCAGATGTTCTACTACGATTTTCTTTACGCGTTCTGCAGTATCACTCATTGTTGAATGTCCTTCGTTGTTAATCTGCGGTTTAAAATATGTCGTCGGTGCTAGCACAAAGAACATTCTTTGACCAGCAAAATCGCATGCTTATACCGTGCTGAATCCATATGTCTACCGGAAAAAATTAAGCGCCTGTAATATGTTGGAAAAGTCATCGGTCCATACGCGCCTGTTATCGGGCTTCACGCGCTTCCAGCCCTCATGTTGCTGCACCAGAGCACGCACCGCGTCGTAGTTGCGCGCCACCACCACATACTGCGCAGACGTAGCCCCCGGGCCTTCTGGTGCAAATGCCTTCACATATGCAGTAAAACCAAGCGATTCCGCAATATCGCCAATGATAGGCGCTAAATCCATATGCCGGTTGGAGATATGAAACGCTAACACCCCATGGCGTGTCATTTTATCCATATAAATACGGGTTGCTTCCTGCGTCAGCAAATGCATGGGCAGCGAGTCGGAATTATAGGCATCAAGCACCATAAGCCCGTAATAATTCTCGGCGCGTTTCTCAATCTCCAAACGCGCATCCCCCATAATCACTTGTGCCTTACCCGGGCAATCGCGCAAGTAAGTAAATACACCTTTATCGCGCGCAATCTGCAAGGCATGGGGATTGATCTCGAAAAAGTCGACTTGCTGCCCCTGATCAGCCGCACAGGCCAGCGTGCCTACTCCCAGCCCGGCTATTGCCATAGGAGCCTTGCGGGCATTGTCCTGCAAACTGTTCTTTATCTCCAACACGGGCGGGTAATAGGTGGTCAGCAACAAACGCTGCTCAGGAATCACGCTTTGCTGGCCGTGAAGGGTGGTGCCATGCAAATAGCTGAAGGATTGCTGGCGCGCATCAAAATGCACTTTGGAGACACCAAAAAAGTTGCGTTCTTTAATGAGGGTGGGCCTGTCATTCTTCACATACATCATCGCCAGAATGGCAATCAGCAGCACCGCAGCACTACGCGGGCGGGAATGACGCACTTTCCACATACAGAACATTAAAGTAGCCGCCAGACAGACAAACATCGGGTTAATGCGAATCACTTCAAATAGCGCGTTTACGGTCTGCTGGTAAGGTTGGGTGATGGTCGGAAACGCCTTAGCCACCGCAAACAGCGCCAACCCTGCACACACACCATAAAGCCAATCGCGATTGCTAAAATTATAGTCTCTATTGTCGCGGTAGAACGGGTACAACCAGCACGCCACCCACAACATGGCCAGATATTCATACACATCATTAAACAGCACCGGTGCCAGCAAGGCGTTGAATACGCCGCCTACAAATCCACCGACAGCCAGCCACAGATAAAATTCGGTCAGCTTCTCTGCCTTGGGCGAGGTTTCAGCCAACCGTCCATGGCACACCAGCGCAATCACGAAGAAACTGATTATCTGCAGCACCAACGCGACATAATTAACGGACTGGAAATATAAAAGCGCCAGCACATTCACCAGCAATAACGGCATGAACAGCCATTGTCCCAGCCTGTACAGCCACGGCAAACCTGCAAATGCCAACACGTAGCTCAGCAAATACAGCGCCAGAGGAATCACCCAGAACAGCGGTACGGCAGCTAAATCGGTCGTGATATAGGTCGTAATGCCCAACATCAGGCTGGACGGAATCGCCGCCAGCCCCAGCCAGTGAATACGCTGCGTCCAACTTGCCGACCACGCCACTTCCTGACGGGCTACAGGATATTGCTTCATGCGCCATAGCACGCTCAAACTCACCGCCACCAGCAACAGGGCAAAAGCAACAAAGCTTTGCGACCAGTATTGCTGCAGCTCCTGCAAACCAAAGAAGGGTTCTATTACAAATGGAAAACTCAATAGCGCTATCAGGCTCGCCGCGTTACTCACCGCGTAAAGCGGGTAAGGGTTTTCGGCCATTTTATGCCCCGAATGGGCAAACCAGAATTGCAACAAAGAAGCATTGGCAGACAGCACAAAGAAAGGCAGCCCGACCGATGCGCCCAGCACCACCAGACTCCAGCTGATAGGCGCATTCTGCGGCGTGAACACCCCGGTTGCGTGCAGCCCCAGCGGCAGACTCGCCACCGCCAGTGTTACCAGTAGCATATGCACCCAGACCTGCCCGCGCGCTCCCAGCCAGTGATGCCCCACATGGGCGTACACATAGCCGAGCAACAACATGCCCTGGAAGAACATAACGGCGGTATTCCACACCGCTGCACCGCCACCCAGATAGGGCAGCATCAGCTTGGTCATGAGTGGCTGCACCGCGAAAATAAGGAACGCGCTAAGCCCTATTGCAATCGCATACGTTCCTAGCAAACGCATGGCTATACCATCAACAAACCGCCATTCACATGGAGCGTCTGGCCGTTGATGTACGAAGCTTTATCCGACGCCAAAAAGCTCACGGCGTTCGCGATATCTTCCGGCAGCCCGAAACGCCCTGCTGGAATATTGGCCGTGATACGCGAGGACTGCTCCTCGTTAAGTGCGTCGGTCATAGGGGTTTTGATAAAACCGGGCGCCACACAATTGACCGTAATGCCACGGCTTGCCACTTCCTGTGCCAGCGCCTTGCTCATGCCAATCATTCCGGCTTTCGACGCACAATAGTTTGTCTGACCCGGATTACCCATTACAGCGACGACCGAGCTGATATTGATGATGCGACCGCTGCGTTGTTTCATCATACCGCGCAGGACAGCTTTGTTGAGGCGATGGGTGGCAGTCAGGTTAATGGCCAGCACATCGTCCCATTCTTCGTCTTTCATGCGCATCGCCAGATTATCTTTGGTCACACCCGCATTACATACCAGAATATCCAGCCCGCCCAGCGCTTCTTCTGCCTGCTTTGGCAGTGCATCTACCGCATCACGGTCTGTCAAATTACACGGAGTCACGGCCACATTGCCACCCAGCTCACTCGCCAGTGCTTCCAGCTTTTCTGCCCGAGTGCCCGAAATGGCAATATGCGCGCCTTCAGCGTGCAGCGCACGTGCCACAGCTTCACCGATACCACCTGTTGCGCCGGTTACCAGCGCTTTTTTACCTTCCAACAAACTCATCGTTCTTTTCCTTATGCTGCTTTTGCAAAACCGTCCAGATCGGCCGGCTGACTGATATTTACGGTCACAATGTCACGGTCAATACGCTTCACCAAACCGCTTAGCACATTGCCATGGCCGATCTCAATCATGCGGTCAACGCCCTGATCTTTCATGTAGCTTACCGACTCACGCCATTTCACCATGGAGGTCACTTGCTGCACCAGCAAATCACGAATGGTGGCAGCGTCGCTTACTGCTTGGGCGTTCACATTCGCTACCACAGACACACAAGGTGCTTTCACATCGGCATCGGCCAGCGCCTGCGCCATACGTTCGGCGGCCGGCTGCATCAGCGAGCAGTGGAACGGCGCACTCACAGCGAGCGGAACTGCACGCTTCGCGCCTTTTTCTTTGGCAATTTCGATAGCGCGTTCAATGCCTTTGGCCGACCCACTCAGCACAATTTGCTGGTCATTATTGTAATTCGCCACTTCACAGATTTCGCCATCGCCATTTGCTTCGTTAGCAATGGCCTGCACCTCATCGAAGCTCGGCCCGATAATCGCCGCCATGGCGCCTTCACCGGCAGGCACTGCGGCTTGCATGGCCTCGCCACGAATACGTAACAGCTTCGCCGCCTCCGCCAGCGTGAAAGTGCCCGCTGCGGTCAGCGCCGCATATTCACCCAAGGAATGCCCCGCTACAAACGACGCAGCATCCGCCACTTTGAAGCCCATTTCTGCTTCCATCACGCGCAACGCCGCAATGGAACATGCCATAATGGCGGGCTGTGTGTTTTCCGTCGCGGTCAGATCCGCTTCTGGCCCTTCAAACATGATTTTAGATAGATGCTGATTCAGCGCGTCATCGACTTCTTCGAACACAGCGCGTGCGGCTGCAAAATTCTCAGCCAACGCCTGCCCCATGCCTACAGCCTGGCTACCTTGTCCAGGGAAAATCAATGCAGTGGTCATATGTCTTCCTGTTTTTCGTTAGTTACGTAATGGCTAGTGGATTACAGGAAGATACGTTCAGTTGCAAGTTGCAGGCTAAATGCCCAATCTAAATGCCCAGTCTAAATGCCAAGCAAAATACGAAAATAGCACATACGCGTGTCATCACTAACATTATACTCCGCGGTAAAACGGTCGGTTGTCGTGGCGCAGAGCCAACTGCCATCGCGACGGTTCGCCATATATTGCCCCGTGCCTGGCTTGCCATCATCTGCTTTTTCATCGATTTTTTTCGCTTCTTCGGGCGTAAACACCGCGCCGTTCGCCCCTTGGGCATCTACATCACCTAATGAAAGGTTATTTTTATATGCAAACCCATAACGATCCCCGCTTGGGCTACTCAATGCAACATAACTTGGGAAAAAGCTGACTTTACTCACCGCTGTTTCAGGTGCGTTCTCTCCCGGCACCACATGCACCGTATTATCGGGCCCGGTTTGCCCGGTGAATTGCCCGGGAATCATGCCCGCCAATGCCAAATGCTGCCATGCGCCAAAACGCTCATCCGCACCACTATACTCACCGTCGTTATCACCATCAGCGTGCGCATCACTCCAATAGGCAGTAGCACGCGAAAAATCCCCCGGCAGCGCGCTATATTGCGAGCGAAACGCATTAATGCCTGCGATTAATTCCTGCCCTTGGCTGGCTACCGCATTCAGCTTGCTACTGGTAATCAGGCTTTGCCCTGCCAGCACACCGCCAAGCAACAAGCCAATAATTACGATTACAATCGCCAGTTCGATAAGGCTGAAAGCGCTTTCGCGCTTAGAATGTGCTAATGTCATGCAAAATCCCGTAGCGTATATTTCATCAAGAATACCTGCTATAAGGCACTATAGAAGCATTTTACGCAAGAAACACTTGCAAATACAGTAAAATCCTGTATGCATTGCAACCCCTTCAGGCGCTAAGCCTGTTGGACATTAATTTCCAGGGTACCCTGCCGCACATGGGGTGAGGTTAGGAAGATGCCCGTTAATGTTGGAGGATAATATGGCACAGTATGAGTGCACCTTTATCGCACGTCACGACATGTCGCGTAACGATGTGCAAAAACTCACCGACGAATTCGCTGCTGTTATTAAAGACAATGGTGGTTCGGTTGTGAAAGAAGAATATTGGGGTCTGCGTAACCTCGCTTACAAAATCAACAAAAACGGCAAAGGCCACTACACAATGCTGGGTCTGGATACCCCGTACCCCGCACTGGCTGAAATGGAACGTCAAATGCGCCTTAATGAAGACGTAGTACGTGTTCTGACCGTTAAAGTTGAAACAATGGATTCCAGCCCAAGCGTGATGATGAAACATCGCGGTGGCGATTCGGATTCCGAAGCAGCATAGTTTAAAGAGAGGTATTGATTATGGCACATGCCCCTGCAGCAGGTGGACGCAAAGTCTTTTTCCGTCGCAAGAAAACCTGCCCGTTCTCTGGTCCAAAAGCACCAGCGATCGATTACAAAGATGTTAAATTGCTCAGCCGTTTTGTATCTGAGCGCGGTAAAATTTTGCCAAGCCGTATTACGGCCGTTTCGAATAAGAAACAACGTGAGCTGGCAAAAGCAATCAAACGCGCCCGCAATCTGGCACTGATGCCGTACGTAGGATAAGGAGTCACACCCATGGAAATCATTCTGTTAGAACGTATTGGTGGTCTGGGTAATGTAGGCGACGTAGTAAGCGTGAAAAACGGTTACGCCCGCAACTACCTGATTCCTGAAAACCGTGCACTGCGCGCAACCAAAGCCAACAAAGACTATTTCGAGGCTCAACGCGACGCATTGGAAAAACAAAACGCAGAACGCAAAGCCGAAGCTGAAAAGCGCGCTAAAACGCTGGAAGGCATCACCGTGACGGTGGTACGCCAGGCAGCGGATGACGGCAAGCTGTATGGTTCGGTAGCGGTTCGCGACGTGGCAGATGCCCTACAGGCTGACGGTCACGATGTAGAGCGTCGTATTATCGACCTTGCCGATGCCATCAAAACCATCGGCCTGCACAAAGCGTCGATCCGCCTGCACCCTGAGGTGGAAGTGGAAATTCGCGTTCACGTGGCACGCAATGCCGACAGCCCAATTCCTGAAGAGCTCATCGAAGAGACACAGGAAGAGGAAGTGGAAGTGGTTGCGGCTGGCGAAGCTGAGATTGAGCCATCGGCAGAAGCAGTGGAAGCTGCAGCTGATGCAGAACCAGCTGGCGAAGACGCAAGCGAAGAAGAAGACAAAGACAGCTCAGCTGCCTAAGTCCTTCTGCGACTCTGAACATCAAAAGGCGTATGCTTACAGCATGCGCCTTTTTTGTTATGTGCACAATTATGCGTATAGAGGTGTGGACAACTTTTCTGCTGCAAAATTTTTGAGCAAATTCCATGAAACCATTTGCAAGCTTCGCGCTGCTTGCCCATTATAGTCCATCCATAACAAACCTATAACATTAGCGATACCAAGCGGCATGGCAACAGCACTTTCACTGGACGACCAAGACTCCAACACCGAAGATAAACTACATCGTGAAGCACCCTACAATCTGGAGGCGGAACAAGCATTGCTTGGCGCGGTGCTAACCAACAATGAAGCCCTCAATCATGTGAGTCAGGCATTGCTGCCCGAGCATTTTTATGCCGAAATTCACCAGCGTATTTACGGCGCTATTCTTAAATTTTACGATAAAGGCCTCATCGCCAACCCCGTCACGCTCAAACATCACTTCACCGATGAAGACGCCGTGGACGACCATTACCTTGCGCGGCTGGTAGCCTCGGCTGCCACCGTAATCAACGTATTTGACTACAGTCAGATCATTGCTGATCTGGCCGTACGCCGCATGCTGATCGGCATCGGCGAAGACGTCGTCAACACCGCCTACAACACCAAGGTGGAAGCCAGCGGTATGGAGCAGGTGGAAGTGGCCGAACAGGCGCTGTTCAATCTGGCAACCGAAGGCACCAGCGAAGGCGGATTCCAACCTCTGAAATCTGCACTGGCCGAATCGATTATCCGCACCGAAACCGCCTATAAGAATCAGGGCAGTGTAGTAGGCATCTCGACCGGTCTGGACGATCTGGACCGCCTGCTGGGTGGCTTGATGGATTCGGATCTGATCATTTTGGCAGGCCGTCCGTCGATGGGTAAAACCGCACTGGCTACCACCATTGCGTTTAATGCCGCACGCATCCTGCATCGCAAAGCCGAAGAAACACCCGGCGAAAAACCCAAAAGCGTCGGCTTCTTCTCGCTCGAGATGTCTGCCGAACAGCTCGCCAACCGTATGCTTGCCAGCGCCTGCGGCATCAACTCCAACAAATTGCAACGTGGTGATTTAAGCAACGAAGAATTCACCGAACTGGTACGCCGCAGTAACGAACTATCGGCGATTCCGTATCACATTGACGATACGCCTGCTCTCTCCATTGCCGCGGTGCGCACACGCGCCCGCCGCCTCAAACGCGTGCACAATGTGGGATTACTGGTAGTCGACTATCTGCAGCTATTGCGCGGCACCTCTGCCTCGTCACAGGCCAACCGTGTGCAGGAGATTTCGGAAATCACGCAAGGGCTGAAAGCGATTGCGAAAGAGCTGAACATTCCCGTCATCGCCCTGTCGCAGCTTAGCCGTGCAGTAGAGCAACGGGAAGACAAACGCCCGCAACTCTCTGACTTGCGCGAATCGGGGAGTATCGAGCAGGACGCCGACGTGGTGATGTTTGTGTATCGTGAAGAATATTATCTGGCGCGCACCGAACCACGTCCTGACACGCCCGAACATGCCGCGTGGATGGAGCGTATGGAGCAGGCGCATGGTGTGGCCGATGCCATCATCGCCAAGCAACGTCACGGCCCTATTGGCACCGTGAACCTGCAATTCCAGGCCTCCCTGACCCGATTTGACAATCTGGCGCAAGAAGACCGCTTGCCTGAACGGCATTTTTAGGGCAAAAACGCCCCATGAAGCAGCAATTTGACGGCCCGCGTCTACGCGTTTATCTGGATCGCATTGTTGAGAATTATCAACTGCTGGCCACCCATTACACTGGCGATGAAACCGCCGCAGTAGTCAAAGCCAATGCCTATGGGCTTGGCGCAGAGCCGGTGGCACGCGCGCTTGCCGATGCAGGCTGCAACACGTTCTTTGTCGCCACACTCGACGAGGCGATTCAATTGCGTAGCGCATTGCCTAACCGCCGCATTTGTGTGTTTCATGGCCCCGGCCCTGGCGAAGAACTGGCCTATCTGAACCACCGCATCACGCCTGTTTTGTGTTCTCCCCCGCAAGTGGAACGCTGGGAGGCTATCGCCCGTGAAAACCGCAATGCACAATCCATTCTGCACATCGACACTGCAATGGCGCGTATGGGCCTGACCGAAACCGAATGGCGCGCACTCTTTGATGATGACCTTGAACGTATTGAGCGCTGCCAAATCAGCCTGATAATGAGCCATCTGGCCTGTGCATCCGACCCTGAGCATACTGTTAATGCCGAACAATTGGCACTCTTTACGCGCATGCGTGAAGAATTCCCGCAATTGCCCGCCAGTCTGGTCAACTCAGCAGGGGTGTTTCTCGACCCGTCCTACCATTTTCAACTGGCGCGCCCGGGCTGCTCGCTCTATGGCATTCGCCCGCATAATGATGCACCCAATCCCATGCGCAACGTGATCGAACTGGATGCGCCCATTTTGCAGCTTCGCACGCTGGACAAGACTCAGACGATAGGCTACGGTGCGACGCAAGAATTAGGCGCTGGTAGACAGTTGGCCACAGTCGCTCTTGGCTATGCCGACGGAATATTACGCTGCCTGACAGGACAATTACAAGGGATAGTGCGCGGCCAAAAAGTGCCGCTTGTGGGGCGTGTAACAATGGATATGCTGACCTTTGATGTCACCGACATCCCAGAAGGCCAATTACAGGAAGCAGACCGCATCACCATCATCGGTGATGATCAGCCCGTAGATACGATTGCCGATATGGCCAACACCATTGGCTACGAAGTGTTCTGTCGTCTGGGGCGTCGCATTGAGCGCGTTTATATGGAGACCGCCACATGAACCCATTAGCTACTATTGGCCAGTTTTTTCTGGCTTTTCTGGCCGCTGTAGGCCGTCTGGCCATTTTTACATGGCGCGGCGTATCATCGGCATTCAGCCTGCCCTACTACCCCAAGCAGATTGGCCGCATGATGATCGAGATCGGCTATTACTCGCTGCCTGTCATCGGGCTGACCGCGATTTTCACCGGTGCCGTGCTTGCGCTGCAAAGCTATTCTGGCTTCTCACGCTTTTCTGCGGAAAGCGCCATTGCTACGGTCGTTGTACTCTCGATAACGCGTGAGCTTGGCCCTGTGTTGGCGGGCCTTATGGTCGCTGGCCGCATTGGCGCCGCCTTTGCCGCTGAAATCGGTACAATGCGCGTGACTGAGCAAATCGACGCGCTGGTAACGCTATCCACCAATCCATTCAAATTTCTGGTCTTCCCACGCCTGCTGGCGGGTGTCATCATGCTGCCTATTCTGGTGTTGATTGCCGATATTATCGGTGTGTTTGGGGGTTATCTAGTGAGCATCGAAACCTTAGGCTTCTCGCCCGGGCCCTACATTAACAGTACCTGGCAATATCTGGAAACGAAGGACGTCATCTCCGGGCTCATTAAAGCAGCTGTATTCGGCTTTATCATCACATTGATGGGCTGTTATCATGGTTTCCATTCGCGCGGCGGCGCGCAAGGAGT
>MDTE01125794.1_pt1 | contig 10717 bp, 6 predicted proteins | sample 811231 | NCBI WGS metagenome assembly MDTE01 (sample SAMN05326651, study PRJNA326480) | marine metagenome | isolation source: seawater | place: Indian Ocean: Red Sea | collected 2010 | reverse complement strand
TCCTCATGCGATACTCTGCCATCTCCATCACATCCTCGGGGCGACCGTCCGCGTTGCTCTTTCGTCCCTCTGCCGCCTGGAGAAGCTTCTCCTTTATCTCTCTCAGCTCTTCGGCAATCTCTTTGTGCTTCTCGACCAGGTCGTCGTGTTTGGCCTGGACCAAGGACGAGTTATCCCTGAACGCTGACAGCTTCGCCATTCGCTCGTTGAACGACGCGACGAGACCGTCGGGGCTGATATCTTCAACCACCCCCGACAGCTTCTTTAGCATCGCGTCGAGCTTATTCTCCTCTTCAGCCACTTTCTTGCCGTCCATCTCACCTAAGAGACCCCGAGCGAGGTTACCCTTCATACCCTTCATACCCTTGGCGCCTCCCTTTTGCCTGTACTCCATCTCAATGGCGTCGGCGCGAATTTTGGCGAGCTGCTGCCTGAAGTTAGCCTTTCGCTTCGCCTCAGCCGCATCCTCGGCCCTGCTCGCGATGAGGTACGATTTCTTTTGGTTGATTTGGTCCGCCCACTGGTCCCTTCGATTCTTGAGGTTGATCCTCGCCTGCTCCATCATGGCGTCCGCGTGTTCCCTCTCCTGCTCAGCCTTGTACAGCACCGAGGTCTTGGCGGCAATCTCTGAGTCGAGCGCGTCCTGATACTTATTCATCGACTTGATCTTGCCGTCGAGCCACGGGACGTGCGCCTTGCTCTCGAACTTGTCGCGGTCGTTCCTCCCGTCGCCTTTCTTCCTGCCCGCGGCGGCCATGGCAGTGTTGTGGTTGCTGGTGCGAATGGTCCCAAAGGGATCGTCCATTCGGTTAGGATCTGTTGGGTTCGTCTCGCGCATGCGAAGTATCATGTGACCGTACTGCGCGGTGCGGAAGATTTCGTCCTCCGCCTCTTGCTCAGCAATCTCCACGCGAGCCAGCAGCGCCTCCGCCGTGAGTTCAGCGCTGGGTCCTTCCGCGGCGCCGTCAAGGGACGCCTCCGGGGGCAGTTGCACGCCCTGAATGCTGCCGCCTCCACCGCGAAAGTTGGCCGCGTCGTTGGCGAGCATATCGTTCGTCTCTCCCTGCGCGTGGAGATCAATCGTCAGCTTCTGCAGCGTCTTCTCCTTGGCGTCCGCGTTTCGTTTCAGCTCGTTGAACTCTTTGGCCAACCTCGCGGTGGTGTCTCGGTAAAACTTGAGCTCCGTTTCCATGATGCTCGACTTGGCCGCCGCCGCTTCCCTCTTCGCTCGTTCCGCCGCCTCCTTCTCTTTGATCTCCGCGATACGTATCGCTTCGGCCTCGGCGGCAAGTGGCTCCGCCTTGGTCATCCTCGTGCCCGGCATCTGCTCCCCGGCGGGGTTGTCAAAGTCGTCCAGGATAACCTCCGGACGCGGCCCGGCTGTCGAGTCCACTGTCTCGGGTATGACATACTTTCCGTCCGCCGTCCTGATGCGATACTTGGGGTTCGCGCTGTACATAACTCTCGGACCCGTGCGCTCGGAGGCCCTCGGGTCCGGTCGTGAGCCCGACAGCAGCCAACCCTCCTCGACTTCCGCCATGGTCTCGTAGTTGACGTCGGGGCGCATGGCGAACATCTTCTTCTTCAACTTCTCCTCGCGCTCCTTCAGGCGTTTCATCTCGTTCTCGTACATCTCGAGCGTGGGCTCACCCTTCATTGTCTCCGCGGAGGAGTCGGCGACGTCCACTTCACCCACCTCGTCGCCAACCTCCGAGTCGGAGAGTGTCACGGTGGCGGTTTGCGCGGTGTCATCCGCCTCGTCCGCGTCATCGTCCGCGTCCCTCATCTCCACGTCCCCGTACTTACTCTTCTTGGGAGCCTCCTTGGGGATGTTCTCGGTGCGCACGATGGGTGCGCGCTCTGCCGCTTTGTTCGAACCAGTGCGCACGTTCGCGCGGTGGGCGGCGAGCCCGGGCCTTGGCTTGACTGGCGCAGAGGACGAGGAAGTGGAGCGACCGAACCCGTCGTTCCACGCGGGCAACGGCTTTAACGGCTTCTTCGTCGCCGGGGCGCGCGGGTTGCCAAGCTTGGGCTTTGTGGCGCCGTAGATGCTCGCAGCGATCTTGGTGGCCTTGGCCACGCCGCCCTGAGATGCGTATCGGGCAGATGTTTCCTCGGAAGAGTCAGTTACTTTCCAAAATCGCCCGCATCGCGAAAAGCGTTGTTCGTCCGGGGATACTGGTCGGGTGGATGCGACGTCGTATCGGCTCACCTTGTTCGTATCGTCCTTCGTCATCACCATGGCGCTGTGCAACCCGTCCTCGACGAGGTCTTGCACTGGTGCCCTCTCTCCTCTCCTCGCGGGCGTGCGTTCCGAAAACAGAATAGTTCCCCCGCAGAGTTGACTGGAGTGAGCGAGCATTTCCAACACGGTTCATGACTATTTGCATGTGCGACTTGAAAATAAATTAACAATATCAGTGTCGCCCGCCTGAATCCACACCAAAGTCCGTAATGTGCGAACGTGTTTGCCATTAGTGCGATTGATGGTTTTCGGCCACAAACTCCACGGCGTCGCGCCATTCCCCAGCGCGTGCATCGAAGGGCGGTTCTCAGACCGTACGGACGTTCGGGCGTCCACGGGCGGATCGTGTTTGGTCCGTCGGGAGACTTAAGTCCGACCCCTCTCCTTCCCCCTCGCCCCCAGAGAGAGCGAATATCGGACGCGTCCAAAGATGAGGACCAGGATGCTCGCGTCCGCAGCCGCGCGACTCATCGCATCGCCCGCGACCGCCACGGCGATGACGAGATCTACGGGCACCGTCATCGCGCGCGGACACGTCCAGGGAATCGTGTCGGATATCGCATCCATCGCGGAGGCGCGCGCGTTCGCCTCTCGCGCCGGCGACCAGTCTCGCCTCCCCGCGATCGCCAGGCACATCCAGCTCCCGAGCCCGGCGTCGTCGCCGGTTGCGTCGATTCCGAAGCGTGGGGTATCCCCCGCCGGGCCGAAACGATCTCCGGCATCGTCCAAGCCGACGATGAACGCGGCCGAACCCGTCCCGGCGACCCCCGCGCCCCATCCCGACTCGATGCCCCGGTTCCCGTGGAGCGACGGCGTCACCGTCCCCGGTTTGCTCCGCGGCGCGGACTGGTTCGGGACCGCGGTGTTCGCCATGACTGGCACCCTCGCGGCGGCGACCCGGGGTATGGACATCCTGGGTAGCACCATCGTGGGTACCATCACCGCGGTGGGCGGTGGAACCGTCAGGGACCTGCTGCTGGGCAGGGGCAGGAGGGCGTTCTGGATGGAGGAGATTGAGTACCTGTGGATTTGCGTCGGCACGGGCGTCGCGACCTTCCTGGCTTGGCCCCACCTCGAGCGAGCGTGCGGGGTCAAGGACACGGACGAATGGGTGGACTGGGCAGATGCCATCGGCGTCGGCGCCTTCTGCGTCATCGGGGCCATGAACGGTATTCGAGCCGGTGTTCCGTGCGCCGCGGCTGTCGCGTGCGGCATGTTCACCGCGACATTCGGAGGCGTCATCCGCGACGTTTTGATGTCCAGACCCGTGCGTATCCTCCACTCGTACACCGACATTTACGCCACCACCGCCCTGACCGGTGCGACGACGTACATGCTGGTGCGCGCCGCCGGTGCGCCTGTGAGCGCGAGGATTCTGGCGGGCGCCGGGACCGCCATCGCGTTGCGCAAGTTGGCGTGGTCCAACGACCTGAGGCTCCCGACGTACGCCGGAGCCGAGGACGCGGCGAGGGCTCGAGGGGACGACGGGAAGGGGACGAGGTTCCCGGCGAGGAAATGGGCGGACGCGGTGTTCGAGGCGATGGGCTTCGAGGTCACCGAAGAGGAGGTGAAGAAGGTGACGAAGAAGGGGCTGTTCGGGCGCGGCAAGGCTGATTGATTCATTTCCAAAACATTTTTTACAACACAGAGGTGGCTTTGTCGGTTCGCGCGTCGCTCATTGGTCGTCCGCTGGAGCGACGAGCCCCTGAGTGCATACGATGGCCTTCCATTCTGCCCTCGTCGCGAGATCCATCTCGTTAAACTTCCCCATGCTCTCCTTCTGGATGCATCGCTCGGCGTTTTGCAGGTAACCCTCGAGGATCTTTGCCTTGGGAGTGCCGCTCGGGGGCACCGAGTCCTTGCTCCAGGACCCTCCGGTCTGCTTGAGGTACCCGTCCTGCTCCCTGATGACAATGTCGGTGTTCATAAGCTGAGAGAACGAGTTGGTGTGACCCTTGTGGTCCCACTTGTACCCGGCGAAGTACGCCTCCGCCTTGGCAAAGTATGCGTCAACATCGCCCTTGCCCTCCCTCAGCAGGTCCCTCTGCTTCTGGATCAGGTCCTTGGTGTCGCTCACGTAGTCCGTCAGGAGCGAATCTTCGGCGAACGCGACGAATGCGGATGATCCTGCGGTCGCGACCACGAGCGCGGCGAGGGATGCAGTCACCGCGCGCCTCGGGTCCACGGTGTCGGACTCGGCGGACGCTTTCGCGACGATCACACGAGATTTGGCGATCGCGCGCACCGAGGAGCGCTGACGGAGAACGCGGGGGGCGGGGGGTGCGCCGAGACGCGTCATGACGCCGATGTGCATGATAGCGGCCATCGTTTGAACTCAATTCAGGGATGTCAAGGATCTCGGGGCCGGTCCACAGTGGGATCAAGGTGGCGTTGTTAAGTCTTATCCGTAAAAGGTTTCCCTAAAATATGGAGCGAAATCTCTAAGTTATATTAGCTCAGACGGCGCCAACCTGCTTGAGCAAGGCGGTGTGTTTGGGGAACGGGTCCGGGCGATCGCCCGCGGTGATCGCCTCCTGCGAGATGCCGTAGAAGAAACCGTTCCTCCACTCAAACTCCTTCACCGCTGTCGGGAAATGCGCCACTGCCCTCGCGTACGCGCACAGTCTTTCGACGCTCCCCGGCTCAAACTTGACGCCCTTCTCCGCCGCGCTGCCCTTGAGGAGCTCCTCGATGAGCTCGACAACCTCGGCCCTGTGCGTGCTCTCTACATCGCCGACAGTGGCCCCGGGGTGCGCCGCGCCGACGGCCATGAACGCGCAGATCCAGATGAGCTTCTCGAACATGGAAGCCTTGAACGCGTCGTCGTCCAGCACGTGGCACCGCATCCCCCCGGCAGCTAGCCTGGCCTGAAGCGCGGCCGCGTGTTTACCGTTAGCGGCCGTGAGACCCTCAGGGTTGACATCGGTGATGCCGTCCGTTGGCTTCTCGCCGAACTTGGCGACGGCGAAGTAGATGAGAGCCTGGGTGTTGTCCCCAAGACCGCGGGCATCGAGCCACGGCTGAAGCATGCCGTTCTGAAGGAAGACCAGATCGGCCCTTCGCTCGGGAGGGGTCTGGTCGATGACGCCCTGCAGTGCGTCGTTACGGGTACACACGTATATCGGACCAGTTGACGGCTCGGCGGGGAACGCATCGCCGCGCTTCATGATGACGTCGCCGGGGACACCCATATCGGCGAGAGCCTGGCCCACACGGCCTCCTCCCACGATTATCGACGGGGCGACCGAGGCCATGACGCGGACAGAGGACCGACGGGAGGACGTTCGGCGAGCGGTGGAAGTCTTCGCGACGAAGAGTCGCGCGTTGGCAACCGAGGAGGCGGCGGACATGTTAGGGTGCGCTGTGCTCTGCCAGACGCCGGCGATCGCAGAAAACCGGTAAGTGGATAAAATTTCGCGGTGCCGTCGTGTCAGAAATTTTGAGGCACGGCCTCTTCGCGCACTTCGAGTATGATATGTTACGAAGGTACTTGTTACACGGCACACGCTCGTCGGAACACTCAAATCAACGCGATGTTCTTGAGCTTGAGGCCGGCGACGGCCATCGCGCGGGCTTTGAGCTTCTTCATCCTCTCGCGTCGCCTCGTTTTCTTCGAGTCTTCCTCCGTCACCGTCTCCGAGGGTGGCGTGCACATGCCGAGCTCGGAGCAGACCTTGTGGGCATCTTCGATGTACTTGCCCGCGGCATTCACCAGTTCGGGGCCGTACGTATCGATGGCGGCCTCGCACGTGGCGGACATGTCGAAGGCGGCGGCGTACTTCTCGCACGCTTTCTCGGCTTCGTTCAGGAGGCTTCGCACGGTGGCGTTACTGGTGATGGCGGCGTGGAGGGACTCGACGCCGAACTCGCACTTGAGGCAGTCCGTCGAGGGCGGCGGCGCGGGTGCATCCACCGCGGATCCGCGCTCGATGACCTCACGGAGCGACGCGGGAACCTCCGGCGGCTCGGTCTCGGCCCGGGTCTCGCCGTCGTTTGGCGCCTCTTCGGGGCACAGCTTCGCGTCGGCGCAGAGCACGTCGGGGGTGAAGTCAGTGTTGATGACGTCGATGGCCTTCTGGACGTACATCTCGAGGAGGCTCTCGCACTGGGAGACGAGTGGACGGGAACGGGGTCGATCGGTCAGCGAGATGAGCGGGTCTGCGCGGGACGAGGTGACGTCTCCGTGGAGAGTCTGGGGTGAGTTTCTTTTCCCTCCCAGCCAGATCTGGAAATTACACGCGCGCGTGAGACGGTCGGGAGAGCGCAGGGCTCGGACCAAGGGAGGTGATGGACTGGTATTATGAGCTCTCACCATGGCCTCATGCTTCGTGCCCGCGTAAGTCTCGCAGACCTCGTTCACCTTGTCCGTGATGGCGTTCAGGGTCGCCGGATCGTTCAGGTACGCCTCGCCCATGGTGACGAACTCCTCGCAGGTTTCGCACATCGGGCTTGGCTCGGGCTTGGGCTTCGGGCTCTGGCTCAGGCCGCGCGACGCTTCCACGCGGCCCGCGACGAGCGCGGCGGCGATGAACACGGTGGCCACGACACGCATGTTCGGTCCTCGGTGACTTACGCGCGTCTACTTGTGGCGCCACGCCCGCCCGGTCCCTTCGGTTCGACTTTGAGATTGACTCGGGGCCAGCACCTGCGTCCCTTGGCGATCACGGGCGCTGAACGCGCTGAGTCACCCCAAGCGAGTTGGGTGCAGGCGTTCCGCTCAGACGCGCGTGCGCAGCGAGGCGAGTGGCGAGCGCCGGGAGAACGAACCGGCGGTAGCTGATCGGGGACGCGATCCGCCGATCGGTTCCGGGTGAAGCGAGCGGGGTTCGACAGCCCCGCACGCGCGGGGACCGGGCGGCGAGGGGGTTATTGGTCCGTTCATCTAGCTCAGTGTTAGTCTGAGTAGGACTCAGGCGTAGGAAGGATGAGCTCGTCCTCCGACGACGACTTCGCCGCCGAGCTCGAGGCCGAGATGACGGTCGAACAAGAGCAAGAGAATCCGATAGTCGCAGCACCCGCGGTGGTGATCGCGACGCAGGCGCCATCGACAGGGCGCGGCGCGGTCTCGTCGCTGCTGAAGGGGGCGATGGAGAAGGCTGCGAAGGCGGGCGAAGCCAAGGGAGACGCCGCGGCGGCGGAGAGGCCTGGGGTGAAACGACGCAGAATCGCGACTCAAGGGGCGGGTCCGAACGACGCGGGGAACGGTGGGGACGATTCTCCCGTCTGTCCTCCGCACCCGGGGTTCATGTTTGACATCTGCATCCGTTGCGGCAAGAAGAAAGAGAAGGGCGACGGCGACGCCGGCGGGACGCGGGGGGGAGACTCGGGGAGCACTGCGGTGAGGTACATCCACCAGGGACTGGAGATGAGCAACGCCGAGCTGGAGAAGGCGAAGCGAGAGGAGAAACGCAGGATACTTCTGACCGGGAGGCTCGTCCTGGTGCTCGACCTGGATCACACGCTGCTGAACAGCGCCAGGTTCTCCGAGCTGTCGCAGGAGGAGCACTACATGATGCACCGGATCATCGCCGCCGCGGACTGCGAGGCGAACGGGGGAAGTAAAGAGGAAGTGCAACAGGCGGCTGCGGCGATACAGCCGGTCGAAGATCCCGTAGCGGCGGAGAGCGCCGAGGAAAAGAAGGACGGGGCTGACGAGGATGGAGAAAAAGGGGAGGAGGAGGCGGGCGTAAAGGAGAGGGCTCGAGACGGGCCGTTCCCCGGTACGGACCCACCACTGCGTCACCTCAACTGCCTGCGTCATATGGCCATGTTCACAAAGCTCCGGCCGCACGCGCACGCGTTCCTCAGGGCCGCCAGCCAGCTGTGCACCATGTACGTATACACCATGGGCGACAGAAACTACGCGAGGGAGATGGCCAAGCTCCTGGATCCAACCGGCGAGCTGTTCAACGGACGCGTCATCGGAAGCGGCGACAGCACGAGCCAGTACAAGAAGGACCTTGACATTGTGCTGGGCGCGGAGCCAACCGTTTTGATCACCGACGACACGGACAGGGTGTGGCCGAAAAATCTTGCCAACCTGATCCGCATCGATCGCTATCATTTCTTCAAGCAGTCAGCGGCGGGCTTCAGACAACCCGGTCGATCGGTGATGGAACGCCACTGGCGCGATGAGGGAGATAACGGCGATCGGGCTCAGCTCAGAGACGTCCTCGCCGTCATAGCCGCCGCGCATCGGAGATTCTTCGAGGGCACCGCCGCGGCAAACACCGCGAATGACGCGATTGCGGAAATGGACGCGTCGATGCTTCGATCCGCGACGGTGACGGAGGGTGATGATAATCGGGAAACTCCCGACGAGCCGGTATCGGACGAGGCGGCGGCCAAACTGGAGTCCAGGGACGTGCGTAGGCTTCTCACCGTCCCGGAAGACGGTCCTTTGGCGAACGTTCGCGTCGTGTTTTCCCGCGTCGTCGCGCAGTCCGAGCCGAGGCCGGAGCGTCACCCTCTGTGGTTGCTCGCCACCGCGCTCGGGGCGGAGGTTCTCAACTCCGTGGACGACGGGAAAGGGGCGACGCACGTCGTGGCGCACGCGGGCGGGGACGGAGACGGACGAAGGACGGACAAGGTGAAGTGGGCGGCTAAGACGGGCGCGAGCGCGGTGAGCGCAGATTGGCTCGCGAAGTGCGCCGACGAGTGGGCGAGGGTGGACGAGTCGCGGTACTCTCTGCTGGGTCCCGACGACGGCGGCAAGGTGCGCGATGTGCTGGTGGTGGACACGGGCGGCGAAGGTGCAGACGTTACCGGTTCTCCCCCGGGGTCTCCAGGGTACAGCGCGTGAGAGCCAGGTACAAAGGAAAAAATAATGTAATACAACCGACCCTGCTGCTAATAGATGAGTGATACGTGCAAAGTAATACATGCGACTCGATGAATGATAGTAATAGGCATGCTCGACGGTGATGGCCGATGGCGGTTAGCTCAAAGCGCCGCCGCGCCGGCGACGAAGGACTGGTAGGCGGATGGCGAGACCGGGTCGTCGCCGCAGTACACGTCGAACACCGCCTGAGCAAGTTGATGGGACGTGAGCTCCAGCGGCATACCACCCACGACTCCAATCTCGAACTTGCCCTTGTTCGGCGACCACCAGATGAGCACCTTGTCGTCCTTGCGGAGCTTGCGGCCCTGGAACAGCCCCTTGATTTCTTCGCACTCGTCCATCGCCTTCTCCTCTGCGACTTCAGCTGCCTCTGCGACTGACGCCATGAAGTTGCCATCCTCATCCTCAGCGGTCGCCATGTCCGTGGCGATGCGCCTGATCCTGGGGCCCACCGCCTCGTGGAGGGCCTCCCAGAACGTCTTCCCGTCGACGTCTCGCACGAGCTGCACGAGCAGCGCCTTATCGAAGGAGCCAGTGAGGAGAGACCCGCCGTTCGCGAGCTCCTCCTTGCATTTGGCAGCGTCGACGTACATGGCGACGCCGTACACTTTGACGTTGATGATGGCGATTTTCTTCTCCCTCACGCCGGCGCCGATGCACTGCATCGTATCGCCACCGTGGGGATTGAAAGTCTTCGGGAACGACACCTTCGTGGCGGGCTCCACGATGCTGAACGCCCGCGCGACGATCTCGTTGTTGACCCTGGCCTGCTTTGAAAATGTCGCGCGGGAACCGGCACGGGAGCGGAGAGCGCGGACGTCGCGGCGCGCCGGGGAGACGACGCGCGCGGCGGACGCGGGAATCGTCATCGCGCTAGACATCATGATCGAGATTGATTGCACGCCAGACGGATGTGCCCTCGTGTCGCGAGGATGCGGAGGACTGTGGTGCTCCTTTTTATTATTACCCGACTCGACTTTTCAGGCCTGTGATTGGTCGTCGCGTCTTGAACTCGAGATTTTTCTGAGCTGGCGGTTCAAGAACCAAGGAAACTTCCTGGGAGGGAGATTCTGGGAGACAGCCTGCACCAGCCGGCTTCGGCGAGGTCATTTGCCTCCCCCGCCCGCTCCGCTCTTAGGCCTCCCACTTTCCGAACCACGACCAACGCGCTTTCCCCTAGCCAGCAACCGACGATGTCAACGCTCACGACCGCGACCTCCGCGTTCGTCACGGGTCGTCGTGTGACCTCTGGCGCTCGCGCGACGACCGCGACCAGGCTCGTTCGCCCCGCGCCGCCGCGCGGACCCGTACGCGTTGAGGCCATGGGTTTTGGCGACAGGAAGAAGAAGGTTCCAAAGGTGGACGAGTCCGTGGGCGGTGCCGTGGGTGGAGCGGTGCTCGGCGGCCTCCTGCTCGGTCCATTCGGGGCGATCATCGGCGGGAATATGGGCGCAAACTTCGGCGCGGATAAGAAGGCTGCGCGCATGGAAGACGAGGCGCTCCGCAAGCAGGGGATTTCGAAAGAGATGGTCCAGATGGTGACGGAGGTCGCGCAGTCGCTGGCCAACGCGGAGGATGCCTTGAAGACAGCCAAGGAGTCCCTCAAGTTTGAGCTCGAGGATACGCTAAGC
>MDTE01088106.1_pt1 | contig 10717 bp, 7 predicted proteins | sample 811231 | NCBI WGS metagenome assembly MDTE01 (sample SAMN05326651, study PRJNA326480) | marine metagenome | isolation source: seawater | place: Indian Ocean: Red Sea | collected 2010 | reverse complement strand
TAGATTTAATTTGTTACAGAAGATTTGGTCATAATGAGGGAGACGAACCATCTTTTACTCAACCTATTATGTACCAGAAGATCAGATCACACCAAACTACACTCAACATATATGCATCTCAATTAGTTAGAGAAGGTCTGCACAAATCTGAGGATGTTCAAAAAAAGAAAGACGAGTTTAAAACTTTTTTAGAGGAAGAGTATAGGTCATCCAAAAACTATAAGTCTGAATTAAAATGGTTTGATGGAGTATGGTCAAGGTTTAAACCAGGCTTAGGTAAAGACAAAAGGGGTGTTAGTGGCATAGAAAAGAAAAGATTAATTGAAATTGGAAAAAAAATTAATCATATTCCAGACAATTTTAAAGTCCATAAAACAATAAAAAAAATATTCGATCAAAAAAAATTAATGATTGACGGTAAATTAGGAATAGATTGGTCAACAGCTGAAGCCTTAGCTTTCGGCTCTCTATTAGACGATGGTTTTTCAGTGAGATTGTCAGGCCAAGACTCTGGAAGAGGAACATTTAGCCAAAGACACTCCGTTCTAAGAAATCAAGAAAATCATGATAGATATATCCCTTTAAACAACATTTCAATTAAACAAAAAAAATTTGAAATAATAGATAGTCTTCTTTCAGAATTAGCCGTTCTAGGATTTGAATTTGGATATTCGTTATCAGAACCTGAGACCCTAGTAATTTGGGAAGCACAATTTGGTGATTTTGCAAATGGGGCGCAAGTTATTATTGATCAATTCATAACTTCAAGTGAGTCTAAATGGGGTAGAGCAAGCGGATTAGTAATGCTATTACCACATGGCTACGAAGGCCAAGGTCCTGAACATTCCTCAGCAAGACTTGAAAGATTTCTGCAAATGTGCGCAGGGGAAAACATCCAGGTTATGAATTGTACTACCCCGGCAAACTATTTTCACGCTTTAAGAAGACAAATGAGAAGAGATTTTAGAAAACCCCTGGTAATGATGACGCCAAAATCTTTATTGAGGCACAAGCGATGTGTTTCTTACTTAGAGGACTTTGCAAAAAATACAACTTTTCACCGTATATTGGAGGATCATGCATATTTAAAAAATAGCAGGTTAATTAAATTAAAGAAAGACAAAGAAATTAAAAAAGTAGTATTATGTTCTGGCAAGATCTATTTTGATTTACTCGATGCAAGAGAAAAAACAAAAAATGGTAGCACTATTTTTGTTAGACTTGAGCAATTATATCCATTTCCTGCTAAAACATTAGCTAATATATTAAAAAAATATAAAAATGCCGAGGTCGTATGGTGTCAGGAAGAGCCAATGAATATGGGAGCGTGGAATACTGTAAGGAATTATATCAATCGAACATTAAAAATAGTAAATTCAAAAAGTAAAAATGTTAAATATATAGGAAGAAAGGCGTCCTCATCAACTGCGACTGGAAATCTAAATAAACATCTTGCACAACAATCAGAAATATTAGAAAAGGTGGTAGGAAAACTTAATTAATGTCTGAAAAAATACTAGTGCCAGCCTTAGGCGAGTCAGTCACAGAAGCTACTGTTGCAAAGTGGCTTAAGTCACAAGGGGAAAAAGTTTCCTCAGATGAGCCCGTTGTTGAACTTGAAACGGACAAAGTAAATATTGAAGTGCCAGCCCCATCAAACGGCATCCTTTCAAATATTTCGGTGAAAGAAGGAGAGACTGTTAATGTCGGGTCTCTGCTGGGTACAATTTCAGAAAATAAAATTTCTGAAAAAAAATCTGAAAATAAAGATAAAAAATATTCTCCACCAATAAAAAAAGTTTCTAAAACAGAAACAAATAAACCAGCAAAAAGCACAAGCACAATTGAACCTTTGGTACTTAGTGAACAAGAACAAATAAGCGATGAAAAAGAAAAACCATTTCTTTTGAAGGACTCGGTTGATGAAAGTGTAGAGGCAAAATCAAAAAAAACTTTTGCTCCATCAGCAAGAAAAATCGCAACAGAAGCAAAAATTAATTTAGATGAAATTCATGGATCCGGTAAAAACGGTTTAATTTTAAAGGAAGATGTAATGAAGCTAATGGGTTATAAGCCAAAACCTTCTGAAAGAAAAATTAATCATGGTCCCGAAGAGAGAATAAAAATGACAAGACTAAGATTAACAATAGCTAAACGTCTAAAGGAAGCTCAAGAAAATGCAGCTATGTTAACTACTTTTAACGAAGTAGACATGACAGAGGTAATTTCAATGAGAAATAAATATAAAGAAGAGTTTCAGAACATGTATTCTGTTAAATTAGGTTTTATGTCTTTTTTTGTAAAAGCATGCGTAGTAGGTCTAAAAAATTTTCCTGCAATTAATGCAGAAATACAAGGTGACGAAATAGTTTACAAAAATTACTATAACATAAGCATCGCAGTTGGAACGGACAGAGGTTTAGTTGTTCCCGTTGTAAGAAATACAGATGAAATGTCTTTTGCAGACATAGAGAAAAATATCAGTTTAATGGGGCAAAAAGCTAGAGACGGTAAAATAACAATAGAAGATCTTCAGGGAGGAACCTTTACAATTACAAACGGAGGTATTTATGGATCAATGCTCTCGACCCCAATACTTAACCCTCCTCAATCTGCAGTTTTGGGTATGCATAATATTATTGAGAGACCAGTAGCTATAAACGGAGAACTTAAAATTCGTCCAATTATGTATATCGCTCTTTCATACGATCATAGAATTATTGATGGTAAAGAAGCTGTTTCATTTTTGAAAACCGTCAAAGATACTTTGGAAAAACCAGATAGACTTTTTTTGGATCTATAAATATGGAAAATAATTTTGATGTTATCGTTATAGGTGGTGGCCCTGGAGGATACGTATGTGCTATCAGATCTTCTCAATTAGGTTTGAAAACCGCATGTGTTGAAAGCAGAGGAACATTGGGGGGCACTTGTTTAAACGTTGGATGCATACCCTCGAAAAGTTTGCTGAACCTTTCAGAAAATTTTCACAAAGCTAAAAAAGACTTTAAAAATCAAGGAATAGAAATAAGTGATATCAAATTGAATATTGATAAAATGATGCAAAACAAAGCCAAATCTGTTCAAGTCCTTACTAAAGGAGTAGAATTTCTTTTAAAAAAAAACAAGGTCTCTTATTTAAGAGGTAAGGGAGTAATATTTTCTCCTAATGATGTAGTAGTTTATAACGGAAGTGATAAAAAATCGTATAAAACAAAAAACATTGTTATAGCTACTGGCTCTGCTCCTTTAACTTTGCCCGGCATAGATATTGATGAAAAAAATATTTTATCCTCAACTGGAGCATTATCACTTAACAAAGTGCCTAAGTCCCTCGCGATAATTGGGGGAGGTTACATAGGCCTTGAAATGGGTTCAGTCTGGTCAAGATTAGGCACTGAGGTAACAGTTATCGAATACTTGGATCATATTACACCTGGAATGGATAGAGAAATTTCAAAAGAATTCCAAAAGATATTAACAAAGCAAGGAATTAAATTTAAACTTAATAATAAAGTAAAAAGTGTTATATCATCTTCTCAGGGATCAACCATAGTATTTGAGGACAATAATTCTAAAAAAGAAGAAAAACTTATTGCAGACAAAGTTTTATTATCAGTCGGAAGAAAGCCTTATACTGAGGGTTTAAATCTTTCAAAAATAGGGGTTAAAAAAGATTCTAAAGGTAGAGTTGAAGTAAATGAAAAATTACAAACAAGCGTAAAAAATATTTTTGCAATTGGTGATGTTATCAAGGGACCAATGCTGGCGCATAAAGCTGAGGAGGAAGGTATTGCGGTCGCGGAGATACTCGCTGGTCAAGCAGGGCATGTAAATTATGATGTTATTCCAGGGGTAATTTACACTGCACCTGAAGTTGCATCTGTGGGGAAAACAGAAGAAGAACTGAAGTCACAAAAAATAAATTATAAAGTGGGTAAATTTCCTTTTATTGCAAACTCAAGAGCAAAAGTGAATAATGAAACCGAAGGATTTGTAAAAATTCTCGCTAACGCGGAAACTGATAAAGTTCTCGGAGTTCATATTATTGGTCCTCACAGCGGTGACATGATTGCTGAAATGGCTTTAGCAATGGAATTTGGTGCTAGTTCTGAAGATATAGCTAGAACTTGTCACGCTCACCCAACACACACAGAGGCAATCAAAGAAGCTGCTTTAGCTGTTGATAAAAGACCAATTCATTTTTAATTTTAAATTTTTTTTATAAAATCAACATATGGATGTGCCAGTTCTTCTGCCAAAAATATTTGATTATCCTCTTACATATAGCACTAGGGATAAATCTATAAGATCAGGTGATCTTGTTCAGGTGCCTTTTGGAAAAAAAAAAGAAATTGGAGTTGTGTGGGACAAGACTCAAAAAACTGGTAAAAAGATTAAGATTAAAACTATTGATAAAAAAATTAGAAATAATTTTTTTAATAAAAATTTAATTAAATTTGTTAATTGGTTCTCAGTATACAATCTTTCTCCTAGAGGTCTTGTGCTTAAAATGTGTTTAGGCAACTTGAAAAATTTTGAAAAAAAGGGAATTTTTAAAAATAACTTTTGTAATAATATTCAAAATAAATTTAAATTAAGTGAGGAACAAGAGAAATCCGTTCAAAACTTAAATAGCTTCGGGGAAAAATTTCAAACAACTTTAATCGAAGGTGTGACCGGATCAGGTAAAACACTAGTTTATTTTCAACGAATAAAAAAGATAATGAAAGAAAACAAGCAAGCTTTAGTATTATTACCTGAAATTTTTTTAACAAATCAATTTAAAGATAGATTTAATGAATTTTTTGGATTTGAACCTTATATTTGGCATTCAAAAATAACACCGAAAAATAAAAAGAAAATTTGGAATGGTATTCATACTAATAAAATTAAAATTTTAATTGGAGCTAGATCAGCTTTATTTCTTCCTTTTAAAAATTTGGGTTTAATAATCGTCGATGAGGAACATGACCCATCCTACAAGCAAGAGGATGTTGTAATTTATAATGCTCGAGATATGGCAATTATGCGAGCCTCTATTGAAAACATACCTATTCATCTTGTTACTTCTGTTCCCTCATTGGAAACATTTAATAATGTTAAAAAAAATAAGTATAAGCAAACTTTTTTAAAAAAAAGATTTAATAATTTTAAGTTTCCTAAGACAAAGATAGTTAATTTGAATTTAGAAAAAATGAAAAAAAGTTTTATAGCTGAGCAGACAATAGAAATAGTTAAAGATTATCTAAAAAAAGGTAACCAAGTTCTCTTTTTTTTAAATCGAAGAGGTTATTCCCCATTTCTTATTTGTAAAGATTGTGGTTTCAAGCACTTATGTCCTCATTGCTCAATTTATCTAACATATCACAAAATAAAGAAAAAAGTTGTATGTCATTTTTGTGGTTACGAAAATAAAATTATAAATACTTGTAAAAAAACACAGAACAAATGTAATTTCTCAATGTTTGGACCAGGTGTGGAAAGAATATTTGAGGAACTTAAAATCAAATTTCCTGAAAGAAAAATTAAAATTTTTTCAAGTGACTATCTGTCTAAAAAGAAAGAGTCTGAAAAAATTTTTGAAGAAATTAAAAAAAAGGATGTAGATATTTTAGTCGGTACACAAATGATTTCTAAAGGTTTTAATTTTCCAAAATTAAATTGTATTGTTGTTGTAGATGCTGATTTTTCTGGAAGAGGATATGATCTTAGAGCAACTGAAAAAAATATTCAATTGTATAACCAATTAAGTGGAAGAGCGGGAAGATTTTCTGACGAGTCTATTATTGTTTATCAAACATTAAATCCTAATAGTGAAACTCTCAATGACTTAATAATTAATAACCCAAAAAAATTTTTGGAGGAGGAACTAGTTTTGCGAAAAGGAAATAATCTTCCACCCTTTTCAAAACTTATAGCAATTATTGTGACATCAAAACATAAAGAAAAAAGTTTTAGAGGAGCACAAGAAATTAAAATTAGACTTTCAAAAATTGACAATATGGATGTTTTGGGCCCAGTGGAGTCGCCGGTTTCAAAACTTAAAAATAAATATAGAACTAGGCTTCTGATAAGAACTAATAGCCAATTTTTTGCTCAAAAACCTCTAATGAATCTTATAAAAAATCTAAAGATTTCAAGTCAAATTAAACTTACGGTTGATGTAGATCCAATTAATTTTGTATGATGATATCATAAGCTCTTGAACGCAATAATCTCTTATGATACGACAAAATAATTTCTTAACATAATCATAGGTATTATTTTGATCTAAATGAAGTCATTTTCTACAGAAACATCCGAGAGGTACGCATCGGCTTTATTTCAACTGGCCGTTGAAGAAAAAAACTTAAATATTGTTGAACAGAATGTTTCAAATTTTCAAAAAATTTATAAAAACAATCCTGACTTAAGAAATTTTATTAAAAATCCTACAAAAACAGATGAAGAGCAATCAGGATTAGTTGAAGCTTTATCAAAAAAAATAAATTTGACAAAAATTTTTAAAAATTTTTTACTTTTACTTATTAAAAAAAGAAGAATATTTTTTATTGAAAAAATTTTAGCGAGTTTTAATAAATTTGTTACAAGACAAAAAGGGGAAATAAACGCTTCATTAATTTCATCAAAAGAGTTATCAAAACAAGAGATTGAAAAAATTTCAAAAGAATTATCTATTGACAGAGGATCTTCGATAAAATTTAGCTTTGAAGTTGATAAAAGTTTAATTGGTGGCTTTAAAGTCCAGATTGGTAGCTTGATGATCGACTCTTCAATAAAAAATAAACTTAAAAAATTTCAACAATTAATGATTGAAAATTAAATGGATATTAACCCTTCAGAAGTAACTAAATTATTAAAGGAACAAATCAAAAATTTCGGCGATAAAGCAGAAGTTTCAGAGGTAGGTAAAGTTCTCTCAGTTGGCGACGGTATTGCCAGAGTATATGGTCTAGATAATGTTCAAGCAGGCGAGATGGTAGAGTTTAATGATGGATCTAAGGGTATGGCTCTTAATTTAGAAAATGATAATGTTGGAGTAGTTATATTTGGTGATGATAGACAGATTAAAGAGGGAGACACTGTAAAAAGAACTAAATCAATCGTGGATGTGCCTGTTGGCAAGGAGTTATTAGGAAGAGTAGTAGATGGTTTAGGAAACCCAATTGATGGAAAAGGCAGCTTACCGAGTAAGATTAATAGAAAGCGGGTAGAAGTAAAAGCTCCAGGAATCATACCAAGAAAATCAGTAAACGAACCTATGCAAACTGGCTTAAAAGCAATTGATAGCTTGATCCCAGTTGGACGAGGCCAGAGAGAATTGATAATTGGAGATCGTCAAACTGGTAAGACAGCTGTGGCTATTGATACGATAATAAATCAAAAAGAAATAAATAAATCCGGGGATGAAAAGAAGAAGTTATATTGTATATACGTGGCCATTGGTCAAAAAAGATCAACTGTAGCACAAATAGTAAAAACCTTAGAAGATGCGGGAGCTCTAGAATATACAACTGTGGTCTCAGCTACCGCCTCAGACTCTGCGCCATTGCAATTTTTAGCTCCTTACACGGGCTGTACGATTGGTGAGTATTTTAGAGATAACGGTATGCATGCTTTAATTATTTATGATGATCTTTCTAAACAAGCTGTGGCTTATAGGCAAATGTCTTTATTGTTAAGAAGGCCTCCAGGAAGAGAAGCATATCCAGGCGACGTATTTTATCTTCATAGCAGATTACTAGAGCGTGCTGCTAAACTAAATGATGATAAAGGCGGTGGTTCATTAACAGCACTTCCAATAATTGAGACCCAAGCGGGAGACGTGTCAGCATATATTCCGACAAATGTGATATCAATTACAGACGGGCAAATTTTTCTTGAAACAGAACTTTTCAACCAAGGTATCAGGCCAGCTGTCAATGTGGGATTATCTGTGTCACGTGTTGGATCAGCAGCTCAAATAAAAGCGATGAAAAAAGTCGCTGGCTCAGTCAAACTTGAGCTCGCTCAATATCGTGAAATGGCAGCTTTCGCCCAGTTTGGATCTGATCTTGATGCATCAACACAAAAACTCTTGAACAGAGGATCAAAATTAACTGAATTGTTAAAACAAAATCAATACTCTCCGTTTACTGTTGCAGAGCAAGTAGTTTCGATTTTTGCTGGAGTGAGAGGCTTTTTAGATGATATACCATTGGAGAAAATCAAGGATTTTGAGACAAAACTTATCGATAAAATAAAAAGTGAAAAAAAAGAGATTCTAGAAAGCATAAATTCATCAGGAAAATTAGAGGAAAAAACCGAGAAACAAATAGAAACAATAATAGAAGCTATTAAGAGAAAATAAAATGCCAAGCTTAGACGATTTAAAAAAAAGAATAAAAAGTGTTAAATCAACACAAAAAATCACGAAGGCGATGAAAATGGTAGCCGCAGCAAAATTAAAAAAAGCGCAAGAAAATGCTGAAAAAGGAAGACCATTTAGTGATAAAATGCAAAATATCATTTTAAATCTTACTTTAGCTATGAAAGATGATACGAACGCTCCAAAGCTTTTAACCGGAACTGGAAATGATAAGACATATTTATGTGTCTTGTTAACAGCTGATAGAGGTTTATGTGGAGGTTTCAATACAAACATCTGTAAGCTTGCTAAAAAACATTTTAGGCAAATTTTAAATGATGGTAAAAATTTAAAGATTATTTCTGTTGGCTCTAAAGGTTATGATCAAATAAAAAAGGAGTTTTCAAAATACGTTATTGAGAAGAGAGATTTTAAAAATATTAAAAATATAACCTTTGATGATGCTCAAAATATTGGAAAAATTATATTAGAACTTTTTGAAAATAATCAGTTTGATAAATGCTTTTTATTTTTCAATAATTTTAAAAATGTGATTACTCAAGTTCCTAAGGCTCAACAAATCATACCAGCACAGGAAATTGATAATCAAAGCAAAGATCAAAATAAAACAAACTATGATTTTGAACCTGATGAAGATGAGATACTCGAGGACCTGTTGCCAAAAAATATATCTACTCAAATTTTCAAAGCCTTTTTAGAAAATGCTGCTAGTGAGCAAGGTTCAAGAATGACTGCTATGGATAACGCTACTCGAAACGCAGGTGATTTGGTTGAAAAACTAACGATTAATTATAATAGAAGCAGGCAAGCAGCTATCACAAAGGAATTGATTGAAATAATTTCAGGAGCTGAAAGTTTATAAATGAATAAAGATGGCATTATAACCCAGATAATAGGCGCTGTTGTAGATGTGAAGTTCGAGGGAGAGCTGCCTGAAATTTATACAGCTATAGAGGTGAATAACAGTGGCAACAGGTTAGTTCTTGAGGTCGCTCAACATTTAGGTGAAAGTAGCGTGAGAACTATAGCAATGGACTCGACCGAGGGTTTGAAAAGAGGAGATAAAGCTATCAACACAAATAAACCAATAAGTGTGCCAGTAGGTCCAGAAACTTTAGGAAGAATTATAAACGTTATTGGTCAACCTATCGATGGAAAAGGGGAAATTAAAACAAAAGAAAACTGGCCTATTCATAGAGAAGCTCCCAAGTTTACGGATCAATCTACAGAGACTGAAATGTTGGTCACAGGCATCAAAGTAATCGATCTTCTTGCTCCTTACGCTAAAGGAGGAAAAATTGGTTTATTCGGGGGAGCTGGTGTTGGTAAAACAGTTACAATAATGGAATTAATTAATAATATAGCAAAAGCACACGGAGGCTTTTCTGTTTTTGCTGGTGTTGGTGAAAGAACAAGAGAGGGAAATGATCTTTACCATGAGATGATTGAGTCAGGTGTTATTAAAGTTGATGGCAAAGGGTCAAAAGCGGCTTTAGTTTATGGTCAAATGAATGAACCTCCTGGAGCAAGAGCCAGGGTAGGTCTCACGGGCTTGACCGTAGCAGAATATTTTAGGGATAAGGAAGGCCAGGATGTTTTATTTTTCGTTGACAACATATTTAGATTCACTCAAGCTGGGTCAGAAGTTTCAGCCCTTTTGGGAAGAATACCATCTGCAGTTGGGTACCAACCAACTTTAGCAACTGATATGGGAAATTTACAAGAGAGAATAACATCTACTGGCAAAGGCTCTATCACATCTGTGCAAGCAATATACGTCCCCGCTGATGATTTAACAGACCCAGCGCCTGCAACTTCATTCTCTCATTTAGATGCAACAACAGTTTTATCTAGGCAAATTGCTGAGCTAGGAATATATCCTGCCGTTGATCCTCTAGATTCTACTTCAAGAATATTAGATCCAAGAGTAGTTGGTGATGAGCACTATAGAGTTGCAAGAGATGTTCAAAAAATTTTACAAGCGTATAAATCTTTGCAAGACATTATTGCTATTTTAGGGATGGATGAGCTTTCTGAGGACGATAAACTTACTGTCGCAAGAGCAAGAAAAATCCAAAGATTTTTGTCACAACCATTTTTTGTTGCAGAGGTTTTTACTGGCTCACCTGGAAAACTAGTCGATTTAGAGTCTACAATTAAAGGTTTTGATTCTATATGCAAGGGTGAATATGATCATCTTCCTGAGTCCGCATTTTATATGGTAGGGCCAATAGAGGAAGCGGTTGAAAAAGCAGAAAAATTAGATAAAGAAACGAAGAAATAATGGCTGAAAACTTTAAGTTTGAATTAGTAAAACCAGATCAGTTTGTTTTTTCCTCTGAAGTA
>MDTE01036256.1_pt1 | contig 10717 bp, 5 predicted proteins | sample 811231 | NCBI WGS metagenome assembly MDTE01 (sample SAMN05326651, study PRJNA326480) | marine metagenome | isolation source: seawater | place: Indian Ocean: Red Sea | collected 2010 | reverse complement strand
GTAGTGCGAACGAAAACGAACGAAGAGATCATCGATACCGTCGTCGTCGTGTGCTTTATGTGCATAGGCTTTTGGTTACAGCGGGGCGCGTGGTGCGGGTGGGTCTGGCTAGACGCGGACGGCGGCGGCGTTTGAACCCGCGGCGTCCGAGCGACGCGAAAACGCTCGTCGAACGTGGTCTAAAGCGTCGCACAGAGGCTCGTTGGCGCGAGAGATGTCGTGCAAATCATGCACGGATCTCGTGCCCGCACGAGTGTCGTTGAAGACGACGAGACGCTCGGCGTAGGAGATGAGAAGTTCTCTGCCGTCGGCAAAGTTCATCTGCGCGGTGGTGTTGGAGAGTCGCCACAGGACGCCTCGCGACGTGTGCACGTAATCGATGACGGTCGGTGGGAACACTCGAGTGGTTTCACTCGTCGTCGCGACTCTCGGAAGACCGCCGGCGGAGCGAAAGACTGATTTGCTCGGCGCGCCGGAGAGGTGCTCGCGGAAATTTTCCGCGAGGATAACCTTCTTCGCCACGTCGTAGCCGAACCGACGCGCGTCGGCGGGATTGACTATCATTCTACCGAAATCCCGACCCATTTCTCGCGCTCGATCGGGGTCCACGATGGTGTCCTCCACCGGCGGATTGGAATTGTTCGAGTCTCTCGCCGCCGAGTACACGATGGGCGAGTCGCGGTCGCTCGTCATGTACGACATTTTCGTGTCGTCGTTGAACAAAAGACCGATCGTGCCGTCGCTCAGCTTGTACGCCACACCGTACATGGACGTGTAGTCTACCCAAGACTCCACCCAGAGAGGCGGGAACCGTTCCATCCGTTCCGTCTCGCCTCGCGATTCCGCCTGTTCGGCGGAGCGCAAGTGCAAATTGTCCAAATCCTCTCCGAGTCGCAAGCGTCCCATCTCCGCGCCGCATTCTTCCGATAACATTCTGGCGATGTTGCCGTCGCGCGCGCCGGTATCGCGATCGAGCACGCTCTTCGATACCTTTGCCGCCGCCGCGCGCGCGGCGACGCGCTCGATCGCCGCGTTTGGATCTAAACTCTGCAGCGGCGACCGAGCGACGGCCGAGGACGCGTGCGAACCGCTCGTCGCGTCGTCGCGGTTTTTCAACTTGCGCGATTTCATCGGCGACGACATCGGCGCCGCGCGCGAGTCACTCGGTCGCGATTTCGGCGGCTCGACGACGAGACGCCAATCTTCGTCGCCGAGTTTCATGAACGGATGTTCGGCGAACTCTTTCAAGCTCGGCCGATCTGCGGGTTCGGGACTCAACGCACGACGAATGAGCGCTTTGGTGGACTCGGATACGGCCGGTTCGTCGGGTATCTCGTACTCGTTCGCGCGAATGCGTTTGTACGTGAGCTTGACGTCTTTGGTTTGAAACGGCGGCTTACCGAAGAGCAGCGTGTACAAAATCACCCCCAACGACCACATGTCCACCTCGTACGAATGACCGTCCCCTTCTTTACCCTTCAAAACCTCTGGTGCGATGTAATTCGGCGTCCCACAGATCGTCTTTCGTCGTTCACCGTCGTTTTCCAACGCGCACGCCAATCCAAAGTCGCCGATTTTCAAACGCTTGGGCGCGCCTCGCTTTCCCAACGATTCACGCGTTCCCGGCCCACCGCCCTCCGTCTTGATCTCCGCCAACCCCTCATCCGTCAAGAATAGATTTCCTAGCTTCAAATCTCTATGAATCACTCGCATCGAGTGCAAATACGCCGTCGCCGCCACCGCCTCTCGCATGTAACACGCCGCCGCGCGTTCGCCCACGCCTCCCCGCGACTTGACCACATCCGCCAACGTCCGACTCGAACACTTCTCCATCAGTATGTACACGTGCATATCATCCTCAAAACACCGTTCGAACCGCACCACGTGTTCACACGCGACGCTCTTGTGTATCCTAATCTCCGTTCGCATCTTCGCGCGCGCGCGCGCCTTCTCCAACGTCGACTTCGCCACCACCTTACACGCGTACTCCTTCCCCGTCATCGTCTCCTCCACCGCGTACACCAGCGCGAATCCACCCTTCCCGAGCGCTTTCCCACGCGCGTACCTTCGACGTCTCTCTCTCCCCTCGCCATCGACGCGCGTCTCGACGATCACGCGGGGACATTGCACCTCGCGCGCGCGATCCATTCTCGGTCGTCCCACCGTCGCGCGCGCGCGGCCATCGTCCTCGACGTCGCCGCGATCGACGGGCGCGTTCATCGCGCGCTTCCCTTTCCCGCCCGCGCGCGAGACGTCGCGGGACGTGGCGCGCGCGGCGGCGTCTGTCGCGAATCATTTCAAATTCGCATGCATCAGCACATCGCGAGCCCTCGGGGGTGACGATTCGATTTCCGACGTTCACGCGCGCGCGCGACGTCGCGCGAGCGTCCGATGCGGGTAGAAACGGAACGAGACGATCGGAAAAATATTCACGCGCGAGAAGGCGACGCGCGGTGCGCGCGAGCGACCGAACGCGCGTCGTGGAGGCGATGGAAACGCCGATTCCGCGAATGAATGAATGCGTCTCGCGACCGCCGATGACGCGGCGACGCGCGACGCGGAGATCCATCGACGAGACGCGACTCGCGCGACGCGGACGTAGTATTTCCACCGCGTCGAACGCTCGAGCGCGAGTCGTCGATTCGGTCTCGGTCGCGCGAGGCGTCGCCTCGACGTCGCGGTCGATCGGTCACGTCGTCTGTCGCACTGCCATTTCAAAAATCATCCACGAATGCGATGCATCGCGCGCGTCGTCACACACCTCCGCGCGCGGACGTCCCGCGCGCGGTCGACGACGCGCGCGCGAACGTTCCGCGGCGCACCGTCCCCGCCGTCGTCTCCGCCGCGTCTCTCGCGTCTCTCGCGCGCGCGAAAACGACGACGAAGGGAAAAAACGCCATGACCCAGCCCATCGCGACGTCGACGTGGATATCGTCGCCGACCTCGCGCGAGAGACGCGATGGCGACGACGACGACGTCGTCGTGCTCGACGCCGACGTTGACGTCGACGCGCGCGCGCGCGAGGGAGACGCGACGCGCGATGGGAGGGATGATGATGACGCCGACGCCGCCGAGACGAAACCGCGCGGCGGCGGCGGCGTCGAGGCGTCGATAAAACGGTACTTTCGACCGACGTCGATCGATGCGGAGACGTCGACGAGCGATGGAGAGAGAGAGGGAGAGGGAGAGGGAGAGGATGGATCGGTGGTGAGAAAACGTCGACGAGACGAGGGGAGGACGGTGGTGGTTGAGTCGGCGCCGGACGCGCGCGCGTTTACGACGAAATCCATCGGCGGGTGCGAGGTGAAGTTTCCCGAGGGATTGAGTCCGCATCCGGCGCAGGTGATGACGATGTCGAGCATCATCAGGGCGTTGAATAAAAAGGAGAACGCGATGATCGAGTCGCCGACGGGAACGGGGAAGACTCTCGCGTTGTTGTGCGGGGCGTTGGCGTGGCAGGAAAAGGCGTCGAAGGACGCGTCGGCGTCGAAATCGTACCAGGCGTGGGTCGAGGAACACGAAAAGTACGAGGCGGCGAGGAAGAGGTACGAGGCGGCGGTGAAATCGGGGAAACGGATCGAGGCAGAGTTCGGGGCGGGATGGGCGTCGAGCGACGCGCATTTTCGGCGAGCGCCGCCGGAGAAGGGGTCGACGCCGAAAATTTACATGTGCACTCGAACGCACTCGCAGATTAGTCAAATCTTACGCGAGCTCAAGCGCACGGGGTATTCACCGAAATATTCCGTGTTGTCGTCGCGACAGCGCATGTGTCCGATGAATAAATCGGACACGGAATGTAGAGATATGATCAAGGCGAGGGGCGGCGTGAGGACGGCGACGGAGTGCGGGTATTACAATAGGCACCAGCGCGCGGTGCGCACGATGTCGCGATTCGAGGAAAACGGGCAGATGGGTCATTATCCCGCGGCGTGGGACATGGAAGATTTCGATCGCGTCATTGAACACGAAGACGCGTGTCCGTTTTACACGCTTCGTGGCATGGCTGAGGAAGCCTCGTTGATTTTCTGTCCGTACAATTATCTCTTCGACATCAACGTGCGACGAAGAATGGGACTCAACATCGACGGCGCCGCCGTCATCATCGACGAAGGGCACAATTTGGAGGACGTGTGCAGAGACGGGTCGTCCGCCGAACTGTCGCTGGATGAAATCGGCAAATACGCTGACGACTTGGCGAAAAATCACGGTAAAATCAACGAGCAGACGACTGTTCTGTCGAAGTTCTTTCAGTCGATGTCCAATTTCTTGGAGGAACAGTTCAGAATGAACAGCTCACCCGATGCGACCGTGGTGACGTCGAATCAAGTCAAAGCTCTCACGGAAGATGTGTTGAAGGATTTCCCCGACCATCTCCCTGCGATTCTTGAAATCGTAGAGGAGTTGACGACCACCAAGTCGAATCTCTTGACGCCCATCACCGCGCCGGCGGTCGGACTGGCGGGCGACATTGCAGTCATATTGATGCTCGTGCGGACGTGTTCTACGGCGTATAACGTCATCTTCGGTAGAAACATGGATATTTCCGGCGACACGTGTCCGGGAATCGCGTTTCAGTGCATGCAACCCGCGGTGGCGTTTCACGAAGTCGCGAGAGATGCGCGCTCCATCATTTTGACGTCCGGGACGTTGTCGCCCATGACGACGTTTGAGGCCGAATTAGGCGTCAAGTTTGCCTCTAAAATAGAGGCACCGCACGTGATACCCACGAATCAAGTGCACGTCGAAGTGTGCGGAGCGCTCGGTGAAATCACGTACAAGGCGACCGAGGGCGACGTGCAAGGGTCGCGTTTCGCGAACAATTTGGGTTTGTTCCTCTTGCGTTACGCCAAGATCATTCCAGGAGGCATGCTCGTCTTTTTGCCCAAGTACTCCCTCATCGATCGAATTTTCAGAGAGTGGCACGGCACCGGCGTCTTCTCCGAGTTGAGCGCGTTCAAACGCGTGTGCGTCGAGAGTCGCGGCTCAAGAGGCTTCCAAGAGACGCTCAACGAATTCGATCGCGGCAACAAGAAGGGTAAGGGATCGCTCATGCTCGCCGTCTATCGCGGCAAGGTTTCCGAGGGGATCGATTTCAAAGACGACGCCGCGCGCGCCGTGTTTTGCGTCGGCATTCCCTTTCCGAGCATGTTTGACGTCAAAGTCAAGGCGAAACGCAACTATAACGATTCTCCCTACTGTAAACAGCGAGGAATGTTACCGGGCGGCGAGTGGTACAGAGCGCAGGCGTACCGCGCGTACAACCAAGCCCTCGGTCGATGCATTCGCCATCCCAAGGATTACGCCGCGCTCTTCCTCGTCGATTCGAGATTTCTTGAAGGAGGCGTGTGGATGATGAATAACATTTCCAAATGGATTCGACGAAACGTGACGGCGTGTCACAACATTCACGACAGCGTTCGCACGGTGGACGAATTCTTCAAGCGTCTTCGCGATCCGGAGGCTTTGGGCGCGAATGCGAACGCCAACGCGAACACCATCGACGCGCCGACGCCGAAACCGATCGAGACGAAGGAAAATTTCTTCTGCGGCGTCGGTCACGCCAAGAACAAACCTCTCGTCGACGCCTTGGACGCCATGTGCGCGGCGAGCATGCGCGCCGGCGAAGATCCAAAGCGCACGAACGCCTACTCCAAGGCGTTGGCGTCGATTCGCGCGTTACAGGTGGAGGTGACGAGCGGCGCCAAGATTGCAAAATCCGGTTCCGATAAAGTACCGAACGTCGGTCCGTCCATCGGCGCGCAAATCGATTACTTTTTGGCCAACGGCGTCTTTGAACGTCACGCGTTTTACGAAAAAGGTCAACTTCCACCGTTGTGAGCGCTCGACCGCGAGCGGATCGAAAATCATCGCGCCCGCGCACCGTCACCACGTAGAATCCAAGCTGTTGTACCAAATCCCGTTCGCGCGAGTCCACCGCGCGATGATTATGACTCATTCTATTCTCTCCGCGCGTCTACCCGCTCCGCGCCCGCGCGACTCGCCCGCGCGCGTCTCTCCTCGAAAAATACGTCGACAGCGCGATCACCCCCGCGTGCGTCACGCTCAACGACTCCACCAACCGTCCCATCGGTAACGTGCACACGCAATCGCACGCCCCCAACTGCGCCGCCGTCAAACCGTCCGCTTCGTTTCCGAACACGAGCGCCAGCTTCTTCCCGTCCTCGCCCCCCGGCGCCGCCTCCGCCAACGCCTCGACGCTCCGAAACCGTCGCTCCGGCGCCGCCTCGTCCTCCCACGGATGAAACGCCACCGCCAGAGAGCACCCGACCAACGCCTCCTCCAACGATGACTTCACCTCCGACGCTCTCGGCACCAACCGCCGCGCGCCCTTCGCCGCCGACGTCGCCGCGCGAGACTCGACGTCGCACATCGGCGTCACCACGCGCAGGTCGCAACACTCGAACGCCGCGCACGCGCGCGCGAACGCCCCGACGTTGCTCGCGATCTTCGGTTCGCAGAACACGACGCAGACGTCGCGCAACACCGCCGGAGGGTCGCGAAGCGCGCCGCCGTCCCGAGGCAGCGCGTCCGCCCACGCGTCTCTTCGTTCGTTATCCCCGCGCTTGGCGCCGCGAATCGCGCGCGCGAGCGTCGAGGACGCGTTCGCGCGTCGGTTTGTCGCGGATCGAGACGTCGGCGCGCGCTGGACGACGCGCGAGGGCGTCGACATGACGTCACGACGATGAATGTCGAGAAAAGTGCATTCGTCATCCCGCGACGCCTCGTCCGACGCGCGCGATCGAACGCGATCGAGGGATGCGCGACGCGTTCGATCTCGATCCCGACGACGTCTTCGCGCGCGAGTCGCGCACGGAGTCCACCCCGCGGGCGTTCGCGGCGCGCGAACGCGTCGAATGTGAATTTTTCCTCCGAGACGCGCCGACCGTTGACGCTCGCGACGCCGACGCCGACGCCTTCGTCGACGCCGCGCGCGTCGTCGTCAACGCCGAGATCGACGCCATCACCGTCGGACACGTGTGGAATCGCGAGAAGTTCTTCGTGGACGTCGTGGGAGAGGGACGCGGGAATGACGCGCGTCGGCGGCTCGGCGGCGGCGTCTCGTACGGAGACTGCGTCGACGATTGTTGGTACGTCGCGCACATCGCGCGCGAGATAACTCTCAGACACGTCTCCATCGTTCTCGCCGCGCGGGTGTGGGACGAGGATGGGGAGTTTTTATTGATTGAAACGGCGGAGACGTTACCGCGGTGGGTGACGCCGCGACGGGCGACGGGGACGACTTTTTTGAGACGAGGCGAGCTCGTCGTCGTGGACGCCGATTCGGTGCGCGAGAGCGACGAGGGAGAGGGAAACGTGACCACGCGCGCGATTGAACGCGTCGAGCGCGCGAGGGCGTTGGGGCCGATGACGCAAAAAGTGTTACGCGAGCGACTGGACGCGTGTCCCGCGCGCGCGCGCGCGAGCCGACACGCGGCGTACGTCGTCGCGCCCGCGTCCGTGGCGAGAGTTCTGCGTCGAGAACCGCAGCTCATCGCGTTCGCGATCGAGAGTTTTCTCGCGAGGGATCCGAAAGGGTTACGCGCGGTGGCGAGGATGGAGACGTTTACGCCGAGGGATTATCATCCGACGGCGGTTCGAGCGACCAAACGTCTGTACGCGCGATTGGCGGGCGAACGGTTCGAACCGCCGCCGTGTTATCGATTACCGCCGAAAACGTCGGAGGAGTTCGAGGCGTATGAATTAGGGATGAAGATCACGTGTGGTTTCGAGATGCTGGTGGCGGAGGCGCGTCGCGAGGAGGAGGAGGCGCGCCCGGATGCCGACGAATGGAAGACGCGCGAACCGACGAGCGACGCGGCGTGGCGACGATTCAAGGCGAGTTTGGTGGCGAATGGATACTTTAGAGACGAAATGGAGGGAAGCGCGATGTATAAGAAGCTCATGGCGAACGCGGTGCGAGCATTTAAGGGGTCGTCGGTGGCGGATGAGGCGAGAAGGCTTCGAGACGCGCCCGCGAGACGCGTCTTGGAGATTCTCGCCGTCCCCGTGGAAGACGAAGACGCGTTACCGATGGCGACCCCGGCGGACGCGAGCGATGACTCGTGGTTGTTGAACGCCGAGAAAGAATTGGACGAGGAACTGAAGAGATTGGAATCGAGGCGCGACGACGTCGTCGCCGACGCGGCGAAGAGCGCGAGGACGTTTGTCGAAGGAGGCGCGTCCGGACGCCGAGGCGCGGAGTCTCGCCGCGATCATAATTCGACGACCGGGTCGTGTCCGGGCGATTTGAACATTCCGGACGGCGACGATGTGTTCGCATTGAACCCGCGCGCGTTTCTCTCCGAGCTCGGCAAGGCGCTCGGCGTCACCGATGATGAGAAATTCCGCGCCTTTATGGACGCCGACGCCGAAATCGGCGACGATTTCGATTTCGGCGGCGATTCAGACTCGGACGACAATTATTTCGACTCCGACGTCGACGATCGCGGGTTACCAGAGGATGATTTCTTCGCCTCGTCCGGTTCCGAGGAAACAGACGCGCTCGACGAATCCGGCGCGTCCGCGCGTCGCGCCGACGCCTTCGCGCACGTCGGCGACGGTCTTCCCGACAGCGACGACGACGACGATTTCGACCGCCACTACGACGCCGTCCTCCGCGACCAACTCGCCGACTCAAACATAGACGTCATCACCTCCACCCCCTCCGCCGACGCCGACGTCTCCGCCGCGCTCGCCCGCGGCCTCCTCGCGTCGGCCGGCGCCGACGCGTCCCGAGCCGCCGGTCCCGCCGGTCCCGCCGTCTCCCTCCTCGCCGCCGCCGGCGTCGACGGCGAACGAATTCGAGACATTTCTCGAATGGACGTCTCCGACGTCGACTCCTGACGAGCGCGGTTCGCGCGCCGGCGAGTCGCATCGTCTTCGGCGGCGTGCTCTTCGACCTCTTCGCCGACGAATGCTAACGAAACAATCCATAGCCCCTCCTCACACGCGCGCGCGTCCGCGGTCGACCATGCCCCCCGACGACGAGCGCGCACCGATCGGTTCCGACGCGTCCGACGCGCCCGACGCCGACCGCGTGACGACATCGCTCGAGGATTGGGACGCCCATTTCGACGCCCTCTTGGAATTCGAGCGCGAGCGCGGACACTGTAACGTCCCCGGTGTCGTCGTCTCGGGAGGCATGCGCCTCGGCGCGTGGCTCAACGCGCAGCGAGCTCTTCTTCGGAAATCGGAGTCGGGACCGCTCGGAACGCACGCGTGGAGAGAGGAGAAATTGCGCGAGTTGGTGGCGCGGGACGCGCTGTGGATCGACCCGCCGGGACGGAAGAGTTGGGACGAGGGGTTTCGGGCGCTCGAGCGGTGGGCGGAGGCGACGAACGGTGGAAAGGATTATAACGCGCCGAATGCGTGCGTGCACGACGGTGTGCGCGTCGGGACGTGGTTGGTGACGCAACGAATGCGACATCGCGCGGGCGAGGCGTGCCGGACGCGGCTCAAGCCCGCGCAGCGAGAAAAAATGGACGCGCTCATCGCCGCGGGGAAGCTGTACATCGATAAACCGGACTCGTGGGTGCGGAACTATGAGTTAATGCTCAAGTGGTCGCGAGAGTGCGCGGGTGGGAAGCACTGTAACGTGACGTACGATTGCGTGTACGAGGGCGTGCGACTCGGGACGTGGTTGAACACGCAGCGACAGCGGTATCGCGGCGACACGACGAAAAACCACCCGTTGAGCGCGGACGAGAGACAAAAGTTGCAGACGTTGATAGACGAGGGAAAATTGTGGGTGAAACAACCGCCGGACGCGTGGGAGACAAAGTTTGAGCTGTTGTTACGATGGGGAGACGAGACCAACGGCGGGTTGCACTACAACGCGCCGCAGACGGAGACGTACGGCGACGTCAAGCTCGGACAGTGGCTCGGCACGCAGCGTCAGCGCTTCATCGGAAACAACGGGCGAAACAAACCGCTCCGACCCGATCAGAGGCAAAAGATCCAATCGCTCATCGACTCTGGGAAATTGAAATTGGCGAGAACGCGCGCGCCGGACGGGACGTCGCCGCGGCGTCCGAAGAAAACCGCGCGCCTCCCGCGTCCCGACGTTCCTGCGCCTTCCGCGCCGTCATCGTCGGCGTCCAAACGCGCAAAACCACCGGCGCCGAAGAAAACGACCAAGAAGAAGCGCGTCAAGGCTTTCTGACGTCGACCCGCGTAGCCATAGACGCCGACGCGCCGAGTAGCGAGCGATTCCATACGGCGCCGGTCCAAAAGATTCACGTCTCGTCCCACCGCCGCGCGCGTCCACCCTCACTCGCACCTCGCTCGCGACGACGCGCGTCCCGCATCCGCTCGCTCGCTCGCCCGATCTCGACGCGTCGCGTCGTCGTCTCGCGCGTCCCCGGCGTCGCCGGCGTCTCGCGCGTTCCCGTCCCGGTCCCAGTCCCGCGCGCCGCACACGCGCGCGCGCGAGACCGACGCCATGGATCTCGCGAGCGCGCACGAAAACTACGTCACGCGCATGCTCGACGCCGCCAAGGGCGGGATGAAAGCCCTCGTGTGCGATCGCGAGACGGTACGACTCGGCGTGAATCGTTCGATGAATGCATCGAGATGACGCGCGCTTTCGGTGCGCCCGCACGCACGACGCGCGTCTGACGGCGCGTTTTTTCGACGCAGGTGAACACTCTGAGCGTGGTCATGTCCCAGAGCGAGGTTTTATCCAGAGAGGTACGCC
>MDTE01081222.1_pt1 | contig 10719 bp, 3 predicted proteins | sample 811231 | NCBI WGS metagenome assembly MDTE01 (sample SAMN05326651, study PRJNA326480) | marine metagenome | isolation source: seawater | place: Indian Ocean: Red Sea | collected 2010 | reverse complement strand
GGCGGGGGTAGAACTGAACGGGAAAGCGAGAGATACGGGGTACTTTTACGCCACGCTCACAATCGGCACACCTGGTCGGCAATACGAAGTCATCGTAGATACTGGATCGACGTACACTTTTGTCACGTGTTACCCGTGTACGTCGTGCGGCCAACACGGGACCAACGCGCCGTACGACGCGGCGAAATCGAGCTCGTACGAACGCGTGTCGTGTGGTTCTGGGTGTATTATTGGCAGCTGTCGAGCGTCGGGATTGTGCGAGTACGACGAGAAGTTTTCCGAGGATTCTCAGATCAGCGGACACGTCGTGAGCGATGTTATCGATGTCGGAGGGAGTTTAGGGGCACCCAGGATTCACTTCGGGTGTAATACCTTAGAGACAAACATGTTGAAGACGCAACGTGCAAACGGGATGATTGCCTTAGGCAGACACGATGCGAGTTTGCACCGACAATTGAAGAAAAAAGCGTACCCGCCCGGGTCCTACGATGGCACGTTTGGTTTGTGTTTAGGATCGTTTGAAGGCGGCGGCGTATTGAGTTTAGGCAAGTTGCCGGAACAGCACTACGCGAACTTTGTGACTCGAAAGACGCACACGAGCACGGTAAAGTTAGTCAAAGGGTCAAAATCTCAATATTACAACGTGGAAGTTGTTCGGATGTTCGTTAGGGATACAGAACTTCGAAGACCGAGCGGGGCGGAGTTAATCGAGTCGTTTAGAAAAGGGTATGGGACCGTTCTTGATTCCGGAACGACGTACACCTATTTACACGAAGATATCTTCATACCGTTCATATCAGAGATTGAAGACAAAGTTCGGAACGATCACGGCGCGACTTTCTTCCGAGTTACGGGCGGTGATCCTAACTACCCGAACGACGTCTGTTGGAGGAATTTGAACGAAAACCAACCATTGTCGAAAGATAACATAAACCATATGTTCCCGACGTTTAATCTCACATTTATCGGCGTAAACGAGGAGGAAATTTCGATCGAATTTCCCGCGGAGAACTATTTGTTCATGCATCCGACCGAACTGAACGCGTTTTGCGTTGGAGTGTTCGACAACGTTCACAGAGGTTCTATAATTGGTGGAATATTCGCTCGAAATACGCTCTTTGAATTCGACGACGAAAGCGCGCAGCAAACGGTGAAAATCTCACCGAAAGTGAACTGTGATGGGTTGCGCGCGGCGATGGATTTTGACATGGCGACGGGCGCTACACGACATCCACCGCCACCGCCTGCTCCAAGAGCGCCAGAAGCGCCGGGAACACCCGGGACCGGGTTTGATAGAGATCGAGCGAGAGAAGCGAGAGAAGCAATCGTGTTCAAAATCATGGTTGGTGGATTCATCATCTGCGGCACGCTCTTCTTCGCGATTCTTGGAGTGGCGCGAGTGTATTTTTGGAGGTATAGACGATTTAGACGATGGATAAAGTTACAAAACGAAACAGACGAATTCGACGGTGAAGACGATGAGAACGTGTTTGCCGACACCGAAAATGCCTCTGTTGAACTGAGCGATTTGAGAAACTTGAGCAGCGAAGAAAGAGCTAGACTTCATCGAGAGAAAACTGGCAGCAGAACCGCAGAAGGAGGAGGAGCGGACATTATTAGTAGCGTCGTCGGGTCGGTCATAAGAGCACCGTTCCGTTTGTTAGGTTTCGGTGACGATGGCGGAAGTCAGGGCAACAACAACTCCTACGTGAACACGCGCCCACCTCGCACTCTTCGCGAGCAAACCTTACCGACCACGGAATCACCCGTCTCGGAAGGTGACTCTGGCACCCGCACTGGACGACTCACCGAAAATGCGAAGAGAAATAATCGTACTGCTAATGACGATAACGACGAGTTTTTCGACGCGCCGTTGAGCTCGCAAACGGATCTCGAATCCCACGACGCCGGCGTGGACGCCGTCCGCGCAAGTATGAGAACGGTTTGGCGAAAGTTCGGTTAGAAATAATAGTTTAAAATACGAGTTACTTCGTCTGAAGTTGGCTCGAGCGGATGCAGTAGATGGGATAGTGTAGCGAAAGTTGTAGTACTAGTACTAGTAGTAGTCGTAGCAACAAGAGTAGTGCGTACCCGTGCGCGCGTATCGTTTCGCGTACGACTAATTTTAGGAGCCAGACGAAGAAGCAAGAAACTTTTCATAAAAATTTACGCACGAAACCAGAAACACAAAAACGTCGTCACATTCGCCGCCGTGTTCTGTTCTCGCGCGCGCGCGTAGAAACGAAACCGGCAGCGGAGAGCGAGGAAGCGTGCGAGCGTATCAAGTGTGGGTGTTGTGGGTATCGTGCGATAAGAGAATCTCCTGAGAGATTTGCGCTAAATCGATACACAAATTCGAACGAACGAAATGCGTCTGAATCGCCGCTTCTTCGACCAAAACGCGACGGTTATCGTCGTCTCCTCTCCAACGGTGGAAGATAAAGTATGCAAAGATGTGCCTTTCCACGATCGTTTGAAATCATCCTTGAAAAATGGACACGTAATAGAGAATCTAAAAAATATCCCAATACGAAACAACCAAAACGATGGTCAAGTGTTGCACTATTTGTCGCGCGCAAGATTGAACCTGATTGGTTTCAACGAAGGGAAGGTGAGGAGGAAAGAAGAGGTGAACGAACGAATGAATGCGTTGAGATCGAGAACGTTAGAAGAGTTGGAGAGTAATAATGATGAGAGCAGATACGACACGTTCGATTTGGCGTCGATCTCGCGCGACGAAACGTTATTGGACATTGTTTTTCGAGAGCAGAATACAGAAGACGCCGTGTTACACTCGAGAAGGGCGTTTGAAAACCATTACGACGGTTTGCAAGATTCTATCCGATATCACGGTTTAAATCCGAGCGATTATCCAGTCGCGGTCATATGCGTCTGTTCGGCGAGTGAGCCGGAACCGCAAAATCAGTTGGAGTTGATGTTGCGAGAAACGATGCAAAATGCGCCGTGTTTTGTCAAGCAAAGAGCGGATGTTGACATCGTTCGACACTTTGTGGTTTTGCAAGATGTCAAGGAAGGAGGTGCAGAAGGAAACACGAGTAAAATGGAATCGATAGATGACAACGAGGTTGAAATTTTTAGAGCAAGAAACGAGACACACGAGCGAGCTCTGATGGATGTGAAACGGAAATTCTCAGAGCAAAAAGTGAGCGCGTTGACGATAAATTTTAGCGACAGTGAATTTGAAAAGATGATCTTAAATGCATTCATTCGGCGATTAACGGAAAGAGTCATAGCGCCGCACATGGAGCGGTTGTTGTACGGATTAAACGCGATGATTTTCAACACCAGGAAAGGATTCAAGAATCAGTTCAAATCGTTTTGGGGGAGGAACGTGGTCGGGACGAGCAGTGGGAGTGGAATGACCACGGTACCGATTCCTCCGTTAGCGTCCGGATCGCCAACGCACTCGCGAGAAAACAGCGAGTCCAACATATCCAACGCTGGTGCGAGCACCGCCTCGTACACGGTCTCTAAGCAAGACGTTTACTCATCTCAAGAATCGCAAATTCGAAAAGCCGCAGATTTGAGTTTATTTTTAGGCGACATCGATAACGCAATCGCGAGTTACAAACTCGTTGGGTCGGATTATAAAGCGGAGAAGAACTGGAAGAGCTGCGCGTTGGCATATGAGGCAACTGGGATCGCATTGACGATAAAAGCGGACGATATTAGGAAAAGTAGTAGTAGTAATAGCGAGACTTTGACGAGTCCGATGAAGAGTAGCAGTAGCGGCAATAATTTAGGCTCTGGAGGAAACGACGAAGCGATGCGAAAAGAAGCGGACGCGGCGTTTGAGTATGCGATTTCGTGTTACGCGAAAGTTAAAAAACAACGGGACGAATATCTTGCCACAGTTGGAGGCACGCCGACTTCATTGGACGTAGACGCGTTCAATTACATTGACGAAATGATGGTTCTATGTTCCATTCGCAGGGCAGTTTCGCTCGTCGCGAGTGGTAAATTCCGCGATGCTGCGACGACCTTCGCCAAAGAAGCTGCAAATTTCGGGGGCATCGACGATTTACAATCCGCACTTTTGCTTGAACGCGCCTCTAGGAATTTCTTAGAGACGGACGCGTCGAGAACGTTGACGAGGAAAGTGCCAAAATCGCTTCCTTGGCTGAGGAAACATGCGTTCCACGCCGCGTTAGCTGGGCATGGATACGCGCGCGTCAACGCGCGACGCGCGGCGTCAAGGTGCTACGCATTATCTTTGGTTTCTTTAGGACACGAAAACACCTGGCACAAGTGTCGAGAACACTGCTTGTTTTCACTCGCACGATTAGCCGCGCACGACGGGAACAACGCCGATGCGGTGCGATATTTCCAGCGATTACTCGGTATTAGTGATAATGGGAAGAGCAATTTTGGCAACAACGATCGAATACACGCCAGTCGGACGGAAACGACGCAAAGAACGTATTTGAGAGAATATTTACACGTTGTGTCGCGTTACGAGAATGAAGTCAAATCTTTTCCATCGTCTAATGTCGTTTCGTCGCCGTTGCCGGAGGTGGACGTGAGCACCGTTTTCGTGTCGTTTGTCAACGACGAAGAACATTCGGTTGGGGATATCGATAAGACGAGAACGATGCCGACGACGGACCAAAACGCACTCCTTTCCTCTCCAGGACTCGAGCGACAGATGTCGAATGGTGCGAGTCCTGGTTTTGTCAAACACGCTGCGCGATCAAAGATTGCATTTGGCGACGTGTCTTGGAAATCTATCGAAGAAAAGTCCGGCCTCGTTCCAAATTTGCAGGATGGCGCGAATAACGGTTCGAGTAATTGGCTCGATGGTGGTAGTTCGACGAATAAATCATCGAAAGAACAACGTTCGGTAACGGCGAAAGATGAAGTCATTTCCATCACAGCTAAGCTTTCGAATCCGTTGAGAATTCCAATCACAATGCACAATGTTTCTTTGGAGTGGGAATTTACTGATCAATCGGATGTGAAAGATGTCACAAACAACGCAGTCGCATGTGAAACCATTTCTCAGCTCGAAATGCAACCCAACGAAAAAAGCGAAATCACTCTGCGCGCAATGCCGAAGAATCCGGGAGTTTTGCGCGTCATTGGCATAAAGTGGAGGTTAGAAAATACAGCGGTCGGTAAGGCCACGTTTGATATTAAAGCGCCATTATCTAGGCGAGATACGGCAAGAGAGAAAGCGACCAAGGTTCGAAAGATTTGGGTGCGAGATATTCCAGAAGAATCGCGGTTAGTTTTTGACATCGTCGATACCGTACCAAGACTCGAGGCATCGTTTGAGAGCAGCGATGGGAGTTTCGCGGACGCATCCTCAGCTGTGGTGCTCGATGGATCTATCTCAAAAGTCAACGTGGCCATTCGAAACGTGAGCGACGCGACGGCTCGACACGTTCGCATTCGTTTACCTTCCAACGCGTTCACCCCGTGCGAGAGTGAAGTGCACCGCATTGAAAGCAACAATCAATATGGAAATGTATTCGCGGTTCGTGATTCGATTCAACCAAAAGAACAAGTTTGCATATCGTGTTGGTTTCACCCGGCTCGTTTATCGCCAAAAGATTTTGAAGCTTTAGATAGTGCAATGTTATCATCGGACGGCACAAACGATCCATATTTCGACGACGACGACGACGATGACGACGAAAGTAACGCTCGCATGATGAACTCGAGCAACGCGACGACACAAGAATCGCGAGGAATGCTGTGTTATCAACCAGAACCTCCGGCACCTAAACTGTTGAGGTACCGGATGGCAAAGCTTTCAAAACGGTACGTGACCAAGCGATCAATTATGTTATCGATGAAAGTCGTCCCATCTCCTTCGTCCGTGGACGAATCGATTTGTACGCTGAAAGCGATCAACTGTTCGAGCACGCAAACGTTCGAGTTAACCTCGATTTTCGCCGCGAGAAGAAATCCGAATCCCCCTCGCGAAGAGGAAGCTGTTGAATTTTTGAAAACGACGAAGCTTTTCTCAAGTGCCTGTTTTGAAGGCGACGGGAAACTTTTAAAACCCGGGAAAACGATCGACGTGACGTTCAAGTTGTCCCGCGACGTTGATACGAGCGGCGATGTCACAAACGATGCGGTACTTACTCTCGATGGAAAAGAGGATAAAAGCGAGGAATATAGACGCATGTCGAGAATGTTATGCGCTCCAACTTCGCGCAAGATGTGCGTCAGTTTGCAATGGAAAAATATCGTGACAGGTGTTGGGGACAAAGCGTTGAGGGGCTCGTCTCGATGTTTCGCGAACGACATCTGGTTCCAAGGTTCTTTCGCGTTGAAAGAAGTAGACGCGGACGAGGATAGTGATGCGAGAATCGCTGCTGCTGCTGCTACTACTACTACTACTCCTACTCCTACTAGTGCTAGTGCTACTGGGATTGAGTATTCACAAACCAGAGTTTTGGTCGCGGCAAAGATCTCGGATGCGAAGACGTTTCCAAACGGTGTGGTATCTCTCTCGTCCGAAAGTGGTGTTGTTGTTCCGGTAAAAATCACTTGTTTCAACGGAAGCCGCGAGCGCGTGGACGTGACTTTCGACGCCACGGATATGAACAAAGACGAAGAACATATGTCAGAGAGTATGATGGGGAAAGAGTGGACGACGAGCACAACCGATATTACATCGTCGTTGACGCAACTCGACATCAACAAAGAAGGCGACGGTAGTAATACCAGTCAACAGTCGAAGAATGCGATCCTCCTCGACTCGTCTAAACGCAGCCTCTCGCCATACGCGTGGATCCGCGACACTCGGCAGACAATCAGACACGTTCCGCCGGGCACGTCGGTTGTCTTTGACGCCTCGTTGTTGGTATTCAAACCAGGTGCGTATCACGTGGACAACTTCAAAGTGTACTTTACTCCTTCGTCTTTGAAAGAAGGAGACGAGGGCTGTAGCATCGAGGACAAAACTGCCAAAACGCGACGCCTCGCGCCTCGCGCCGGCTTCTCTGTGTTCGTCGCGTGAGTGACGACGCCTCGTGGCTACGCGATACGACGACGCGCGTCAAAATACACGCTACGTTTAAATACAAACTCCTATAGGTCTACGCTGCGCTACAAGTTTTCTTCTTCTTCTTTTTCTTCTTCTTCTTCTTCTTCTTTTTCCAATCGGACGATTTTTGGTGCGCCCATCTGATCGTCTTCGATCACGTCGAACAACCCTCTTTCTTCTTTCTTTCTTCTTTTCCATCCTTTCAAAAAAGGGGTCCGCTTCGCTCTTACAATCCGAAACATCGAATGACTCCTCCTCGTCGTCGTCTCCTCGCCGACGATGATGCTTTTAAAACGATTGTTCCGTCTCTCCGCGAGTGCGATCGAAACGCCCGCCACGAGCGCGCTCGAGATCAGCAGGATGGATATGATCGCCGTCGCGCGCTTCTTGTCGTGCGCGGTTGCCATATCCTCCTCCTCCTCTCTCACACAGCACGTCACTTTAAGAGTATTGCCCGTCGTTTTATGTAACCGCTTTTCATCCCCGCAAGAAGGAAAAGGGAAAAAGTCCCAAAACCCTAAACATTAAACCCTAAATTTTGAAGTTCGAAAGAACACCTTTGCAAAAAAGAAGATATGTGTCTGCACTCAAAGAAAGGGCGATGACCACCACCACCACCACCACTCGAGGAAGCGACGGCGGCGGCGGCGGCGGCGGCGGAAGAGCCTCGAGGACGTCGTCGACGAGGTTGGCCAAAGTGTGGGGGGGCAAATCGACGACGAGGACGACGACGGCCGCTTTTGGACAAAGAGGGAAGGCGAACGACGATTCGGACGACGATGATTTTGATTTCGATGATGATGATGATGATGATGATGATGATGATGCAGAGGACTCCGACGGGGCGCCGCGAGGACAACGACAACGAGGAACTCAAAAGAAGAAAGGGAAGAAGAAGAACAACAACAACAACAACAAACGGCCGTCGTCGACGACGATGAAAAAATCGAACGTCGCGCGCGCGTATTCCTATGCCGGGCACCATCGAGAGTTTTCCATCTGTCGGTTCGGTCTGTTCGTGATTGCGGTGGTCTTCGCGTCGATTTTTCTCGTCGAGACGTTCGCACCGGAAGATGCGGCCGTGCATCGAAGGATACAAAACACGCGAAATAAAGCGAAAATGAAAGCGAAAGATCACGCGAGACGAGCGCGAGAGGCGTTCAGAGCGTACACGGCGTACGATTTTGAGAAGGCTAACGCGGCGAAGTACGAGGAAAATTTAAGAGAAGAATACGCGTTGGCAGCGATGGTGGCCAACAACGACGGAAGTCAGAGCTCTAATTCTGGAAGTCGTTTAGGGGAGAACGTGTATGACGCTTCTGTTGCGTCTGAAAGGAACACCGCTCGCCCGTTTAATCCGAAAGCTCACTTTGGTGGTGGATTAGAAGATACCGATAGCGATACTAGTTTAGCGGCCGCTGCATCCGCGAATGAAGGAGGGAACGAAGAAGGAGATGGTAGCGTTGTGGATGACCCGTTTTTACAGGGGCGAATGACTACGGCAGAAGCGAGTTTAATGAGAGAACAATCGAGTTACGAGATTCCAGACGCGCCGTCGCCGCCACCACCACCACCGAGTCAACCGTCGCCGCCGCCGTTATCTCATCATCTTTCGACATCATGCAGACAAAACCTGTTGAAGGACGCGCAGATTGAATTTTTCAGTAAAAATTATTGCAAATTCGATTCTGCGAGCGTGGAAACAGTGAACCCGTTCGAAAGACACGTGAAAGGCCAATCCATGAGTATGCGAACGTTACCAGAGGTTTTATTGGCGACGTATTTCCAAGCGTTGAGTAATAGCGAAATCGGCATTCGAGCGCGACGGGCGGCGATTGGTAAGGAAAAGTTACGAAGGCCAGGGTTGTTAGAACCGACGGAGAAGTTGGTCTCGAGAGACTTGACCGATCCAATCGCGGCGTCGTCGTTGGAAGACGGTGAAATCGAATCGGGAGTGAATGGGGGCGAATCAGGAGAATCGCTTAACCGACGTATGCTCTTGTCGAAGAAACACTTAGAAGACGTGAAGAAACAAAAAGAAGCAGACGCTAAAAAGAAAGCGTTTAAACAACGCGAGAAGAAAAGGAAAAAAGAATACGTGGAAAAGATCAACACCTCTCCGCTGACTCCACCGCCACCGCCGTTTATTGAGTTTGAATATCGTGGTCCGAAAAGGCCAAACTGGATGAACGAAACGACTGGGCAATCGAAATACGCGCCATACTTCTCGGCAACGTTTTTAGGCGCAAGTTTAGGTCCGTTCGCGCACGTCGCGAAAAGGTTAATGAACGCGGCTCATTTATCTGGCGTCGTTCGAGTCTGGGAAGGTAATTCGAATTTATTCACCGCTTTAGAACAAAACTGGGCGCAAAAGGATAAATATTTACATTTATCGAGAGAGGACAACGTCGTCGCCGCTCTCGTTAATGCTCACGTTTGGGGAGAGAAAGCCGGAAATATTAAATCGGCAAACGATTTATTCGTCAAACGTCGCTCGGCATTCGGGAAACACACGATTGAACCAGCGGTTAGTTTACAATACGCGTTGAGCGTGAGCAACTTGTACCATGGCGAAAACGTGGAAATTCCAACCGTTTTTGCGTTTGACGGCGACGTCTTCTTCAAAGATTTGCGACCGAAATTGCGAGACGCCATGAACTCCGCTTTTGTAAAAGCGGTATCGTTTACCGCGACTTCGTTCGACAAAGCCGCCGCGTTTTCGAGAGAATTCCCTGAATTCCTCGTCTACGTCGCCGGCGCCGGGAACGGCGGTTCCCCTATCAGAGCGAACACCATCGACGAAGAGAAAGTTGACGCGGCGTTTAATTCGAACCAAAACGAAGACGAGGCGGAATCTCTCGGCACCGGTTTGTTCACCTCGACCAAGCCCTCGTTTCTTCTCATCGACGACTACACGTACTCCCCGGCGTTGGAAGAGATATTCAAACAAACAAAATCGAAAACGAGAACGTTGGCTATGCTCGCGGTGCGCAAAAACGATCCATTCCACGAGATGGTTAAAGACAACGGCTTTTTGAGTTGCACGTGCGATGGCCAGTGCAAAAACACGGAAATCGTGTACACCGACGGCGGCGCTTGCAACCCAGTCCAGGTGAAGAAAGAAAAAAAAGGTTGGGTCGCAAAACTTCTAAGCGGCGGTACGCCGGAAAAGTTTGGCAACGTCGACACCGGAGTCGGCGCAGTCATCGAAGACTGGGACGAGAACTAAGACCAACACCCGTTAGGATACTAGTAATAATAATAGTGATACTACCTACTAATAACAACAACAACACCAATAACAACTCGCGTTTTGATAAAATAGAGTTCTTCTTGTCCTCTCTGCATTTTTTTCATCCTTTTTCGTTCAAAAAGTTCCACTTTTCCCTCCAAAAAAGGGAAAAAATATCAAAGAAAAAACCTGGGATCATCGATCGCTTTTTCTTTGCGCCACATCATCTCCCGACGCGTATAAACACGCACCGAAGAAGAAGAAGAAGAAGAAAGGAACGGAACGGAACCCAAATTGTTCTTCGTCGTCGTCATGTTCGCGTCGTCGTCGTTGTCGTTGGCGTCTCTCTCTTCGAGGCGCGAAAATGTTTTGCCGCGAAGAAGGCGATCGTCGTCTCAAAAAACGAGGGGAATTCCTCAATTCAAAGCGCAATCGGAATCGGACATCATCTCTGTCGTAAACAACTCCG
>MDTE01062896.1_pt1 | contig 10719 bp, 15 predicted proteins | sample 811231 | NCBI WGS metagenome assembly MDTE01 (sample SAMN05326651, study PRJNA326480) | marine metagenome | isolation source: seawater | place: Indian Ocean: Red Sea | collected 2010 | reverse complement strand
TCCCGCTCCCCAACCTGTTCCAGATACATAAGTATCTAATCCTACTTGTATTTGATAGTACCCTATAACACTACTTCCACCTTTATTACTACCCGCGTCAGAAGAATTAGCTGTTACTGGTACAGTTATCGTATAGTTATTAGCGTCTACGACAGAAGTGACTATAAAACCTGTTTGGTTTAAATATGTTGCTCCCGTTTGATTTATTACAGCCGCTGTTATATTACCACCGAAATCAGTTGCACCACTAAAAGATACATAATCACCTGTCCCTAATCCATGATTAGTATCAGTAACAGTAACTACGCTTGAGCCATTAGTTGCTGCAAAAGTTACGTCACCTGCGGCTGTTGTTTGCCTTAATGGTGTAATGTCATGAAATGAACCACCTTTTTCAACATAATATTTACTAGTTGTACCTAATCCTAAAAATTTTGTACCGTTTAAATCTGTCCAACCGTGTAATTTTCTACAATTACCTAAAAAAGTATTGCTGTTATCTTTTCTCCAACCACCTATTTTTTCTACGTTTTGTTTATTAAAACGTATTAAGTTACCGTCAAACCAACCGCCTTCATTACTATAATTTGTACCTTCTCTGTTGATTCCTGGTTTGAATTGTAATTTTAGTAAAGGCATTAAACTACTCTATAATTTATTCCGTCGTATGCGAAACTGTTTTTTCTGTTTTCTTTAGGGTTTACGTATGATACATGAATCCAACCACTATCAGGAGTTATTCCATCATAGTATTCTAAAATAACTTGGTCAAAGTCTAACTCATTTTTTATGTATGCGAATAACGTTTCGTTGTCTATGCCAACGATTTCTATATCTACGGCTTGACCTAAAGTATGTTGGCTAGTGTCACGAGAGCCAAGCTTTCTATTGAGCTCCAAACAGCGGTAACCAGAATTAGGAGTAAAAGGTTTGCCGAAATGATTTCGTATAGGTTCAAGTATTTCCTCACTTAAATTTTTTAAATTATTAAATATTGTTTTGTCAGTAACTCTGTTATCAATACCTAGACGATAAGCCATTTGAGATTTCTCAAACTCTTTTAATTTAAAGTGTTTTGATAATTTAGTTTCTGAGGAAAAGTCCATTTGGCTCTCCTAAAACAAAGTGTATCTTACTAGAAACCCTATAGCAGTCAAGGAAATAGTTACAATAAATATTAAGCTATTCCTGATTGTTTTATTAATTAATAAAATCCCATTTTCTATAGAATCTAATCTACGATAATTTTCTTTCCAACGTTGGTCACAAGCTGCTTCATGAGCACTTAAACGTTTATCTACTTCGTTTACTGTTGCCCTAGCCATTACCACCACTGTTTACAGTAGTCGTAATATGCCTTCATCGCTTTACCTACTGATTGAACGTTTTTATTTAATTTTCTATTTAAATCAGGTCTAATAGCTTTTAGTAATGCCTTACTAATCACTATTATAAATATTATCCATAATAAAGTTTCCATATTGACTCCTACGCTGTACGTTTCCACATATAAACAGTTATAAAAGGCGGCATGTTGTCGTGTGAACCTCCACTTCCTGTATATCCTGTGTAATAAGTAGCGGTAGTTCCTACTGGAGCTAAACTACCGTCTTGAAATTCTTGAATTGAAGTTTCAGCACCGCCATAATATTCAACTCTTGGTGCTGATTGAGTAGCTTGACTATGTCTGTGTGAAGGTATTTGTGCTTCGGTTAATGTAATTGCTTCTGAACCTCCTGTTTCTTCAGCAGCGTTCCATCTTGAGTTAGCACTATGTTGACTAATTACCATTCGACCTTCACCAAATCTGACCCAAGTACCAAAACCTAATAAAGTATTAGGGTTTGTAGCATTAGTTGCATTCATATAAATAGAACCAACTGGATATATGTTATTTATTTGTGTTTGTAGGGCAGAAGTTACACCATTTAAATATTGAAACTCTGTATTACTAACGGTTCCATTTGCAATTTTTGCAGCGTCTATTGCAGCAGAGGCTTTTATGTTAGCGTCTTCTACATTCGTTAAACTATTACCCGTTCCATCTGCGTCAAAGGTTTTATTAGTGAATGTAGTCGTACTTGAAGCAGTTATAAAATTAGCTATTTGAGCTGCTAAAGTACTGCCTCCGATAGTTATATTAGCTTCTAATTCTAGTTTAGCTAATCCATCATGTACTGCAGCACCAGAGCCTAATCCATCAGTAAATATTAATTTAGTGCTACCATTAGCTATAGTTATATTAGCACCAGAACCCTGAGATATAGCTATGGGTTGCCCTCCCGTTGTAGCATTTTCTATAAGAAACATTTTAGAAACTGTATTCGGAGCTATATTTAAAATTTTTGTTACCCCTGATAAACTAGTCGCTGACGTAACTTTTATATACATTCCTCTGTATTTATCAGATACTCCGTCTCCTATAGTAGCTGTTGCGTCTGCATTAGAGCCGAATGTAGCTTCTGTTTGATAGGAGAACGCTTCTGCAATTAACTCTAAATTAGTATTGGTTACCTGTCCCCATGTACCAGACTGGTCACCAGTACCCATCTCATTTAATCGGAGATTGTTTTCATACGTACTTGCCATAGTGCCTCAATTATATGTAATAAAATTTATTTAAGCTACCTCTACCCAATTAGGAGTTTGTGATTCATTTATGTTGCTATAACTAGAGGAATCTGAAGTATCAACATTGCTATATCCAGCAGTTTGACTATCGTCTACCAATGACCAAACATTTACATGTGAGATAGCTGAAGTTCCTAAAATAGAATCAGGGATAACTGTAGCTTTAGCATCAATAATTATCTCACCCACAGAACCTGTCATGCCATACCCTGTCGGTACTATAGTGTTTGATGTTCTTTGGGTAGCCACAGTAAATCCTGAAGTTGCGGCTAATCCTGTAACTGGTACATCTGAATTAGCTGTAGTAATCGCTGTCCCCAAACTTGAGGTAGCTTCATAACCAGTTACTGAGGTTAAGGAATTAGCTATAGTTGTAGGGGTTCCTACATTAGTTGTAAGTGAACCTACATCTTCTGTATCTTGACTTACTAAGAAATTACATAGTGCTACGAAACTTAAAGAACCTACGGCACCTTCTCCTTCATCTGCTAAAGGTATAGATACATTCGCTTCTGCGTCAATAGTTACGTTGACCGTGCCTACTGTTGCAGATAAATTAGGTAAAATAGCTATTACACCACCGTTTACACCAATACCAGCTAATGAAGCTGTTAATGCAGATAAAGGTTCATCAGGGTTATTTCCATAGTCATCGACTAATGCACTTGCGGAAGATGTTGCACTTCCTAATGCAGAGGTGCCTAATTGACCAGTAACACTTAAATCGCTTGTAGCAACTACAGTTATTGTACCTACGGCAGTTGCAGCCGCAGCTACTTCTTCGGTATCTTGGCTTACTAAAAAATTTACTACTGTTATAAAACTTAAAGAACCTACAGCACCAGTACCGACTTGACCAGTAACGCCTACATTTGCATCATTTAGGTTTATTAAAGAAGAAATAGGTGTTTCTGCGAATGCCTTATATCCTAACATAGTTTTATTTTACTCTAATTCTTGCCAAATATTTACAGGTGGTAAAAACATACTGCTTTTATATTCTGTTTCTGTAAGTATAACGTCTCCTACAAAAGATATTCTGTCTGATTTAATTTTACCTATCTCTATCATATGTATCTGTTGTGGCGGTAATATTATAAATTCATTTGTCTTTAATTTTAATCTAAACTCTAAATTATTTGCATCTCTTAATATCAAACAATTTTCTCCATCACTCTCGGTGTAAAATATAAAATTAAAATGAGAGTACCCATGATTATGAGGATTAGAAGTAATGACAGTATCTTTAGCAACATTTATTGACCAAGACTGCACTAAATATTTTTTATATTTTTTAGGTAAATAACTATCAATTAAATTATTAACTTTTTCTAAAACGGAAGGAAACTGCCTCAAAGCATTAGGCACTATTTCTTCTGATGAACCTTCATACTGTTTAGCAAAAATATTTAAAGCAAGTCTTTCTGCGTCTGTTAAATCTATTATTGACCGCCAAATCATGGAAGTATTTTAAAAGGCACACCATTATTTTTTACTAATCTAGCTACTAATATCTGTTGTTGAAATGCAGTTCTCTTATCATATTCTTTCCACCAATTAAGTTTCTCTAATTCTTTTTCCATCTTGCGGTAAAATGAAAAATCAGCATTTACATCAAGCCCTAATTCTTCTTTAACTATGTGTAATGGCTCATGCAATCTGTCGTGCCAATTTATTGATAGCATCCAAGGACATCTTTTGCCATTTCTATATGCTTTCCATATTATTTTAAGAATATCATAGTGATGTAGTTTTAATGAATGTACTTTTCTTACATTCCATCTCAAACGAATTAATCCAATAGGACTTCTTAAAAACTCTAATAAGGCTCCTACTAAAGAAAAAAAGATTATTGTAAAAAAACTTCTACGAAAACTTTTAGCAATGGTAAAAGTTATGACAGATATTTCTCCCATAGTTGTGTTTTTTAAATCAAAAAAGAAATGTATTAAGTCATGTTCTGCAAATATAGCTGCCCAGAATTTCTTTTCTTTTTCAGTAAGTTTAAAATCTTTTTTATTTTCTTTTGCTATTTTTAAGCCGTCTTTAAATAAATCTTTATCATAATCAGGTGACTCCCAAAAATCTTTCAAAGCTGCACCAAACGTGCCTCTTAAAAATTTTCCTTTTGTGACAACATCTCTTAAAGGTTCCTGCTCAAAAAATGTTTTTGCATAGTTTAGTTTTTTAAACCTTTTTAAAAGTCTTTTATTCGATTTAGTATCAAAGTGGTGCATAAGTTCTAAAACTATATCTATCACTCCTGGCTCGTTTATATTTTGATTTGATTCAGTTTGTGCAAACCATTTTTTTACTAAGCTAGATTCGTATTTAATTTTTTCTATCATTTTTTATAAAACCTAATTAATTTAATTTTTTCGTTACCTGTGTTTTTTACTAAGTAATGCTCTTTAGTAAGTTTTTTACAATCCCACTGTTTAAAATAATGTGTGATGTTAGGATTACCATTACCTGAGTCTATAACTTCGCAATTACCAGATGTAAATAAATAACACAGTTGTCCTTTTTTATCGGTAGGTTTCGTTTCTCCTGGATGTAATATGAGTTGTTCTACTTCCCAACCTGCTTTCCACCTTGACTGTAAAGGTAAAAAACAAATAAATATTGTGTTGTCTTCTATTGCTTCAAGATAACTGTGGTCTACTTTCCACTCATATTCCATGATTGAAGTCGTCCACTCGGGTGTTTCTTGGTCTTTCCAATAAAGACTTCCATAAGTTTCTTCACAGGCTTCTAAAAGTTCATCAGAAATACCATCTGGTAAATCTGGTAGTGGGTAAACGTCTACTAAATTTACTATTTCAGGGTGTGTTGGTGGTTGAAGACCTAAATAAACTCTCCAATCTTCTACAGTAATACCTTGACCTTTGAAATCGGTATAGGATTTAAAGCCTCCAGAACAATAAAACCAACAGTGTAGTCCTTTAATTAATTTATTTGACTTTGGATGGTGGTCTATATACTCGTGATTAAGTACGTTTAAACTTCTACGACCTATTTTATCTCCTTTATTTCCAACTAAAACTGAAAGTTGAAATTCATTATCTATAGTGTGTTGTGGAGCACCTTCTACACCTTTAAAATCAAATATTGTCCCTAAGATGTCTCCGTCTAAATCATGTTCTGATGCCATTATATCTCCTCCGAGTTTATTGTTGGTGGGGTTTTTACAAGTTTGTGTATTTCTTGAAACTCCTCACTGTTTATTCGTTCTATAAGCTCCTCTCTTATTTGTTGTTCTGTTTTATTTTCTTTTTTTACACTAATTTTGAGAATATTCCAATATGTATGTACATATTCTTCTCCCTCTATAGAGCTGTAGTAAAGATATAAGTCCTCTGGTTTCATTCATTAAAATTGAAAAGTCATGGTGACAGTGCCACTAAAATTTCGATAAGGAACGTATAAAATACTACCGCTAACGACATTAGAAGGACAATTCCATCTAAACTCAGTTACGTTGCCAATATTAGGATAAGTGAAGTGAAATTTATTACTTTGAGACAGATTAGCTCCATTAGCAACATTTGTGTCTGAGCCATACCAGCGAGTAGCTGGCATTTGTAGAGAGGAGCCTTCTGCTGTTGTATCAATATACCTGAAAGGCACACTTGTCCAACTACCAGCATTCTCAGTACTTGCACCATAGTGACCTGCTATCCATACACTCATAAAATGATTACTTGCTATAGAGTTTGTACCCATAAAGTTATACCAGCCATAACAAGTGATTGATGATGACGTACCTTTTGCTGTACCTCTAAATTTATTCATGTCGATAGCTCCTGAAGCTGGTATAGCACCAGAATTACCTGTGGAGTCAGTTCCTGATATCTTAGAAAAAGTTGCAGAATTAGCACCCAAAGCAGGTTGGTTAGTAGAATTTTGTATATTTGTATTTTTCCAACCATTAGTATAATAATAAGTAGTATAGGCACCTATAAGCTTGGTGGCAGGTGTAGTGACAGTATTGCTACCACTTGAAATGGAAATGGATTGAGAGTCAGACAAATCATCGGTTTGTAAAGCACCGCTATAATACTCACTCATGCTGATAGGATTACTACCACCCCACTCAGCTTGTATTTGACTCATGGATATTGAACCTGAACTTGATAAAGCCATTATTTATCCTCTAATTCATTTAATCTTCTTTCCATATCCATAATGGTAGCTGACTGTAATTTCACATAGTCATTTAAAGTATCTATTTGTTCTTGTTGTTCTTTAATAGCTTCAATTAATACTGCTGTTAATCTACCATAATCTACAGATTTAAATTTATCTTCGGTGCTTCCTGTAATAACAACTTCTGGTAATACTTTTTCTACTTCTTGAGCTATAACACCAATACTTTTTTTATTATCTTTGGTGTAAGACACACCCCTAAGTTCACTAACTTTAGCTAAACCATTTTCTATGGTTTTAATATTATCTTTGAGTCTTTCATCTGAGTAAGCTGTAATATTTCCGTCAGCTACAATATTACCTGCACTATCAAATTCAACTTCATTGTTCCAATTAGAGCCATCATAATGATGAAAAGCTAAACTAGTAGAAGCTGTTCCTGGTGGATTATTACCGCCTGTTGAACCTATCGCCCAGTAGGTACTACCGCTTCCCTTCATTTGAAGATATTGTCCTGCTGTCTCTAAAGCAAGTAAATCAGAAGAAAATAAAGCTCTGCCTCCTGCGGACATATCAATCCTTAGTGGTGATATTGCTGTACCCCCATCATTACCTTGAAAAATTATATCTCCGTCTGATACCTCTGATTTAATAGTTACATTATTACCTGAAAATCCACCAATAGTTCCTACTAAAGTTCCACCATCTTTAAATAATATATCTCCACCATCTGCATCTAAAGTAATATCTCCTGCAATATCTAAGGTGAAATCACCAGAAGCATTAGATATATTATTTCCTGCAGCAAGTTGGATACCACCGCCTTGAAGTATTCTAAATCTCTCTGTATTATCTGTAGCAAATACAATAGGTTTTGCGTCTTTTCTTTCTAAAGATGAATAATTAGCAGTATCTGTATAAATTACAAATTGTCTTGTTCCTGGACCAGAACCCATATCAATCCTGGAAGCTTGTGCTCCGTCCATCTGAAAACTAGCTACATTAGTTTGTTCTGTTAAAGCAAGAACTGTTCCAACCATACTTAATCCCATAGGATTAGTACCCCTACTACCTATAGCTACGTCTGAACTTCCAGAGCTATCATCAAAGAAAACAGCTTTACTTGCAGGTAATGTACAAAATACATCTTTAGTTCCTGCAGAAAAATCTACTAAACTATCAGAATTTGTGCTGCTTATAACGGTGGTTCTTGATAACGTATCTGGTGAAGCATCAGTAACTGTGCCTATGCCTATTTCAAACTCATTAGCTGATTGGTGAGCAATAGCGTAATAAGTAGTATTAGAATTACCTATTGCTTGTACAAAAGTTTCAAAGCCTGTTTCAGCACCGCCTAAATCGATTGTGCCCGTACCAGTAGTAGTAGTGGTCTCCTTTACCCTATCGTTTAGGACATGAGCCATGCTCTCCTCCTACGCTATTCTTATAATAGCTGTACTCGCTGCTGCTGCTGGAAACTGAATAGTAAAATCACCATTAGTAGAAGTTTTATCTCCACCAAAATCTATACTAGCTACTGATTTATTAGAATCAGAACTGTTATAAATTAAACAACCTCTAGCGGTTATTGTGGCACTACTAAAAGTTAAATCTGCAAAATCTGTAATCGCAGTAGTTCCATCAGCTGACGGAGTAACATTAGTAAGAGTTCCTCCACCTGAAGTATAACCAGTACCAGAAACTTCATTAGTAGTTGCAAAAGCTGTAGTTGAAGCCCCTAAAGTAGCAGAACTTGTAAAAAGTGCTAATTTAAAAGTATCTCCACTACTGTTAGTAAAGTTATGAGTACCAGTTAAAAGTTCAGTTTTGAAACTAGTTGTCAAAGTTGAAGTTATTGCCATGTCAAAGCTCCTTTATAATTTTTGCTAAATCACCGTGACCTTGTTTATTTAACATCTGGGTTACAGTTGTTCTATCACTAGTTATAGCTTGGTTCATATAATAAAGTATTGTCTGATAAATAGCTACCTTGAATGCCTCAGCTTGTTGCCTAACTTCAGGTGTAGCATTTTCAGAAATACTGCAGATTTTATCAGCACATCTTTGAGCCCAATAATCTGAAGAATGTCCTTTGTTATTTTCAGTTGCTACTGAAATATCTCCTATATTACTTTTTACCTCTATCTCAAACATTTGATGATTGTCTTGGTCTTTCTAATCTATCACTATCGTTCCTTGCTTCATCCCTCATGCTTTTATACTCTCCTAAAGATTTCAATAATGCTACTGCTTCTTGATATTTACTTTCATAAATTCCAATAGTATTAGGGTCTTGTTTCATAAACACCGCTGCTTCAACTAATGCTCCAAATAACAAAGCGTTTGGGGCATTATCAGAAAGCCATGTAATACCATTATCTAATCCTGCTGTCAAAGAAGCAGGTCTATAGTAGTAATTTAATTCAAAAGAAAAATTAGAATTAGGACTAGGAGCTAAGATAAAAGTATTATCATCGAATAAACCATAGTAAAGAGGTTCTCCAGTAGTACTCGCGTTTGGAGTGTAATCTCTTATAAATGATACGTGTTTTATTAACAAATAATTATAGTTACTACTGGAATCTATTAGAGCTAAACTATAAGGAGCTAAAAAATCAGTAGGGGTTGAAAGATACGTATTACCTGAAGTACCTGTACCCGTTACATTTTTTCTAAAAACGGGTAATTGTACTGTTTTTAAAATTCTTTCTTCTGTTGTTTTTATGAAGTTGTCTAAGTTATTTACAAAAGAAGTTTCAGAATAATCAGAATAATCCTGAATGGCTGTTTTTAATTGTGCGTAAGTAAAACTCATAATTAAATTATACTCTGATTATGGAGTATTCGCTTGTCCTCCCATACCAGAATGATTTGTACAATAATAATAAAGGGTTGGAGCTCCTACCGCAACTACTATTTGTGTGTAAGCTCCAGAGCTTCCAGGAGTACCGTTTGTAGTTACACCCGTTGTATACTCACTTCCTCCACCATGAGTGCCGTTAGCAGTAGTGGAAAATCTTAATGGATGACCAGAATTACTACTATCGGATTGGTCAAATCTATATGTACTTCCTTCAGATAAATTTAGAGTTGGATAAACACTTCCGTCTATATAATATCTATTACCTCCAGCATAAGACGCTACAGTAACTGTATATGTTGTAATCGCATTTGTATTTATTGTAGGTGTACCTAAAGAAGAAGTAGCTGTTTGACCAGTAACTGTATAAGAGGAATCTATATCTCCAACTACTGTTACAGTTCCTAAACTTAAACTAGCATTTAAAGAATTTAAATTTACTGTTTGAGAATTATCTACAGCATTTATGGTTACCGTGCCTACAGAAGTTTTTCCTTGATATACTGTAAACCTACTTCCTATTAAATCTTCATTAGGATTAACGTTTCCTGGATTATCAGTAAAAACTCTACCTAACTGTGCTTGAGGTAAAGAAACTTCTGTTCTTGGTTTAAATAATGCCTCTGCGTCTACTGTTGTAAGTGGTGCGTCGTTTTGTGGGTGTTTAGGTTCATAACATTCATCACATACTCTATTACCTTTCCAAGTTACTTTCGCTGTTGTGTATGGGTACGCAAAGCCACAGGTATCACATATAAATTTTGCATATTTACCAGAAGCGTAAGACATTAGATATATTGTTGTTTAGGTACTATCCTAACAGAAGACCTATCTTCATCATATTTTAAGGCATTCTGTAAATCTTGTTCATATTGTTGTTTTATTAAAGGTGCCTTTTGTACATTCTTTTTTAAGCATAAATAGTATGCTAATCCAGAAGCTAAACAAGGCATGAATCTACTTGGTATATCTACATCGTTCACAGAAGCTGTAGAATCTTCTATTCTTCTCCAAACATAGTAAATGAGTTTGTCGGTTGAATTCTCTGGTGTTGGATAAACGTGAATTACTGGTGTTTT
>MDTE01205370.1_pt1 | contig 10720 bp, 6 predicted proteins | sample 811231 | NCBI WGS metagenome assembly MDTE01 (sample SAMN05326651, study PRJNA326480) | marine metagenome | isolation source: seawater | place: Indian Ocean: Red Sea | collected 2010 | reverse complement strand
TTTCTTGAAAGTGTAATTTTAAGTTTATTGAAGCTTGGCCATTTTTGGTTTGGTTTAAGAATGATTTTTTTTACTCTAACTTGAATAGTATAATCATTAAAATTAAATATATTTATAGAATTTACAACGCTAAGAGGATTGATAAATTCATTGAATGTAAATATGATTTTCTCATCTGAATTAAAGATGTTGAAGTTAGTACTGTGCGATACATTAACAAGATCAGGTCCCACTTCATCTATAGGGCCACCTTTCGGTGCCATTTGTGCTGCACAGCCCCAGAAAAAAATAATCATTAATATTAGTAAATAATTTTTCATAATTAGTGTTATGAATATTAATGCAAATTAATAATATTTGTTACTTTTTTATTCACTTTTATATTTTTAAATTGTAATATTAATTATGAAAAATTTGTCAAATAACTTTTTAATTCCAATGCCTCATGTTAATGATCCAATCTTCAAAAAAAGTTTGATTTATATATGTAGTCATGATAAAGATGGAGCGATGGGCCTTATTATAAATAAGTCGATTTCTGATTTAAAATTGAAAGATGAAGCAGATTCAATTTTAAAAGAGACTAAACTTCATCAAATAAATCCAAAACCGAATGTATACTTTGGTGGTCCTGTAGACTTAAATATGGGCATTATACTTCATCCGTTAGATTATATATCAAAGAAAACAATTAAAATTTCTAATCAAGTAGGGGTTACATCTGATTCTAAAATCCTTAAAGATATTGCCCTTGGAAAAGGTCCAAGTATGTTTAGATTTTCAATTGGATATGCAGGATGGAGTGATGGTCAACTTGAAGATGAATTTGAAAATGGCGACTGGTTAATAGCTCCAAGTAATTCTGAAATTATCTTTGATATGCCAGATGAGCAAAAATGGGAGTACATAAATAACCAACTTGGCATTGATATTAATGATATATCTGGGCACGGTGGTTTTGCTTAAAATATCTTTTGTGATAAAAAGCACATCTTTATAAAATTTAATTAAATATATTATAATTGGTAGTGATTCAAACCCGAATCATAGGAGGGATACCTACTCAAATTGAGGAGCTTAATTGCTCCTCAATTTTTTTAATTATGTTTTTTTTCTTAAATTTGTGCGTTTAAAACAAACAAGGGAGAAAACATGAAATTCTTAAAAACTACAACTTTAATAGCTTTATTTTGTTCTATAGCATTTAGTAATATGGATAGAATAGGCGCTCTTGGTGGCAACCCAGGCTTCTGGCCTGAAGATGATGCAAACATCAATATGTTTCCCACTATGGTTAATAACTTAGATATGATTCAAGTAAGCGGAGCTGGAAGTGAATCTGGTGATGCAATGGTTATTTGGGGCGAAAATACTACATGGGGCTTTGGATTTAATGGTTCTGATGAAGACGACAATAATGATTGGCTTAATTTAATGTGGGGTAATGGAAACTATGGTGTACTGTTTAACCTTGGAATGGATTCTGAAAAGGATGATAATTTAGGTACAGAGACTTCATCATTTGGTTTAGAAATGGGTGTTGGTATGAATACAAGTTATGGAGAATGGGGTGTAATGTTTGCTACACAAAACAGTGATGATGGAACTGATGCAGATCAACCATCAGCATTGGGTATGGCTCTTAATTTTAGAGGTGAGCAAAGTGCATGGTTATTTGATAATATGTTATCACGTTTTCATTATATCAGCGTAACTCAAGGTGATGCACTTCTGAATGATATGCTAATTTCTGTAGACTATTTTACTTCAATGCCTACTTTTGATGGAGTAAGCGCAACTTTTGCTATGGGCTTTGGTTTCGAAAGCGACACCTTCAACGCAGGCTTAGGCGGTGATGACATTGTAAGCACTAAAATTACGCTGCCTCAAGTTACCTTAGGAGTTGAAGCTGATGTGACTGACTGGGCAAAGGTAAGGTTTGGCTTAAATCACGCATATGTTTTATCAGGTTCTGAAGGAGATGACTATACTTGGTCAGGTGCTGTTGATGAAGATGGCGAATCAAACTTTGGATGGAATTTTGGATTAGGTTTTGATTATGGCACATTCACACTTGATATGGTTTTAGAAAATACTAATTTATTTAATGATCCTGTTAGATATATAACTGGTCAAAATGATGAAGCACTCTCATCAAGTGCTACATTAACTTGGTCTTTTTAATAAGTGATTTTTTAATAAAAAAGGCTCCTTTTAAATGGAGCCTTTTTTATTATAAGTTCCTTTTTGAATTGGAAAGCTTAATAATCTAGAATCTAAATTACCATTTTTTAAAACAATCTTTTTACTAGCTTTTAATCCTATATTTTTAGCTGCATCTAGATTGGCTGTAAATACAAAACAATTGAAATCAATACATTTATTTTTAAATACATCGCCTATCATTTTATACAAATCATTTATTGAGTTATCTTCGCCTATTCTTTCACCATAAGGTGGATTTATAATTAAGGTTGCACCTTTGTGTTTTGGTTCAAATTTTTCCATAGTTTGTTTTTTGAATGATATATATTTTTCTAAATTCAATAATTTTATACTATACAGTGCCATTACAATATTTGCAAACTCAGAATCATACCCAAAAATTTCTACTTTTTCATTTATGTTAATATTATTTTCTTGTTCAGATTTAACTTTATTATATAGTGACTCATCGTAATCTTGCCATTTTTGAAAGGCAAATTCTTTTCTAAATAAACCAGGTGCAATATTATGAGCAATCAACGCTGCTTCTATTGCTATAGTCCCTGAACCACACATTGTATCATAAAATGGATCAATCTTATTCCAATTAGATAACATAACTAATCCAGCAGCTAAAGACTCATTTAATGCTGCTTTATGAATTTTATTTCTATATCCTCTTTTGTGCAGTGAGACTCCAGAACTATCTATATATACTTTAAAATGATCATTTGATATAAATATGGATATTATAATATCAGGATTATTTTTATCAATTGAAGGTCTAGCTAATTTTATTTTTTTAATTTGATCTACAACAGCGTCTTTAATTTTCAACGTTGCATAATTTTTATTTTGAAAAGTATCAGAATTACCACGCATTTTAATAATAAACGTTTGATTTACATCGATGTAATTATGCCAATCAAATTTTCTTATTTCTGAATATAGACTATTTTCATTGTCAGCACTGAAATTAAAAAGCTCAACAAGTAGATGCATTCCTATTCTTGATTTTAAGTTGATAGAATATAAACCAAGTTTATCTACTGTGAAATTAATTCCACCATTACCAATAGTAATGTTTTCTGAATATGTAGATATCTCATCGTTAGCTAGTTTTTCTAACCCTCTTGGACAGGTTAAATAACACTTATACATAACTCTATTTCAGTAAGGTAATTTTTTGAGTATGGATATTATTATTGATAAAATAATTTATAAAATAAATACCGTTAGCTAAACTAGTGGGTTCCCATTTATAGAAATGACTTCCTGATAATAAAAAAGAATCTTCTAAAGTTTCTACAACTTCTCCATTTAAATTATAAATATCAATTTTAACATGGGTATTTTTTTCCAAATCAAAATTTAACTCAGTTGATGGATTAAATGGATTAGGATAGGGTGAAGATATGCTAAAAATATCAGTCATAAAATTTTCATTTGATAAAGTATTTCTAACATCTATAGTTATTGTAGATGTTGAATTATAAGTAGCATATTCAGTATTATTAGATGTTATTACAAGTTCAAAATCATATGATCCCTCAGGAGTATCAGTATCCACAATTATTTCAAAAGGAGTGTCGAAATTTAAAAAAACGTCACCTGGATTAATATTATCTATATTTTGAGTTGAATTGTTAATAGTAAAATATTCTAAATCATTAGATAACTCTATTGAGGGATTAAAAGCTATTCCCCATTCAGGATTGTTATATAAAATAGTGGTTAAATTCACTGCTTCTCCAGCATCAATGATGCTATCATCACTGTTTATTATTTGAATATCTACCTCCGCAAGTTCTATTTTTGGAAATAAGGGGGTAGATAAAGCTCTAAGAGCATCAACTCGACCTTGTCCAATTTTTCCATCAAGATAATTTGAATTAACTGAATTAGTAATTGGGTCTGAAGTAGCTAAAATCATTGTAGTTAACTGTTCATTATTCCATTCAGGATTAAATGAACTTAGTAGGCCAATGACACTTGCAGCTGCTGGGCTTGCCATTGATGTGCCTGCCCATGAACTATATGCATTGTTTTCATTATTGGGGTTATTTTGTATAACTGTACTTAAAATATCTTCACCAGGTGAAGCTAAATCAACAGTTTCATGGTAAGTGGCCCAATTTACTCTTTCAGAAGAGTTAGTTGCCGTTACAGAAATAACATGTTCGTAACTGGATGGATAATGAGCAGAATCAATATGATCATTTCCTGCAGCAGCTAAAATAACTGCCTTATAATCATTATGTGCAACATCAATTGTTGCTTGCTCAAAGATATTAAAACTTCCACCACCCCAACTATTATTTATAATTGAAAATCCTCTGTCTGTTCTGTAATACCCCACTTTTGCTGAATACAATATGCCATCATATCCATCAGTGATATAAACATCATCTTGATTATCATCGGAAACTTTTACACTTAAAATACTACAATTGAAACATGATGATGCAACACCTCTATTATTATCAGTTGTAGCTGCTAAAATTCCAGCAACATGTGTACCATGTGACCAGCCCCATGATCCTGGAGGGTTTGGGTCATTATCATCTATACCATTTAATCCAGCAGGATCCCAACCAATCAAATCATCAATATAAGTGTTTGGGTTATTATCCCAATTATCATCATCAATATTATTTAAATCATCTGGATCAAAAACCCATTGACCATTAATAAACTCAAGTGTTCTTCCATCTCCATCTGCATCTTCACCTAAATTTTGCCATATATTACCAATTAAATCGGAATGGTTCCAATCAACGCCAGTATCTACAGATGCTAATAATACATCTTTACTACCAGGTATATCACCACCATTTACATCCCAAAAATCCCAAGCGTGATCAGATTGAATCTTTGATATAAACCATTGTTGGCTATACCTAGAATCATTTGGCTGATATGATGGAACTCTTACGTAATCATATTCAACATGATAAATAAATGGAAAATTATTTAGCTGATTTTTTATATCATTTAAATTGCTTCTATCTAAATTGTTGAATGATATTTTGTAAATACGATTTAAATAAATATCACCACTTGAATCATTATCTGTTGCTGCAGTTAGCCAAGGTTTAATTGTGTAACTATCGCTGACTGATTTAAAAAAATTAACTAATTGTTTTTTATTAGGTGAATCAGATTTTTCCAAAGATGTAAAATCTATGACAGGCTCATTTTTATCAAGACAAAATAATAAATTATTTTCATGATAACTAATTGAGCTTGAAAATAAGAAATTAAAAAATAAAGTTATTAAAATATATTTCATTATTACCATCATTTCATTAAAAGTACTTTTTGATTTGATACAAAGTTAGTAGAAGAACTACTTAAAATATATATTCCAGTAGGAAAATTGTTTGCATTCCAGTTAAATGAATGAGTGCCTGAATTTAAAAAACCAGAAAAAATTTCAAATACTTTATTTCCTTTTAAATCGTATACATTAATTTCAACTAAATCTGAATTATTGATTTGTAAATCAAAGTTAACATTAGGATTGAATGGGTTTGGATATATATTTTTAATTTCAAAATTTAAATCTTCATTTAAATCAGAATTTGATAGTTCTGTATCTAAATCAATTGTTGTACAACTATCACCTGGAACTAAAATTTCATTACCATTTATATCATAAAACCTTTGAGCAGTTATGCATACATCGGTAGTGCCTGAAGCTTCAAATGTATACCCTATATTTGTAAGCGTTCCCTCCCCAATAGGTATAACATTACCTGAAATAGAAGTCCCAATAACCAATCCATCATCAGACACTGTTACAATAAAATTATTATCTGCAGCTAGTCCTCCACTTGCGTTTGTTGGGGCAACTAAATTTTGATTATCTGTTATCATAAATTCAAATTGAGCAATTTCAGCACTATTAAAACTCATAATACTCATATTATTCAAAGAAACATCTCCAAAATAAATATCAGCTAAACCATAAAAACAACTTCCATCATCAATATTAGCATCTGAATCATAATTTTCAGCTTCTGGGTCAGTGCAACCTTGAACAATCATTGATCCATCATATGTTCCATCAACAAACATTGCGCCAGTATCTTCTGGGTCAAGCCATTGCTTAACATCATTCCAGGCCCTATCAAATTTGCCATATAAATCGTAGCTTCCTGGATCACCACAAGGAACATCTGGTCCACCAGATAAAACACCAACTAACCTAAAATTTTCATCATACAAAGGACAGCCAGAAGAGCCTCCTTGAGTACCCCCATTATCCCAAAACACTCTCCAATGAGTACCTGGATCTCCCTGGTTCCATGCTGCTGAATAGGCCATATCATCATCAAAATTAATCCTTTTAGGTGAACCGTTTGGATGGTGAATAGCACATGAGATTGTAGGATTATCAGTTGATCTATTCCAACCTGCATAAAATATTTCCCAAGATTGCCAAACATCATCAGGCACATTTCCACCAGTAATATTAAGTAAAGTCCAATCAGCATCCATACCATTAGATGTAGCTAATAATTGCGACCCATACAACCCGACACCCGCGGTACCACTATCTGATGAACAATTATATGCACCATAATTAAAATAAAATCTAAATGTGCTAGGGTTGTCACCATTTGTACAATGCCATGCAGTCATATAATACTTACTTAAATCATAACTTGTATTGTTTACCATGGATCCACTGCAAATGAAGCCACCCATATCCAGCCATGATGTTGCATTGACCACCATTTCATATGGCTCGGCTTCAGGACATAATTGACCACCTCCATGTGTGTTAGTTGCGCACAGTCTTTGGTCATTTCCACCTTCACTTTCAAAAAAATTCATTATATCTTTATAATCATGAATAATTTCAGATAAGTGAATTTGACCTTCAAACTCTACATCATAGGGTTCATAATATTCTAGCGTAATTACATCACCTTTTACTAAGGGTGTGGCAAATAAATAATCTATTTGATTATTATGATTAGAATACGCACCATAAATATTTTCTTTATTTGAGCTATACACATAAAATTCAGAATTTGCAGGTAAATGAAAATAATCATACTCTATTCCAATTGCATAAGCACCTTCAGATTTAATTTCTAGTCTCCATAATTTTGAGCCATCATCTAAAATCTCCCATGTTCCACTATTATTTAAATTATATTCAACTTCAAAAATATTTCCATATCTAAAAGGCTTTCCAGAACGATAGTTTTGATCTTCAATTAATAGTTGGTCAATATCAAAATTTGGCATAACAATTTGAGTTATTGGATTTTTCATTTCATGACTTAAGCTTTTAGGCTGACCATCAATGGTTGTTTGGGTGTAGATAAAACTTAAAAATAATAAAATTAGAACGCTCTTCATAAAATCTCCTGTAACCTCATATAATTTGATTATAAATTTACAATTTTTTTGTGACATATCTTAACAAAACACCTAACCTAGTATCATCTCGATTAATAAAACAGTATCTAAAACATTTATTAATCCATCTAAATTTATATCCGACTCTAAATTTGGAGGGTAGGTATTCAAAATAATACTTATCAATAAAACTACATCTTGCACATTTATAGTTTGGTCAAAGTTTACATCCCCAATGTTGGATTGATAGCCAAATTGAACATCTACAGGAATTGTAATTGCTCCTGTAGCATTTGATTCTATATGAACATAGGTTGAATACATGCCATTATCAATTTGATTTGAATTAATTTGAAAATTATGATTAATTGATTCCAAATAATTGAGTTGATTTTGTATATAGTTCTGCTCATCAATAGTAAACCATTTTGGTGACTGCTCAAAAGATAAACCTAAAAAGTTATGTAAATAGCTATCATTGAATATAACTTCTTGTGCAACTGTTCCCTCTGAATTTTGAATGCCAATAGTTGCAGTATTTCTATCACCTGTCATTCCTGCATAATTAATATCTATATGACCATTTTTATAAATGACAATCTGGAAGTTTAATCTGGAAGTCTCCCCCCACTGAGCAATATCAGTAAATGAAACAACTAACTTACTACCATCACTGTAATACTTTACTCTACCAGACATATCAGGTGATGACTCTAAATTAATGGGGTTCAAATCATCCCAAAAAGCAAATATAGCAGGTCTGGGAGCATCACTACTGGGTATTGAAATATTATCATATGCAGGATTATCACTTTCAAAACCAATCCAACCATTTGGACTTACAATAAAATTATTATAGAGATTATCATAAAATGGAAAATCAAATCCAATATTATACGGCCCTGAAGCAACATCATTATCTTGAAACCATACTTGACTTCCAAAATTATCAATATTTAACCAATAATAATTATCTGTATCGCTATTATCTGAATCAATCCAAAAATAACTTTGTTCATCAGGCGTACTAAATGTTTTTGAAAATGGAGAATTATAAATATTATAGTTTAAAACTGACTCTTCCTCTCCTACATTAGTTATATATAAATAGGCATTAGATAATTGGTCATCATAAATTAATATGTTATACTGATCATTGCTAAATGCAATTTCTGGGTCTGGGGTCTCAATTACTCCAATGCCATTTAATTCAGTTACTCCAGTATCATCAGGATCTAGAAATTCCTTTAATCCAAGTGACCATGAATGTGATAATTTTCCAAAGTAATCATCTATTGGATTTTCACAATCAGATTCGCCTCCATGAAGTTGTCCTACAATTTGTTTATTTTGATTAAACAAAGGAGCACCATAAGAACCAGGTTCGGTAATTCCTGATTGCCATTCATTTATTTTCCAATGTGTTTCATCATCAAAAAACCAACCATCTGAGATAGCTACACCTGAATGTTGAGATATTTTCTTTATATCACCAACAGGATGGTGAATTGTGGTACAATTAAATGGATTGTTTCCAGAAATATCCCAGCCTGAAAAATATATATTATATTCGTCTGGAGGAGTTTCTGCTAATTTTAAAAGAGCAAAATCTGATTCATAGTGATGAGCCAACAAAGTAGCGCCAGATACAGTTTGGTTTGTAATTCCATCTTGATTATCGCATGATGAGCTTTCATAATTAAACATAAAGACCCAATCCTCGTGACCTCCAAGGCATGTTTCTGATGTTAAAAAATATAATTCAAAATCCTGATTAACATTGTTTATCAATGAACCTGAGCATAATCTAGTACCCCCATCTGTTAAAGTTAACACTACTGAACTAACCTCATCATTCCAAGATTGAAACTCTGCACAATTAACATTATTATGGCATTCCTCAGAATCTTCGTATCCTCTAAATACATCTTTATATCCATTTATAATATTAGATATATTAATTATACTTTCTTGATTAGTCATGTGTGGTTCAAAAAATTCTAAAATGATTGAATCACCTTTTACAGGTGCTGTAGAAAATCGTTTATAAGATTTATTATTTTGATGAGAAAATGCTCCTATAATATCTTCTTGATCATTACTATAAATGAATAGTGTAGTATTTTCTATTAAGTGGAACTGATTAAAAATTAAGTTGATTGAGTATGCATCTAAAGAATTGATTTTTAGTCTATATATTTTATCTCCATTTGGTAACAAATCTATAGTCGCTACATCAAAAAAATTGATATCTACATCAAAACTATGACCAAATTTATACGGAAGACCATTTGCTTTATCGATTTTTTCTTGATACGTTAAATTCTCAAAATCTAATTTTTCTGTACTAATAGTAGAAATAGAATTAGATAAATTTAATGAAAAGCTTTTAGGACTAGCATAATTGCTAACCTGGTTGAGCCCTAAGGATAGGAAAAAAAATAAATAATATTTTAAAACTAAATTTTTCATTAATAATTAACATTTAATCTCTTCACAAATATATTATCATAAATAAAAAAAACTTCCTTATTTTTTATTACAGAATGTAATGAACATTTAAATATCTATTTAGTATACTATATATATCAATGAAATTTTAACAATTGTTTATATTAAACTAATGAAATACTTTATTTTTTTAATATTATCTTTTTTATTTAATGCCCAAGTAATTGCGCAGGAGTGGAATTATACAGCAGATATTTTGGAAAAGAAAAATGAAAATAATAGAGAGGTTAGAATTTTTAAATCTAATAGTATTGGTAATAAGCAAGTTGTTATTTATAATGATACCCTTTTCATCTATACAAATCAAGCAAAGCAATATGTAGATACACAGGAGCTTCATTTAATAGGTCCTGTAACAATGATTAATGGTAAAGATAGCCTAAATTGCAATAACATGATTTTTTGGTATGAGCTTGATTCTTTGCATGCATTTGGAGATGTAAATTTTAAATTCAAAAAAAACTTTTTAGAAACCGACTCATTGATGTATGTACAAACCAATGGATATAGGGGCTATTCTTTTATTGCAAATAACAGAGCAAAATTTATTGATCCTCAATATTCTATAGAAGCTGAAGCTATTGAATATAATGATTTAAATCAGCGTATGATTTTAAAAAATGATGTT
>MDTE01085785.1_pt1 | contig 10720 bp, 5 predicted proteins | sample 811231 | NCBI WGS metagenome assembly MDTE01 (sample SAMN05326651, study PRJNA326480) | marine metagenome | isolation source: seawater | place: Indian Ocean: Red Sea | collected 2010 | reverse complement strand
GCTTCAGAGCGACGCAAAACAACCGACGGCAGCGACGTCCACCACGTAAGCGCACCGCCTCCGCCGGCCGAGGCCTGCGCACTCATTTGAACCGCGCCGCTCTCCGCCGCCCGTGACGCGCGCCGCGCTTGTCCAGCATGGGCGAGGTCGTGGTGGTCCCCCGGAATTTCAGGGCGCGCGGCCCGCGTCTCGCGTTTCCGCCCGCGCGCGCGTCGAATCGACCCGCCCGCGCCGAACGACCCGCCGCCCCCGCGCGCAGCTCCTCGAGGAGCTGGAGAACTTCGACAAGGCGCGCGGCGACATGACCATCTCCTGCGGCCTCAAGGACCCCAGCGATATTTTCCTGACGACGTGGCAGGCGTCGATCATCGGGCCGCCCGGCACGCGCTTCGACAACAACATCTACGGTCTGGAGGTCGTCTGCGGCGCGGACTACCCGCGGGTGCCGCCGGAGGTATATTTCCAGACGCGCGTCAACCTGCGGGGCGTCGACCCGCGGTCGGGGCGCGTCGACCTCGGCGCGCTGCGGGCGAACTGGCGCTACGACTGCACGATCGCGACGGCGCTGGGGTACGTGCGTCAGGAGATGTCGAAGCCGGCGTCGCGGAACCTGCCGCAGCCGCCGGAGGGCGAGACGTTCCCGCCGAGGAGCTGAGGGTTCGGGGTTGTTGTTAGGCGCGCTTCCGGCGCGCGAGGGTAATTTCTCAATGCTTTTTTCGTGGTTCCACGTGTCGAATACCTGTCGAATACCTGACGAGGTATTCGGCAAATATAAATTCGGGATTTTCTTGTAAACTAGATCGGCTCGGCCAACTTTGCCGCTGCGTGCAAACGAGCCAGCAGCGCGCAGTGCCAGTGGGAGTGGCGAGGGGCTCCCTGCGTTTGGCCCGTGAAGCCTCCGCTGACGCTTCCCTGGGCCCAGAGAAGGTTGGAAAATTCCGTCGCTCTAAAAAGCCGTCAGGTCAGGCTCGTGAGCGGGAGCGATCAGAGCTAAAATTTAGGGTCGCGTGTAAAAAAGAACCCTCCAGGCCTTTACCCTAGCCCTCCCTTGGAAGCGCGCAGGTCGCGCGCAGAAGTTCTCTGGGCCCGGCAGCGGCGCAGCGCACCGGGACTCATACGAAGCCCACTCTCAACGGCCACACTCGCGACCGCAACGCGGACTACGCAGATAGCTCAACGGATTGGTGCGCCGCGCAAAACCCGAACCCGAACCCTCGATCGAGCTCGGGATCAGCCCGGGCCCCGGGCGGGGGTAGCAAGACTTAGTCTCTTAGCGCTCGCGTCGCGCCGATCCGCGCTCCCGCGGGCTGCCCCGCTGCCCCGCTGCGCCGACCGCTCGCGTGTCGCGCCGATCCGCGCTCCCGCGGGCTGCCCCGCTGCGCCGACCGCTCGCGTGCGAGCACACCGCCGTCCTACCGCCGGCAGATCCAATGAACGCCCCGCGGGGCGCCGCCACGGCCGCGACCGCCGCGAAGAAGGCCGCGAAGACCGCCAAGCTGGCCGCCGCGGCCTCGACGCTGGGCCTCGGGCTCGTGGCGCTCGTGGGCGCGGCCGCGACGCTGCTCCCGCGGCATCTGCTCGACGCGTGCAACTGGACGCGGCACCCCGACGTCCAGCGCGCCTTCTCGACGGACGAGTGCTACCGGCTCCTCGACGCCGCCGTGCAGGCCGCGCCCAAGGCGGCGCGCCGCGACGCCGCCGACGTGCTCTTCCATTTGGTGGAGTCGACGCGCCGCGAGGGCGCGCTCTGGCTCGGCCTCGGCCTCGGGAGCCTCTACGCGCTCGCGGTGCCGTTCGACCAGCGCCACTCCGCGCTGTTCGTGCTCGCGGCGAGCGGGTCCCCGGCCGCGCGGAATCGTGCCGCGCGGCGCCGGCGCGGACCCCCGGTCGGTGGCCGCGCAGGTCGCTCGCGGCCCTCGTCGACGCGAGCCACGCAGGGCTCCTCGGCTTCGGCGCGACGGAGATGCTCACGGACCGGGGGCGGTCGGGCGCCCGGGTCCTCTGCGCCTACTGGCTCGTCGCGCTGCCGTGCCTCTGGGCGGGATGCGTCGGCTCGCGGGCCAAGGCCCGGGCCAAGGACGAGCTCATGGGCCGGACCCACACCGTGCTGCGGAAGGCCTGCAGCGGGGGTAACCTGAAGATTAATTGAACCAGCCGCCGGAGAGGGCTTCCAAGTGGGCTCTCCCAGGCTACTACGGACGGTAGCCTGAGTACCGTGACCCGGCGGCCCTATAGGCTATACTACGTTACGCAAAGTACTCCGAATATGTCGTGAGACGTAGGAGATCGGCGAAGATGCCCGCGGCGGCGAGCTCCGCGCCGGCGGCGGCGCCCTTGATGATGAGGGGCGCCGTCACGTACCGGTCCGTCGTGAAGGCCACGAGGTTCTCGTTCTTCTTCAGCCGGTAGAGGGGGTCCGTCGCGTCCGCCGCGATGATCTCGACGCGGCAGCGGCCCGCGTCGACGTCGATCTCGAACGCGTAGCGCAGGACGGTGTCGGCGTCCTGCGCGGAGGCCAGGCGCGCGTCGATCTCCCCGTCGACGCCCGCCCGCTCCAGGTCCCGGACGACGGCCTCGCAGAGGTCGTCCTCCTCGTAGCTCTTGTCGGCCACGTGCGCCGGGAGGAACGACTCGACCGCGACGTCGCTCAACTCCAGGTCCATGCCGAGCTCGCGCGCGAGGATCACGACCTTGCGCGCCATGTCCTCGCCGGACAAATCTTCGCGCACGTCGGTCTCCGTGTAGCCGTTCGCGATCGCCTCCCGGAGCGCGTCGCAGAACGTCTTCCGGCCGGGCGCGTGGCACCGGAGCACGTACGCCATCGTGCCGCTCAGGCAGCCGCGGATGGAGTGGACCCGGTCGCCCGTCAGGAGCAGATCCTTCATCGTCGAGAGGATGGGCAGCGACGCGCCGACGCTCGACTCGTAGCGCCACCGGCTGTTCGAGGCGCGCGCGGCCTTGGCGACGCGCTCCCGCCGCGCGGCCGGGCCGCTCGCGACGACCTTCGACGGGCACACGATGGAGATGCCCGCCGCGAGCCACCGCGCGTAGTAGGCCGCGACCGCCTCCGACTGCGTGCTGTCGACGACGACGCGCTGCGGGTTCAGGTCCGCCTCGAGGAACTCGGTCAGGACTTCCAGGTCGAAGTCCCGGCCCGCCGCCAGGGCCGCGGCGACGTCCGGCGCCGCGTCGCCCTCCGCGCCCAGGAGGTTGTCGTCGGAGAAGCACATCCGTTCCGAATTCGCGGCCGCCGTGACGCGCACCACGAAATCGTGCTCCCTCCTCAGCGACGCCTGCTGGCGCTTCAGCTGCGGCAGCAGCTCCCTCCCCAGTCGCCCCGTCGCGCCGAGCACCGCCACGTTCGTGACGACCTCGGACAGCGTGAAGGCCGTGTGCGCCGCGCGCAGCGCGCGCGTCGCGTCGGCCTTGGCCACGCAGACCGCGATCTGGCGCTCGCTCGACCCCTGCGCGATCATCGCGATGTTCACGCCGGCCTGGGCGAGCGCGTTCATGAACGTCGCCGAGGCGCCCGGCGACTGCACCATGCCCTCGCCCACGATCGCGACGACGCTCACGCCGTCGAGGAGCGAGGCCGAGTTCACCCGGGACCGGGAGAACTCGAGCTCGAAGGCCGCCTCCACGGCTTTGAGCGCCTTCTGGCCCTGGGCCGTCGGGACCGCGCACGTGATGGACGCCTCCGAGGACGCCTGCGTGACCATCAGGACCGCGACGCCCGCCTCCTTGAGGGCGCCCAGGACGCGCCGGCCGAGCCCCGCGGCGGAGTCCGCCAGCAGCGCGCCCTCGAGCGTTAACAACGACGCGTCGTCGACGGAAGTGATGCCCTTGATCAGCGACTCGCGCGCGGCGCCCTTGGTGATGGCGCCCGTCCAGAGCCGGGACTCCGTCAGCGCGCCGCTCCGGCCCTGGATGACCGTGCCCTCGAAGGCCGGGTTGAAGACGTTCCGCACGAAGACGGGGATGTTGTCGTCGATGCACGGGGCCATCGCGCTGGGGTGCAGCACTTGCGCGCCGAAGTAGGCGAGCTCCATGGCCTCGTCGTACTTCAGGGACGCGATCGGGAAGGCCTCCGGCACGCGCCGCGGGTCCGCGGTGTAGACGCCGTCCGTGTTCTTCCACATCGTGACGCGCGACGCCCGCAACAAGCGCGCGAAGATCGTGGCGGAGTAGTCCGAGCCGGACCGCTTGAGCGTCGTGGGCACGCCGGCCTCCGTCGTGGCCACGAAGCCCGTGCACACGAGGACGCACGACTCTTGATTGTAGTCGACGGCGTCGAAGACATCGCTCCGCTCGGCCCACCAGGCCCCCATCCTCTCCGTCGTCTGGGTCCAGAGCGGCGCCACGCCGGTCGTCGACGTCGAGCCCTTCTCGCCGAGCCCCTCCGACTCGGACTTGACGACCAGCACCTGCCGCGCGTCGACCCAGTCGCAGGCGACGCCGGTCGTCCGCAGGTAGGCGAGCAGCGTCTGGGCGGACCAGATCTCGCCGAAGCCCGTGACGACCTCCATCGTGACCGCGGGCACGGTCTTGATCATGCGCAGGGAGCGCACCACCGACAGCACGTCGGCGGCGTCGTCCCGGATGCGCGCGGCGATCGGCGCCACCACGTCCGGGGGCGCGAGCTCCTGCAGCGTCGCGAGCTGCCGCTCCACGGCGTCGTCCAAGTAGGTCGCGGCCAGGTCGAAGTCGTCCAGGGCCGCGTCGACGACCTTGATCAACAGATCCGTCATGCCGCCCATCGCGCTCACGACGGCCATGGTGGGCACGCCCTGGCCCTCCTCGCGCGTCGCCTCGTCGAGGAGGAGGTCGCCGACCGTCCTGTACAACTCGGCCGTCGCCAGGGACGCGCCGCCGAACTTGTGGACCTCCCACGCCTTCGTGGCGCCGCGCGGCTTCACGGCTTGCGCCGTGATCGTGGCCTTGGGCTCGTCCAGCACCGCTCGCACGGGCGCGGGCCGGGGCGGCGGCCCCGGCGGCGCCACCAGGGCCGCGGCCAGCGTCCCGCAGAGCGCGAGGCTGCGCATGGCGGGTCCGCTCCGCTGCCTCGCGCTGTCCTGCCGACGACTCGCGCGATGCAGGCGGAGGCGCTTGCACTCTGCACGGGAGCGCTTGCTCGTGCAATCCTACCGAGCCCGAGCGATGCCAGAGCGCGCTTGCACGAGAGACCTCGCTTCTCGCGCTTTCCTCCAATATAGGTCCTTGGCTTTGGCCGCGCGGAGCGACGCGACCCGATCGTCCGGCGATGCACGGGGACGAGCTGCTGCACCCGGTGCCCGCACCCTGGGGGACTGGGACTTTTGTCCTCCCAGGACTTGTTTTTGCCAGGCGTGTCTGACCCGGGCGCACAGGAGATCTTCCGGCGTCGAAACCCGCGTCATTGAACCATACACAGTCCGCAGCTTGTAGTAAAACACGCCGCAAACGCAAGGTGACCGCCTCGACCCGTCACGCCGCCCCGACGACTTCGCACATTGCTCGCAGATCATAGAGTTGGCTGCGGCTCCCGGTGCAGCGGAGCTGCGGTGTCTCTATGCTGCTCCCCCGGGGGCACAAGATTTCCTGCACCACACACCCGGCCGACGGCGCTGCGGCCGCTCGCCGCCGCCGCGGTCGGGACGGCGCGGGATCTCCGCGCTGCTCCCCGAGGACACCTCTCGATGTCCCGCACCACGCGCGCCCCCACCGCGCCGCCCCGACGCAGGCCTACCATGGTGAAGCTCTACGCCCTCCTCGCGGCGCCGGCCGCGGCGCTCGTCGCCAAGACGAACCCGCTGCCGCGCGCGGCGCCGCGCGCCGCGCCGGCCGACGTCGAGATGAAGTACCGCGTGGCGGTCATCGGCGGCGGCCCGTCCGGCGCCTGCGCCGCCGAGATCTGCGCCCAGGAGCCGAACATCGAGACGTACATCATCGAGCGCAAGATGGACAACGCCAAGCCGTGCGGCGGGGCGATCCCCCTGTGCATGGTCGACGAGTTCGACCTGCCGTCCGAGATCATCGACCGCAAGGTCCGCAAGATGAAGATGATCTCGCCGTCGAACGTCGAGGTCGACATCGGCTCCACGCTCAAGGACGACGAGTACATCGGCATGTGCCGGCGCGAGGTCATGGACGGCTACCTGCGGGACCGCGCCGTCAAGCTGGGCGCCGAGCCCATCAACGCGCTCGTGACGTCGATCGACTGCCCGGCGCCGGGCGACGACAACGGGAGATACACGATCCACTACTCGCGCAACGACCTCGGCCGCAAGGCGCCCGACGAGACGCTCGACGTGGACGTGATCATCGGCGCGGACGGCGCGAACTCGCGCGTGGCCAAGGCCATCGACGCGGGCGAGTACAACTTCGCCATCGCGTTCCAGGAGCGCATCAAGATCGACGACGAGAAGATGGCCTTCTACGACGAGCTCGCCGAGATGTACGTCGGCGACGACGTGAGCCCCGACTTCTACGGCTGGGTCTTCCCGAAGTACGACCACGTCGGCGTCGGCACGGGCACGGTCGTCAACCGCCCGGGCATCAAGATGTACCAGGACGCCATCCGCGAGCGCGCGGGCGACAAGATCGCCGGCGGAAAAGTGATCAAAGTGGAGGCGCACCCCATCCCCGAGCACTACCGGCCGCGGCGGCTCAAGCACCGCGCCATGCTCGTGGGCGACGCGGCGGGCTACGTCACCAAGTGCTCGGGCGAGGGCATCTACTTCGCGGCCAAGTCGGGCCGCATGGCCGGCGAGGCCGTCGTCAAGGCCATGGCCGGCGGCACGAAGCTCCCGACCTAGGCGGAGCTCGAGGACCTTTACATTAAGCCCTACGACAAGCTCTACTTCCCGACCTACACCGTGCTGGACATCCTCCAGAAGGTCTTCTACACGAACAACGCGGCGCGCGAGGCCTTCGTCGACATGTGCCGCAGCGAGTACGTCCAGGACGTGACGTTCCAGTCGTACCTCTACAAGCGGCTCGTGACGCCGAACCCCGTCGAGGACATCAAGCTCCTCTTCGGCACGGTCGGCAGCCTGCTGCGCGGCCGCGCGATCGCGACGCCGGACAAGCCCTTCAGCAACCCGGTGGAGTCGCTCAAACGCCTCTAGGCCCGGACCCCCCCCCGCCGCGGCGGATAGGCGCGCTCGCGGGCGCGCGTGGAAAAGATTGGCGAACGAATATTAATCTTCGATTTCCCGTATTAGTTCACGCTGCAATTTGGTGGGAGAGAGTAGGGGGTGGGTTTTTTGGCAGCGCGAAGGTCTGACGACCTCCACCTTGAAGAACTTAGCTAAAGACTAGTAACAAAGGATTAGAAGCGTTTCAGCTTGTTGTGAAGGAAATGAGCCATCTTGTAGCTTCAAATGCGGCTCTTTCCATCAGTCTATATATATCAAGCAAGGTGCTCAGCCAGCAAACCAGCTTGAGCCCATACATACATATAGTACATGTATACAGGCCTAGGCGGATGGCTTTTGAAAACAGACCTCTCCGACTGACCCCCGAATAGTGAAGTTCAACCGGTAATCTCCGCTCTGACCGGCTGCGCCGCGGGGCCGGCGGCGGTAAGTGTGGCGGCGGTACAAGGCACATCATCGTGATAGTTACGTGGTCGTGGGCGCGGGCTCCAAACGGCCGCTAGACGTCGTCGAACTCCTCCCGGATCTCCAGCGCCACGTCCAGCGCCGACTTGAGCGCGTCGCACGTCGTCAGCTCCTCCGAGAAGGCCGCGTCGTCCCACGCGAGGGAGATGGTCAGGCGCCGGTCGTCGTCGCAGTTGAACAGCCGGTAGTCCTCGGCGGCGATGGCCGAGCAGCCGTAGAGGCGCCAGCAGCAGTTCGGGGAGTCGTCGGGCGCGCCCCAGCTCTCGCGCCGCCAGAAGGGCCCGTTGTACAGGTACTCCGGGGGGTAGACCGTCTGGTGCCAGAAGAGCGCGAACACGACGTACGCCAGCAGCAGCAGCAGCGCGAGCGGCCGCACGACGTAGTAGTGGCAGCGCGACTCGTCGACCGGCCGCAGCACGACCAGGCCCAGCAGAAAGCCCGCCACGAGCCCGCCGCCGTGCGACGCGTACGACGTGTCCGCGTCGCTGTAGACCAACAGGTACACGAGCATGTCCAGCGCCGGCACCGCGGTGCAGATCAGGGCCCGCACCAGGCGCCGCGACCGGTCGGCCATGCTCCGGAAGTTCAGCAGCACGTCCGCCGCGTGCAGGCCTATGAGCGTGTACACGCCGCCGGACGCGCCCACGACGGCCCGGTGCACGTCCGCGAAGGCGCAGGTGAGGGCGCCCATGGCCACGCCGAACATGTAGACGCACAGCAGCGTGAGGTGGCCGTGGACCATCTCCACCGAGGCGCCGAAGAAGAGCTGCATCGCGCAGTTCACGCCGAGGTGGTACCAGCCGACGTGCACGAGCTGGTACGTCCACAGCCGCCAGAGCTGGTTGCGCGCGTCGAAGCACGCCGGGAAGGGGCCCGTCACGCGCATGTACAGCACCGACGGCCCGACCGTCGGCGAGCCCGCGTTGACCGCGCCCAGGGACCCGTGCTCGCGCCGCGCGAAGATGACGAAGGCCGCGACCTGCGCGCCCGTGACCAGCAGCAGCACGATCGGCCAGTAGAGGCGCTGGTTCTCGTACGTCAGCACGCAGCAGTCGCGCGGGACGCCCACGAACCGCGTCCCCCGGGGCAGCTCGCTCCGCCGGCCCGTCCGCCGCTGGTCGCAGTCGTAGGGCCCGTCCTTGTAGCGCAGCACGTACCAGTGCTTGCCCCGCCGCCGCCCGGCGCGCATGCGGCGCACGACGACGCAGCGGCAGTACTGGCCCTCGCCGAAGGCCGTGCTGTGGATCGGCACGTCGCCCAGCGGCGTCGTGACGGCGTACGTGTCGTCGGCGTAGTAGAGCTCCACGACCACGCCGCCCCGCAGCGTCGACCACCAGGTCCGCTGCGGCGCGTCGCCGTCCATGAGGAGGGGCGCGGCGTAGTTCGACAGGCGCTGGAGGCGCCGCTGCGGCGGCCGCGCGGGCGGGTCGTGGAGCGCCTCGAGGGCCGAGGCCCGCGGCGAGGGCGGCCGCGCGGCCTGCCGCCGCGCGAGCTCGAGGCCGTCGGCGATCATGTACGCCACGGCCGCGCTCTGGAAGGCCAGGTCGAGGGTCCGCGGCTCGCCGGCCTCGGTCCGGAACCGCGCGCTGAGCGAGGCCGCCAGCACGGCGTCCTCGACGCGGGGCCGCGGCGCGAACGGCATCTCCACGCTCGTGATCCGGGAGAAGGCCACGACGACGGGCCGGCTCCGCGCGGGCTCCACGACGAAGCCCGCGAACGCGCCGTGCTCTCGGATTATGACCGGCCGCGGGCGCTTGAACGAGTTCTCCTCGGACGCGTGGTTGAGCGCGCCCACGCCCGCGCGCAGCAGCCGCCGCAGCTGGCCCAGGCGCTTCGACTCCGAGGCGCTCAGGTCGACGTCGACGCGCAGGTCCGGCCGCGAGGACACGGTCCGGCGGCGGGGCGACGAGGCGCGCCGCGGCGGCGGCGGCAGCGCGGGCTGGAACGGGGGCCGGAGGAGGTGGCGCGGGAGCGCGTCCGAGGCCAGGGTCAGGGCCACGTGCGTGTTCCGGTCGCGCGCGCGGTTCGCGGCCGCCTCGCAGCGCGACGCGAACGCCAGGAGGTCGCGGTGCGGCCCGACGTCGTCGTCGAGCGCCACGACCACGTCGCCCGGGCGGACCGCCGCGGCGGCGGCCAGCCCGCGCGCCCGGAGGCGGTCCACCCGCAGCACGTCGCCGTCCCGCCGGAGGGTCAGCCCCCACGCCTCCGTGGCGGTCGCGGGCGCGTCGTCGCGCTCGCGCGCGAACTCCGCGAGCAGGTCCTCCACGCTCGAGCGGCGCGACGACTTGCCGTGGGACCGCCGCCGCAGCGTGTCGTCGTCGGCGAGGTCGGCCTCGTCCGCCACACGGGGCGCGGGCAGCTTCACCGTGTAGACGACGTCGCCCCGCGAGCCGGGCACGAGCGTCACGTTGCGCTGCGGCCCGCTCCGCGCGAGGGCCCGTCGGAGCGCGCCGCGGACGTCGCGCGCCTCCGCGTCCGGCACGACGACCGCGGCGCCGACGGCCACGACCGAGTCGCCCGGCGCGCCCAGCCGGTCGCACCGGCCCGCGGCGCGCCGCACGGCGACGACGCTGCGCCGCCGCTCCCGCGACAGCGCGCCCCGCAGGACGAACGCGTCGCCGCCGCCCAGCGCCAGCAGCACGTCCTTCGCCGCCACGTCCGCGGCCTCCAGGTCGACGGCCGGGACGACGTAGGCCGCGGGGAGCGACGGCGGCGGCGCCGCGTCCCCGAAGGCGATGCGCACGGGCCGCGGCCCGTCCGCCAACCGGAAAAACAGGGCCTGGAACGACTCGTCGGAATCGACGCGGAGCGCCTCGCCGTCGATCGCGACGAGGCGCATGCCCTTCGCCAACCCCTTCGCGGGCACGGCGTCGGCGAGCACGGCGCCGCCCCGCTTGGGGTCGAACGCCAGGTCGAGGCCCAGCCGGCGCTTCTTGAACGCGACGGTGACGGTGCGGCCGGCGGCGGCGGCCTCGGCGGAGCGCACGTCGAGGTGGATCTCCTCCGGTCGCGTCGCTTCCTTCGTCTCGGCCATGCGTGCCACTGGCTGACGCGCGAACGCTGCTCTCTCGTCGTCGCGCAGGACTTTCGAAACTTCGCCGTTTCGATTGGCAAAGCTC
>MDTE01019777.1_pt1 | contig 10720 bp, 8 predicted proteins | sample 811231 | NCBI WGS metagenome assembly MDTE01 (sample SAMN05326651, study PRJNA326480) | marine metagenome | isolation source: seawater | place: Indian Ocean: Red Sea | collected 2010 | reverse complement strand
TGCGCGCCGTTCGTTCGGACACCGCGCGCGCGCGCGTCCTCGCTCGCGGGACGCGCGTCGTCGTCGTCGTTGTCGTCGTCGTCGCCGCCGCGTTGGCGCGCATCGCGTCCCCGCGCGTCGTCGGATGACGTCGCGCGCGATGAGACGTCAGAGCCGCGCGCGACGTCATCCGACGCGGTGACGATGACGGTCGCCGCGAGCGCCGCGCGCGACGGCGCGGACGACGCCCGCGAAGGCACCGCGAGCGCGAACGCGAGCGCCACGCGCGGACGCGCGGTGTTCAGGCTGCTGTGCCCGGAGTCGAGGGTGGGTGGATTAATCGGAAAATCGGGCGCGAACGTCAAGCGCATCGTCGCCGAGACGGGGGCGGCGGTCAAGGTTTTGGACTCCGCGGCGCAGTGTAACGAGCGCGCGGTGCTCGTGAGCGCGGCTCGGGAGGGTGGAGACGACGGCGAGCGGTGCGCGGCGTGCGAGGCGGCGACCATGGTTGTGGGATTCTTGACGAGTCGAAAGCCGGACGGCGAGGAGGGCGAGCGAGGGCGCGACGAGGCGACCGGTGGTGAGAAAACGCGCGAGGAGGACGGTGTTGTGAATTTGGAGGCGCGCGAGAGGGGCGAGAGGGGCGCGAAGACGGTGGTGGAGGGGGAGAAAGAGGAGGAGGGGGGGAATTCGGGCCCGCACGTGACGCTGCGACTGTTGGTGCCGGCGGGACAGGCGGGACATCTCATCGGAAAGGGCGGTGAAAACATTCGTGAGATTCGAAAATTGGCGAATGGGGCGCACGTGGAGGTTCAGGAGGTCGGACACGTGCCGTCGTGCGCGACGAGCGAAGATCGAGTGGTGGAGATCAACGGCGCGGCGCAAGACGTGCGCGCGGCGGCCAAAGCGGTGTTCGGATTGCTCAAAGGTTTTCTCGTAGATTCGAGCGTGCTCGGGTACTTTCAACCCACGTTCATGATGCCGCGCGACTCACAGGGTGGGTACGCGGAATACCCCGCCGCTGCGCTCACGCCGGCCGATCCCGCGTTCGCGGGCGTCTCGCCCGCCATGCCGGTGCCGGTTCCGATGCCAATGCCGATGCCAATGCCGATGCCGGTTCCGATGCCGATGCCGATGCCCAACGTACCGATGCAACCACCCATGTACGCCATGCCGACGGCGCCTCCGATGATCAAGGATACGGTCGAAATATCCATCGAAGAGGTGACGCGGATGATGGGCGCGAACGGGATGAATATTTCCACCATCGCGCAGATTTCTGGTTGCCAAGTCTCTCTGATGGAATCCGACCCGAACACGAAGACGAGCGACGTGGAAGTGAAAGGTCCACACGAAGTGAACATCGCTGCTGCGAAGAGTCTCATCAAGGCGTTCGCTTCTGGGCAAGTACCTGATCAAGTCGCGCAGCACGCGGCTGCGCAGCATCTCTACTTCCCTTCTCCCGCCGCGTTCCCCGAGGGACCTTGACACCGCGAGACGTTTAAATATAAAGTTGACTCTTTATTACATCACTTCCCATCTCGCGCCCGCGCGACGATCTAATCGACGATCTTCAAGAGCTCTATGTCAAACAAGAGCGTCTTATCGATCATCCCCTGATTTTCTAGCACGAAACCGAGCGCTCTTTCGCCGCTGAAATTCGCCGGCTGCGGCTTCATCGTGCGCCACTTCCTCCCATCCGGATACCCCAACTTTTCATTATTCGCCGGAACGATGATCCGTCGAATCGATCCAATCTTCATCCCCGCGATCGCCTCTCGAAACGCGCCGATCACCCGTTCGTCGTCCGCCTTGAATCGAAAAAAATCCTTCTCCTCCCCCGTGAACGCCCCGCCCTTCGACTTATTCCTCGCCTCGAACGGTCGTCCGTAGTACCCGATCGTGTATCCATCCCAATCGATCACCGCCGTCTTCCCCTCCGTCGGATCGAACGTTTTCGCGTCCGCGGCGCCGACCACCATGTCCTTGTATTGCAACCCGCTCGCCGTGCGCTCGAAATCTGGATACAGCACTTCCCTCTTCCCGTAATCTTTTCCCTCGCCTTGGAGCGCGTCCATGTACACCGTGTCCCCGTACTCGGCGCGGACGTCGAGCGTCGGGACGATGGTCGTCGCCGCGAGCGCGAGCGCGACGCGACGCGTGCCGAGAGGCGCCGCGCTCGACGTCGGGACGTCGTCGTTCCCAGAGACCACGGCGGAGACGGGGACGCATCGCCGCCGTCGCGCGACGCGCGAGACGCGCGGAGACGCGCGCGAGAGGGACGAGGACGCGCGCGTGGTCGTCTTGTTCGTCGTCGCGGTCGTCGTCGCGAACGTCGAGGACGTCATCGCGAATTCGACTCGACCGCGCGCGCGAGTGAGTGTCGCGTCGCGTCGCGCGATGCGCGCGAGAGATGCCGTCGACGACGACGACGAGACGCGCGCGAGAGGGAAGAAACCCCTCGCGACGTGGTTTCGCGACAAGGCGCGCGCCGCGAGGGAGCGCGCGCGCGCGGCGATGGCCAAGGTTCGCGACGAGGCGAGGCACCGCGGGACCGGGACGCGCGCGCGGCGCGCGATCGAGACCGAGTCGCGGGCGCACGCCGCGCGCGTGGCGCGCGCCATCGCGCGAGATGACGCGCCCGCGCGCGGGGGGTCGTTCGCGGAGGCGAGGGCGTCGAGGCGAGAGGCGCTCATGGAGGCGCTGGGGGGAGACGAGGTGGACGCGAGCCGCGTGCGTCTGTTGGTATCGGACGGGGGCTGTCCGGACGACGACGACGGACGGGCGCGAGCGCTGGTGTGGAAATTGTGTCTGGGGTATCTCCCGCGCGAGCGCGCGAGGTGGGAGGAGGCGGCGAAGGGGAAGAGGGCGGAGTACGCGACGTTTCGAGACGAGTTTTGCGCGAGCGCGTCGACGAGCGCCGACTCCAAGTGGATAGAGTCGTACGAGGACGATGAATTAGCGGAACAGATAGACAGAGACATCGCGCGCGTGCATCCGGACATGCACTTCTTCAACGACGAGGGCGAAGACGGCGAGGCGAGGCGCAGGAAGGATCACATGCGAGACGCGTTGTACGTCTTCGCCAAGCTCAACCCGGGCGTGGGGTACGTGCAAGGCATGCACGAGATGTTCGGGTGCATGTATTACGTCTTCGCGACGTCCGCCGAGGAGGAATCGGCGACAGAGGACGCGGCGGCGGACGCGTTTTATTGTTTCACCGAGGTATTCAGTGAGTTTCGCGACGTCTTCGTGATGGCGCTCGACGCGACGGATCAAGGCGTTCGCGCCATGTTGGACACGCTGAGCGACATGCTCGCCGAACACGGACCGGAGGTGCACGCGCACTTGCAAAGCATGAATCTATCGACGTCGATGTTTGCGTTCCGTTGGATCACGCTGATGTTCACGCAAGATTTCGAAATGGCGGACGTGCTGCGATTGTGGGACGTCGTGCTCGCGTCGCCTCGCTCGAGAAAAGAGTGCTTGCTTCGTCTCTGCGTCGCGTGCGTGCTGAACATCGGCACCGAACTCATCGACGGTGACTTCGCGGCGTGCATGAAGATGCTGCAAAACTATCCTCCGGTGGACGTTCGAAACATCACTCGAATAGCCGCCGCGCTTCCGTACGGCATCGCCGGGGACGGTCGCGCGCTCTCCTTTGAAAACCTCACCATTTGATGGTCGCGCGCGGCGCCGTGTAAATTAACTAGCACCATTCGCATCACATCGTCGTATAGATATTCGCCGACGGTTTTTTCTACACGCGTTCGTTCTCGTCGTTAAAAAGCTACACATCGTCTACGCGCCTCGCGCCTCGCGTCTCGTCGCGTCGTGCAAAATATCCACATCCACCGCATCCTTCGGCAACTGCACGTATCGCACGACGCTCCCTCGAATGAAACAGTTTCTCACGCTTCGCATGTGCGGGTACCTCGCCTCATCCGTCACGCGCGTGTGCTCGAGTTTAATGTTCAAGTACTGATCCACCGACACGAGCGTCCCCTCGACGGCGAGATCATTCTTGAGCTCCACGACGACGGGTTTCCCGACCAGCGTCTTGAAGTACGAGTAAAACAACCTGCGCGCGCGTCGACGAATCGATCGTTCGTTCGATCGATCGAACGGCGGTCAGTCGCGGCTCGTGCACGCGCGTTCGCGCGCCACGCTCGATCGCGCGCGCGTCGCCCTCGCGCGCGATTTCGCGCGTACATCTCTCTCGCCCGACCTCCTCGCGCGCTCGAGACCCCCGCGAGTTTCGCGCGTTCGCACTCCTCGCGCGCGCGGCGTCGCGCGAGCGTCGACGTGTGCGGGGTCCGCCGCGGGGCGGGTTTCCATGGAATCGCGCGCGCGATGGCGGGGTGAAGAATGTGAATCGAATTCCGTCCCACGTCGCGACTCGGCGACGCGGGCGACGTCCATCGACCGCCCGCGATGGGACGAACGGATGAAAAGAATTTCGACGCGTCCTCTCGCGCGCGTTCTATGGACGCCGCGCGCGAGAGAGGGGAGAAGACGCGCGATGATTCGACGAGGGGAAACGACGCGGGATGCGAAAGATTGCGCGCGGACGGTTCGCGCGGACGACGGTGGCGCGCGGTGACGGCGTGGGCGAGGAGAGTGCGACCGGTGGTCGTCGCGCGAGTCGCGAGCGCGCTCGCGTTCGCGAAGAGGGAGTTTCGGGAACAGTTTCCGTCGGATGAGGAGTGGGCGCGCGCCGTCGACGAGGCGAGAGAGGTGGCGGCGTTCGAAGAGGCGACGAACGCGGCGCGACGAGGGGAGATCGCGGTGAGGGCCGGGGATGATGGTGTCGTGGACGCGGGCGTCGCGTTGATCGATTCGTCTGCCTCCGAGACGGTGTCGAGACGAGCGGAGAGCGTCGGGACGGAGGCGGCGGACGCGGGACGCGCCGTCGACGGCGAATCGAAACGAGTCGAGGCTAGGGAACGAGACGCGGGGGAGATGGACGCGCCGTCGACGCCGACGCGAGATGACTCGGTGTCGTCGTCGCGAGCGGGGCTGGAGAGTCCGGTGAAAGTGCGCGCGGTTGACGCGGACGCCGCGACGGCGGAGTCGCCGCGTCCCGAGACGCCCGCGCGCGACGACGACGCCGTCGCGTCACCGTCGTTCGACGAGAATGATTACGTGTTCGACGACGACGACGAGGAGGAGGAAAACATCGCGTGCGTGTGCGTCGAACCATCCGTCTTGGTCGTGCCCGAGGCGTTGATGCGAGACCGCGGCGCGTTGCCGGACGTCGACGCCGTGAGCTTTGTCCCGCCCGAGCGAACCGACGCGAGGACGAGACTCACCGGCGACGTCGTCAAAGCGTCGCCTCGTCGCGCGTATTGGCGAAACACAAGACGCGGTGCGCGCGCGTCGCCGTCGAGACGGTTCGTCGTTCGCGCGTCGGCGCCGTCGACGCCGTCGACGCGACCGAAACCGAAACCGCGCGCGTCGACGCCTCGAGCCGAAATCGCCGACGCCGACGCCGACGTCGCGAACGCCACCGCCACCGACGCCGACACCACCGACGACATCATCACCGGTCACACTCCACCGTGGTCGTTCAAACGCATCGACCGCGAGACGCGAGAATTCGCCAAGACGGCGCGCACGCTCCTCGAGTGGACGACGGGCGCCGTCGACGCGCCGCCGGATTTCGTCTCCGCCTTCGCCTTCACCGCCGACGACGACGCGACGAGGACGAAATTAGCCCTCGCCGACGAGTGGTTCGACGTCACCGACGCCGGCGACATCGTTCTCGCCCTCACGCCCTCCGACGTCCTCGCCGCGGAGAAGCGCGACTGACGAACGCCTCGCGCGTCTCGCGTCTCCACTCGACGACGCGCGCGCACATGCGCGCCTCCGACCGACTCGACGCCTACTTCGCCGCGCGCGAGACCGATCGTCCGTCGTCCTCCGCCCTCGCGCGCGTGGACGACGTCGTCGAATCGTCCGCGCGCGCGCGCATTCGTCGCGCGATTGAACTTCGTCTGTCGGGACGGGACATCCATCGCGGTCCTCGGCCGCGCGTCTCGCGCGATGAATGCGCGCGAGAGGAGGTGGACGAGGAGGATAGGGGGGCGACGGTGGTGAGGGAAGAGGCGAGGCCTCGCGCGGAGAGACGCGCGGACGCCGTCTTGCGTCGATTGGTGGATGAATGTCGAGCGGCGACGCCGCGCGGCGCCGACGAAGGGAACGAAGACGAAGGGGGCGAGGACGACGAGACGTGGACGCCGAGCGGGATCGATTGGAACGCGACGCCGAGTTTTTTGCTGGTCGACGACGCGCGCGCGCGCGGCGCGCGGTTCGTGAGAGAGACGCATCCCGCTGTTTTTGAAGGAACGTTTGAAACGGCGCGCGGCGGCGGGGACGAATAGCGGTTGTATGAATATAAGCTACTAGTACACTCACGACGTCGTCTCGACGCGCCAGTGTGTCTTTTTCGCGCGAGATAACCACTCGATGGTGCCTCGCGCGCGACGTAACCACGCCCACGCGACGAACGGGGACGCGGCGACGGCGACGTAATACGGCGCGTCGTTCGTCGCGCATTTCCCCGCGCACGACGCGCGCAACGTCTCCGTCGCGCAGCTTCCGAGCACGCGTCTCGGGTCGTTCGAGGCGACGCACACCTTGTCGCTCACGAGATCGATGGCGAATAACGTCGCGCTCTCCATCCACTTGGCGCCGAGATTGCTCACCGTGTTTAAAATCGTCATGTACGTGCCGCCGAGATTGGCGTCGGACACGCGGTTATAAAACGCCATGAAGGCGATGAAATGCGCGTTACTGAATGCGCTGTACGCGGACAACCACGCGAAGAGGATGACGTAGTACCTATACGGAATATTGACGGCGGCATCGCTCGGCGCGGCGTACACGAGCGCCGCCGCCACCGCGCACGCCGCGCCTCTCCACACCCACGTTTTCGTCACGGCGTCGAGTGGACGCTCGCCGGCGGTCCATCGACGCGTCAGCATCGGCATCGCGAGATTCAAAGGCGTCATCAACGCCGACATGGTGGCGATGTGCGCCTTCGGTATGCCCTTTTCCAATAATTTCAAAGTCGTCAACGTCTCCGACGCGCTAAACGCGACGAAACGCGTCAATAGCACGGCGCTCAGTTTCATCACCGCGGGGAGACGTATCACGCTGAACGCCTGCGCGTACGCCTCGCGCACGCTCATTTCGTCCTCACTCGGTCGCTCTTTCGTCGCGTACACCACCACGGAGGACGCGAGAAAGGCGTATCCCCAAAATTTCACAAAGGCGTCCAGCGCCACGCCGTACGAATTCATAATCATGTACCCGGTGAAACACGTGAAAAACCCAATCATCTGCCCGATGGCGTTGCACGTCGACGCCAACCCGACGTTCTCTTCGCTCAACATCGTCAGCGCCCATCCATCGACGGCGATATCTTGACTCGCGAGCAAGAGATACAACCAAAAAAACGTCTTGGCCAGGCTCTTCGCGTCCGCCGTCTCCATCGAACGCGCCAACGTCGTCGACAGCGTCAACAGCGTCACCCCCACCACCGCCTGCAGAGGCATCACCCACGTGCGACGTCGACCGAACGATCGCACGTACACCGCGTCCACGATCGGGGCCCAGAGCACTTTCAACGAAAACGGCCACGACGCCAACGAAAACGCGCCCTGGTCGGCGTACGACGCGCCGCGCTCTTGCAGCGCGAATCCCACCGACGCGCTCAGACCCATGGGCACGCCCTGGAGCGTGTACAGGAGCATCAGCACGCACACCGCGCGGAAATCATCACCGTCGAGACCGAAACGGCGCCGTCCGGACGGCGGCGTCGCGGCGTCCCCGCGAGACGACATCTTTTTCATTCGCCGCGGCGCGGCCGTTCGTCGACGCGCGGTGACGCTCGAGGATCTCGAACGCGACGATGGGCGAGAGGAAGGCGTTCGCGATCGCGCGCGCGCGCGGGAGGGCGACCGCGACGCGCGGCGCGGAGGCATCGTCGTCGAACGCGCGCGTGTGGGGATGCGATGATTTTCTCACATTGCGTGCCATTCCGCATTCGGCGACGACATGGCGCCGAGAACGCGCGGTGGGTGCTGCGCCGCGGCGCCGCGCGCGGATGAGCCGCGGGAATCGACGCGCGCGAGCGCGAGCGCGGAGACGACGGGGAACGGGGACGGACACGAACGCGCGCTCGCGAGAAAGTTTACGCGATTGGGAACGAAGATAAAATCGGCGCCCGTGGTGTTGACGTCGACGCGAACGCGCGGTGACGGTGAGCGTTCGGAGGGTGATGCGAATGGTGGTGCGAGGAAGAGCGCGTCGAAGAGATGGCGCGCGGCGAAGACGAAGATGCGCGTGGTTCGTAGGATGACGACGACGACGAGCGAGCGTTTGGCGGCGCTGTTAAAGGAGAAGATTGAATACGAGCTCGCGAGCGAGAGCGAGCGGCGCGAGCGCGTGGAGAGCGATAAGGGGGCGTTAGATGCGAGGTTGACTCGTTTGGGAATGCGAAGGGTGGCCATGGAGGGCGATGGGAATTGTCAATTTAGATCCATCGCGCACAACGTATTCAAGGATCAAGAACGATACGCAGAGGTGCGAGCGCTGGCGACGGCGCACATCGAGGAGAGAATGGAAGATTTTCAGATTTATTTTGAGAACGCGCGAGCGTTTCGCGTGTGGTTGGTGGGGATGAAACGCGATCGGACGTGGGGCGACGAGCTCACGCTGCGAGCGGCGGTTGACGCGTTCGGCATGCGCGTGCACGTCGTGCAATCGACGGAACAGAACTGGTATCTGCTCTACGAACCGGAAGAACAAAAGACGAAACGTTCGGCGTTCATCAGTTACGTGTCTCCCGTGCATTACGACGCTCTCGCCGAAAGGTGATTGGCGCTATACGTATGTATGTGAATTATTGTACAGAGTTGTAAGAGGAAACGCATCAATCTTCGAATAAACTATCGCCGAGAGAGTGAATGACAGTCGCAAGCGCTTTCGAGTGCGCGCTCTTCGCGCTGACGCGTGATGCGTAGGCTTCAGCCTTGGCCGCCGCCGCTCGCGCGCGATTCATCTCAAACACTGCTTGTTCTTTGATGTTCTCCTCGTATTTGAGCGCCGCGACGAGATCACGCTCACGAATATCCATCGCGTCCAACCGAGCGCGCAAGTCTGCGACGCCAGGCGCGCTCTCTTCGGCGATGACGCGCAACTTTTCAATCTCTCCTTCTTGCGCGATGGCTCTCGCCGTGGCGTCCGAGAGTTTACGCTCGAGCGCAAACCGCGTCTCCTCAGCGCGCGCGAGTTCATCCTCCAAATCACGCGTCCTTCCGGTCGCATCAGAAGCCACGACGGCGTTAAACGCGTCGATCTCTCGCTCGGCTTCGGTGACGCGCGCGTTGACGCTCGTCGCGTACGCCTCTGCGCTCTCGCACCGTCGCCGTAAATCGTCCAGTTCAACCTTGCCCTTGGCCGCCTCCGCGCGCGCGAGCGCCAAATCATCCACCAACCGTCGTTCCCGACTCCGCCATTCCTCCTCCGCGCGCGTCGTCGCCACCCCGTGCCTCTTCGAGCTCTCTCTCAGCGCGTTTCTCTCCTCGCGAACGCGCGCCAAGTCTCCGCGAAAACGCTCCGCCGTCCCCTTCGCCTCGTCGCGCTCGCTCTTCGCGCGTCCGATTTCGGATTCCAACTCTCTCAAACGCGCCTCCGCGTCCTCTCTCGCCCGCGTCGACGCCTCGAGCGCGCGTCTCGCGTCCTCCGTCTCTCGTCGTTCTCTTCTCGCCTCCTCTCTCGCCACCCTCGCCTCGTCCTCGAGCCTCGTCGTCCGCTCGCCCATCACTCGAAGCACCTCCTCGAGCGTGCGACGCTTGGCGAGGAGCTCTCGCACGCGCGCGCTCTCGCGCCCGCCGTCGTCGTCCGAATCGTCCGAGGGCGCGTCCGCGAGGAGGACGTCTTCGGTGAGCTCACCCATCAAACCGACCATGTCTGACGCGCGCGAGACGACGCGAGCGCGCGCGAGCCGGTCCGTCGAGCGCGCGCGACGATGTTCGCACCTCGCGCGCCGCGGGAGACCGCCGTCGACGCCGCGCGCCGTCGTGTGCGGACGCGATTGGTTCGAACGAACGAATGCGCACTTTTGAGCTCGGCTCGCGCGCGCGGGAGCTCGACGGCAGACCTCCGCGCGCGCGAGTTCGCGCGAGCGGAACGCGCGAGACGCGAACGCGCGAACGATGTCTCAGACGTTCGGCGCGATGCGCGCGCGCGCGGCGCCCGCGCGCGACCTCCGCGCGCCGCGAGCTCGACGGTGCGCGAGCGGGCGAGGGACCGCGTCGGCGCCGACGCGGTGCGCGGTCGCGGCCGAGCGCGCGACGCCGGGCCAGGGACAGACGCAACACACGATGGTGATGAAGTTTGGTGGGTCCTCGGTGGCGGACGCGACGCGCATGCGTGAGGTCGCGTCGATCATTCTGTCTTTCCCCGAACACATGCCGGTGGTGGTATTGAGCGCCATGGGGAAGACGACGAATAATCTACTCCTGGCGGGTGAAATGGCGATGGGTTGCGAAGGGACGGAAGAGGTGGAGGCGCTGGAACCTATTCGAGCGATTCGTGCGCTGCACGAGGACACGATGGCGGAATTGGGGACGGACGACGAGACGGCGAACGAGGTTCGTCGACTGTTGAAGAAATTGGAACAAGTATGCACGGGAATCGCGCTCATGCAAGAGGTGACGCCGAGAACGCGCGC
>MDTE01011700.1_pt1 | contig 10720 bp, 12 predicted proteins | sample 811231 | NCBI WGS metagenome assembly MDTE01 (sample SAMN05326651, study PRJNA326480) | marine metagenome | isolation source: seawater | place: Indian Ocean: Red Sea | collected 2010 | reverse complement strand
CGTAGAGACTATCGCTACCACCGCACTAGCGGCAACAGCAATATTTACCTTGGGCAATTCCATTTAATACCCATTAGCCACCAACTTGCTAAACTCACCCGACATTAATTTTTTCTTTATGTATTCGTTTAGCTCTTGGCTACCTAGTTTTGCGCCGCACTCTTTCATCCACATCTCAATAACAACAAACGGTATAGACCCTGCAAGCCGCATATCAGACTTACGGTTGTGTCCATCTATGTTGCGTTCTTTATTAAAGTCTAAAATGCGTTGGATATCCTGACTGCGGTTAATTACAATTTTACCGTCTTCGTCAAAATATTTTGTTTGTACGCTCATTTTATTTTACCGTACCCCATTTTTTCCATTTCTTTTTCTAAAGCCTTACCGCCTTTAGCTATTTCTTTCGCTTTTAACATTTTTTTTAATAACTCAAGCATTTCATCTTTGGTTATATTACCGACCATTATTTTTTTCCTTTCTTTTTCTTTGGAGCTTTTCCGCCTTCCCAAGCCTCATTCACATCTGGAGTTGAAGGGTCGTCTGCTTTCAGTTTGCCAGTTGCCGTTCTAGCTCGTTTTGGCTTGCTTGCTCCTAGTTCTAATGCAAAACCTGCTTGCAATAAGATAGCACCTTCTTCAGCGTCCACTTCTACTTCCTCGCCTTGGTTAGTAGCAACACCGTTCACAAAAGGTCGCCTGTCAGTTGTAATTTTTACTTTCATAATATCCTCCTTACGGATGGGGCATTGCTGCCCCACCAAATTTTATGATGCGTTGATATCTGCAACGATACCATGTGCTTTTTGCGAAGTAACTTGTAAGCCATACTCACAAGAAATTAGCCTACGCTCAGACAGACCAGTTTTTGCCAATGGCTCTTGCTTCGCAGTTTGCAAGTAAGCAACCTCAGCATATGATGGGTCTAGAACAAGTACGTCAGGTGTATAATCTACACTTGAAACTGTTCGAACTCGCATATGGCGATTTGGTACGATTTGCACCTCTCCAAAGTCGGAAATGTAGACGTCGATAGCTGCATTTAGCTTGCTATCTTCTGCCTCTTTGAAGCGTGTAGCGTTACCAGTAAAGGTTGAGATTTTTTGCTTTTGCGCTGAACCACACATAACAATTTTTGGTGTAGCCCCTGCGTTCCAACAATCAGCAATAACGCCTTTAAGCAAAGCTTCAGTAATCGGACGCAATGTTCCGTCCGTTGCCGCCGCATTTACAAAACCGCTTTCGCCTGCTCCTGAGGTTGTGCCGTTAGCACCTGAACCACCGCGAGACACGTTAGTAGTCAGGTAAGCAGGTAAACCCGCTGTTGCCCTAGCAGTACCAGAAGCCCCTGCGTTTGCAGCTACGTTATCAAGAAGCATTGCCTCCATGTCACGCTTTAACTCGCTTAATTTATAAGCAACTTGTTTCGCAACAGTTTGAGCATTCGCCACACCATTCACTGCTTGGTTTGTTGAGGAGACCTCCACGACTTTCGCACTGATTTGAGTATAGCCTCCTTTTCGAACAGCGTTAGTCGGAGCAGTATTGGATAGTCCAACGTCACCCTCGATTTGGCGGTTCGCTCCAGTTGCCGCAAGGTCAACCTCACTCCACTCAAAATAAGTGTTGTCAACATTGCGTGACCCAATAGTAGACATCAGTAATGTCTCTGTTGGGGTAATAGAGGCCATTGCCTCCGATAAATCCTCTCGGATTGTTGAGACGTCGTATGTCTCGTTTGTGTTAGCCGTAACAGCCATGATATTGTCCTTTCACTATGACAAGAGATATTTGGTCACATCATCAAGTGACCCTGATTGCTGCATACGAGATCGTGCTTCTTTTTGCTTCATAGCTTTTGTAGAACTTGCTGTTTTCTTCGCACCTGCTTTAACCATTGGCCTTGCGCCTTTAGTTTTCTCAACAATTTTTGTTTTTGAAGTTTGCAGTTTGCGATAGGCTACGGCATCACGCATAATTTTAAATTCCCAAGTATGTTGCAGAGTGCCTAATATGTGCGGGGGAACTTGATAATAATCAACGGCCACAGTTTGAATGTCTTCTAAAAGTTTTTTACTTTTTTCAGGGTCATTTAACTCTGGCATTTCCTTTCGCAATATATCAGCCTGTTCAGCTGCATACCTTTGACTTTCTTCATACGCCATTTTCTCGTTAATTTTAACTTGCTCATCAGCTTCTGCTTTAAATTTATCAAACTCAACGAGGTCTTGCCGATATTGCTCCATAGCTTCCAAGTATCCTAAAGGGTCACTATTTTGTAGTTCCTTTGATGGCATAATTGGTTTCTGTGGTGCATCACCATTTTCAAAAGCTTGTAAAAAACTATTAAGCTTTTCACGATCTTGCTGCATTGTTTGGGTAAGTTGCTCTAGTTCTTTTTTAACCTTTGCATTTTGTTCCATACCCTTTTGGATGTAATCTTGTCCAGCGGCGCTACGCTTTAGCTCCCCAATGGTTGCCTTCTTAATTTCGCCATCGCTTTTATACTCTAGCTCCATATCGTCAGAAAGTTCAAAGGGAACGGCTGCATCCTCTTCTAGCCCATCCTCATCCACGATTTCTTCTATGTCATCGCTTTCGTGGTCAGCGACATCTTCACTTTCTGCTACCTCAACAGTTTCTTCAGTCTCAGTGTCCTGAGGTTCCTCCATAACGGCTTCAGCAACGTCGTTCAGATTATCTTCTAATTTTTGCGGCGGTTCTGATATTAAATTTGCAATATCATTTATACTGCCCGTGTTAGGTTCAGTGCTCATGAGCGTCCCTTGCCTTTCGTTCTATGAGTTTCTCAGCGTCTACATCCGCCCTTAATAAAAACTCTATTTCGTTTAACGCCCGATAAATGGCGTGAGCATCCTCACGTTTCTCCACCTCTGACGCACTTGTATTCGCAATCAGACGTAATTGGTCTTCTCGCAAATCCTTCATAATGCCTAGAAATTCTTCGTTATTTAATAAATTTCTGGCTCTAATAGCTCGTTTCTTGTAATCCATCCATCATTTCTTTGTTGTGTGGTCTTACTCTATCTTGTTCAGCCTTAATAGCTGTCGTGTCAACAGCCGTTTCATATTTACCTAATATCTCCGCTACCTTAACCGCAAGGTCTTGAACCATATTATCACGCTGTAAATCATCTTTCATAGCTAATTCGTGCATTTTAAAATCTCTATCGCTTGCAGCTTTTTGCGCTTCTAGTTGCAGTTTAGCCATATCGACTTGTGCCTTTGTAGAAGCTTTCATTTGCTCAGTAGCCATAAAAGCTTGTTGTGGGTCTGTTTGCCCTTGCTGCATCATAGCCGCTTGTTGTGCAGCTTGTTGTTGTTTTGCAGCAATTAATTCTTGTTCTTTTTCAAAAGTAACTGGCAAATAGTATCTGTCCGTATTTTTTAAACCAACTGTTCCAAGCAAATCCGCTAATGTATTCCGCACATTAGTCATAGTAACTAAACCATTTTGCGGTCCATATTGCTGCCATACAGACATTTGCATTTGTAGAGTTTCACGCAATACGGCAGATTTTTCTGCCTCGCGACCTGTCCCTATACCAACATTTACAATCATATCTGCGTCCGCATCCCAACTTCTTGGGTCTACCGCCACAAATTCATTGTTTAATCTTATAATTTCTTCCTTATCAGCATTATTTATGATACAATGCGCTATTAATTTAAATAACCTACGCATACCACCTTCAGCTAGGTTTCTGGCTACAACCTCGGCCTGACCTGCCGCACCCTGCATTGTCGCCGCTATGGCAGTAGCACTAGCCGACTGTAAAACATTAGCGTCTAACCCTTGAGATGCTCTGCTTACACCCGTTTTATTTTCTACAAGTGTATCAAAATACTGCAAGGCAGGTAAAGTAGAGCCTGCGGTAAAAGGTACAACTTGCTCACGAATAGAATTAGATTGTTTAACCCTAACTATACGACCTATTTCGTTATTCAGTAAATCGTCAACCGAAACCTGACCATCGACTATTTCTAGCGCAGGGTTATTCGTCAAAGCAACATTATCTAAGACACCTCTAAGCATAGAAGTTGCTGCATCTTGGTCGTCCATAACTAAATCAACTAAGCTACTACCAAAAAACGCATGGGGTTCAGGGTCAACTTCAAAGACCGCAAAAGGTACTTCATCAGCCAACTCACACGATAACATCTTATAGCTCGAACCGCCTAATATAAACCGATACATAGAGGGCTTGCCTGTTCCCTCTTTGTCTATTTTCATATAAGCTTCAGTTACAACAACCTTTCGACTAGTCGGGTCAGAACTTTCGTCTTCATCTTCGTCTACTGCATAATTTCTTCTTTCAAACTCACTTTCTGCTTCAAAAGTTGCCATGTTGCCTTGTAAATTATGAACTTCGTCGTGGTCAAAACCCATTGCAAGCACATCGCCTATAGTCATATCTGTTCTATGACCTATAACAAAAAAGTCATCTATACTTCTTGCATTTCTATCCACAAAAAATTCTTCAGGAGGTATAGAGGTTATTGTTATGTCTCCTGATGTTTGTTCAACACTTAATTTTACATCGTGTATAACCGTTTCGATTTCTATGCCTTCTTCGTCCATAGAGCCGTTTGTGTTTTTTGTATGCTCTAGAATAGTTACGTTGTCAGGCTCGGTTAAAAATGTAAATTCATCGTCGGTAAGGTTATGCGCTTCATGTATTTCACTTTTAGAAATATCTTCGTACATAACTTTTGCTATACCAGTTTTTTTAACCATAGCATCTTGGAAAACATCGTTTAGCAACCTATAGCCGTTATTTTGCATAAATTTATAATTTGCAAATTTAGTCATTTGTTCGCACATTTCGACGTCTTCTGGCATTCTTGGCACAAATTCGACTACGTTTTCAGTGCTTAGAAAAACACGCTGTATTGATGGCTTTAGACTTTTCACTACCTCACGGCACTTAGTTGCTACAACTCTAGACCGACCTTCCTCATATCCTATATCTACCTCTCCATCGTAGTAGCGTTGAGATTTTAGTCTAGGCTCTGTTATTTCAGCTTCTATAAAGTCTACAGCGTCTTCTACGGCCTTTTGTATAATGCCTTCAACTGTTTTGTCGTCCATTGGTTCTAGTTTCATCTGGTAAGCTCCCGCATTATACTACCCGCAGCACCACCTATTGTTTCAACTGGAGGACCAAAAAAATCTGCCGTAGGTTCACTTATTTCTCTAGCACTAATCTGAGCTGTACCTCTGGATAGTCTAGGAATTATTTTATTAATTCTATTTTGTAATTTTGCTATGCCTCGATCGTCCGTTATGGCTCTTCTAACTAAGTCCGCATCTTCAGAAACTAATATTTCTGCTATTTTATTTCGCTCTGAGCTTGTTAAATCTCTACCAAAGCTATTAACAAATTTTCTAGAAACAGACAGAATAGACCCTACATCACCTGCTAAAGATGCTGCTCCCTCTGCCATTGTAATTCCTGCGTTTTGAGCTTTTTTAGCTATGACAGTTTCACCTGTTTGTGTTCCAACTAATACTGGTCTTGCAACATCTATCGAGTCTTGTGCGTTTTGCAGTTTTTGGATAATTTTTTGTTGGTCAGTTGTATTAGGCACTAAAATTCTTAATAATTTGCCTTCCTTTCTATCGTCAGCTAATAAAGCTTTTACTGTTCCTGCTTGCTGTCCTGTTGTAAATTTACCTTGAAGCGCGGCTAAAAACCCTGCCCTGAAACTAGCTAACTGTTCAGGTTTTTTAGAATAAATATCTTCTACATCTATTTCAACTTCGTTTACATCCTTACTTAATGCTTTTCTGCCTGCAACAAACGCATCTCTATTTGCTCTTACAGCCGCCGCTTGCGCTCTAACTGTCATTAATTCAGGAACTTCTTTATTAAGAACAGAACGTAAACCTTGCTCAACATCTTGTGTTGCAAAACTTAAATCAAAATCTTTAGCATCAAATTCTTTACCCGCAGTGTCTTTAAGCACTCTTCTAATTTTTTCTGCTTCTAAAACTGTTGGTGTTCGTGAAAACATAACACGACCGTCTTTATCGACTCTATATAAATCTCTTGTTCCTGTTCTGCCTGAAACTTTTAATAAAGATTTACCGATGTCAGGGTTATTTTTTAATATTTTTGATAACTCTAAAAATACTGGTTGTGATACAATATCATCACCTTGTCCTGATGCACCTTTAAACTGCCCATACGCTTTATTTTCTGCTTCTCTTGTTGCGGCTTCACTTGTTCTTTGCTGCCTTACTGCCGTTGTTGACGTGTCGCCAGAACTTAAAACTCTATTTATTTCGTCCTCTGCTTCTTTTCTTAATTTTTTTGGTCTAGTTTCTAAAGCTGTTTGTATTTTTTCAGCGGCGGGACCGCCTTCTCCTCTTAACGCTTTAATAGCAGGTATTAACGTTCTGTTTTCTGCCATTATTTTTCCGTTAATAATATCTTCGGCTATTTCGTCTGCCGATTTACCTGTTGTTTCAGCAAGACGTTGTATTTCATTTTCAACTACCGATGCGCCTTTACGACCTGTTGTTCTTCTAACACTATCTATTAAAGCTTCAAAAGCTTTGCCGCCATACTGCGCGACTTTGCCACCAACAACACCACCTCCTGCACCAAAAGCTATACCAGAAGGAACACGAGCCGCACGTTCACCAACGCCACCTTCACCAGTGCCATAAGCATATGCGCCGCCTTCTAATGCGCCTCTAGCAGCTAGCCGTGACAACGTTATAGGTGCGCCACCGCCTGCCGTGAAAATTGTAGGAGCAACCGCCCCCAACGCTTCATAACCAAAAGCACTTTTTGGGTAGTCTCTTTTATATGCTTCTAAACCACCTCTAATTTCTTCTAATATTTCCTCTACTGGTTGCCCAGTCATCATAGACTTTGTATAAGCTTCTAACTCATCAGCAAACCCAAGCGTAAGACCTTGCGCCATCGTTCTAATACGTTGTTTTGGCGCTAATTTACCGCTAGTATTTGTTTTTTGTTTAGACTTTTGGAGTAATCTTTTCTGCGTTTCGTTCATTTTTTACTCCTCCGAATTAAGCCACTCTTGACGCCATTCTTCGCTTTCCATTTGCCATTTTGTTATCCACTCTTCATCTGTCATGTTGTCAGGGTCAGGATTTAACGGAATTCTTGTAATAGTCGGCGATAAATCAAGCTCTTTGCCTTTGTATCTAAAATCAGGTAAAATGTCATCTGGAAGCCCCATACTAACGGCATCTTCTATATATTTATTTCTTATTTGGTCGTAACCTGCTTCTTGCGCTTGATATAATCGTTTTGCTCTAGATACAAAATCTTGTCTTTGAATTGGTGTTAAGAGTGTACCTTTTTCTATATTTTGAATTGCCGCTTTAACAACCTCACCAAAACTACCTGCTTTTGCGGCTGTAGCAAATTCGCTTTCTCTTACAACTGAGTTAGGGTCAAGCATTTTCATGTAATTAAAAATTAACGAAATATCACCCGCAGGAGATGGTTCTGCCGCGCTTGCAGAAATTCTTCCGTATGCTTGTGCTATTTGGTCAAAATCTTTTACTCTGTTTAATGCAACAAAATCTTTTTTAGTAGTAGCTATTAAGGAATTTTTATCTTTAGTGCTTAAAGTACCATCAGCTTTATCTTTTAAATATTGTGCATATGCTTGCTCACCTGTCATAGCACCTGAAAGTATAGCATTTGCATAAGGCGCACCGTTTGGTTGTTGCATCAAATATTGGGCTGTCTTATTATTTTTTTCTTGCTGCAACCCTAACGCTAAATCTTGTTTTGCTAATTCATTCTGTCTTGCACCGAATTTAGTGCGGCTCATAGACGATAGTGCCTGACGAACTCTTGGGTCTCTTAAATACCCCATTAAACCGCCTTGCGTGGGCATTTGCATCATCTGCATTGGGTTATTTGGATTAAAAGCGTTTAATGGAGTTTGCGCCATCGTTTTAGTTCCTTTTTCAGTTTGCGGAGGTACTCTTGTTCCTTTGTACCCTACCCATGCATCTGTGCCTTGTGTTTTTAAAATCCATTTAGCTATTTTGTCTTGCGTTTCTTTCGTAAATTTTGTGTCACCGCTTAGATTAAGTGCCTCTTTTGCATCCCTTAATGTTTTACCAACGATTTGATATGCGCCCATCGGTGTTGAAATTTTACCATCGTTATTATAACTAACATAACTAGCATACTCGCCCCGTGGGTCTGCAAAACTTAACGCCTCGTCTATCGTCATGTCAGTTAATTTTATATCGCTAAATAACCCCTCTGGTCTGTTTTGGTATCCAAAAAGTGCGTCATAGTCTCCACCACTTTCCCCACTAAAAATACCTTTTTGTACGTCCTGCCATGTTATCATTTATTTCTTACCCAAAAGGTATTGGCAAACTGCCCACCGCTGTTAATACATCAAACAAACCTACTCGCTCAGGTTGTGTTGGATTAAATTGTGGCAATCCACCAAATATAGTAGAGTAATATGATAAATTTTCTCGCGGATAACCTAAATTTGAAAGTGTTTGGTTTCTAGCTGCATCTAATAACATTTGTTGTTGCCTTTGAGCTAGTTCTGAGGCTCGTTGCTGTTGCTGTATACCAACTTGTCCTTGCCCAAACATTTGCTGACCTAAACCACGCAAACCAGAAGCACCTTGCTGCCGTATACCTATATCTCTATTAGCTAAATTTTGCGCTGTATTGAAACCTGCCAGTCTCTGTTGCGCGGCTAAGTCACCCCCCATTCGAGCAAACTCGCCGCCTAATAATCCTTTAGCTATACCATGCCTAGAACCGCCGTATGCGTTTGCAGCATCTGCTTGTGCGTCTAGCGTGTTGTACGCCATTTGCTGTTGGCGCATTAAATCTTGCTGACTTCTATTTATAACGTCATCTACATATGGGTTCATAAACTGTTGGTAAGCATTTGGGTCTAAACCCTGCGTTGCCATCTGGTTATAGGTGTCTGCCGCAGTCCGCTGTGCATTCTGCGATTGCTCAAATATGTTATCGCCTATCATCTGCCGCTTCCTCCAAATATTCTACCAATCAACGTTTTATTTTTTATATCGCTTCCTATTTTATTAGCCATATTTTTTAAATCTTGCCCAAAAGATGATGGTGGCTGAGAATACCCTCCACCTACGTTTCTTATTCCAGAAGCAAGCATTGTAGCCGCACCCATAGCATTTGCTGATGCATTACTATTAAGAGGGTTGCCTCTGTTATTCATAACAACAGCCCCACTAGCATCATCGCTTGTTATGTCTTTAGCTCTTTTTGTTACTGTCTGACCGCTACTATTTACAAAAGTAACTGGTTTATTTGCATTGGCTATAGCTATTTCAGCGTTGTAAGATGGGTTAGCATACTTATCAACCATGTCAGTAGCGCCAAATCTGTCAAACGCTTGAGCTGTACGGTATCTAGGAGCTTCGCTAGTTTCTGAAGAGCCGCCGCCGCCTGACGTCGGTTGTAAGGAAGCTGTTAAAGCTGCTTGCTGTTGTGCATTTACCCTATCAATTAGTTGATTATAAAGTGATGGATATTTTTCCGCAAAATCAGCTTCTATTTGTGCTTGCAGGGGTTCGCTAGAATAAGCACTTATGCCGCCGACGTCTACTGTATCTATGTCTGGGGTTGCTACAGTATCTAAACCAAGAGCCGATAATAAATTGTTTGCTCCGCTAAACTGCGTTTCAGGTACTTCTGCAAAGTATTTTGGGACGTTTATTGGACCCATACCGTATAACCTATTTAGCTCGTCGAGTATAAAATCACGCGACGCCATTGTTCTAGGGTCCATTACGGTCTGTTCTGGCCTTCCCATTAAAAAATCTGAAATACCCATCACTCTACTCCGATTTATTTTTTCTATAGCACATTTTAATTTATTTTACACCCCTACCAAGTCGCCAAAGCTACTCTTTTCCAAATTGCACTACTACCATCGTAGTCAGCAACACAAATATAAATATAATTAGTGTCCCAACTTATCATGCCAGTTACATCGCCTGCGCTACCAGTATTTGCACTAGGAGTAGGCTGTTTTGTTGCAAGCTGTCGAAAAGCATTGTCGCTAGATACAACTGCATATTTTTTTGTTTCATCCCACAATATAACGCCATTTTCTGATGGGTTATCGTCTGCGGATTTAAAATACAATTTACCTAAATTACGCTGCAAATAGTTAGTGAGCTGTCTGCCCCACTGTTGTAAATCTTGGCTTATAACTGGCAAAATAGGAGCAGGCATTACCTAGTGCCTCCCGCTGTTGCTTCAAGCCTCATAATACCAACACGCCAATCCGCAGGCCGAACACCTGTTACTCTCATGCGTATTTGCCTACCACTAAACCTAGCATCTGTTGGATTAGCAGGCGTAAAAGGTCCATGAGAAGTTTCAACGTCGTTAGGGTGAAAACGTGTTTTAAACGTCATGTTTACGTCACCCTGCGTAACTTCATCAGGTATAACGCCAGTTACCTTCATAATATTCTCACCAGTACCTATTGAAACTGGTCCAGTCTCTGCAAAGATTGCACCGTTATCTACGTTATAGCCAACCTCATGCTCTTTTATATTAGCGTGTGTCGTATCCCAATCAGCCATCATAGGATACCTAAATACGCCGCGCTCTACGCCAGACGTTCTTGATAGCTCGCCAATCATCCAATGGTTTTCATTGTAATCGTAAGCAACATAACGGTCT
>MDTE01104075.1_pt1 | contig 10721 bp, 5 predicted proteins | sample 811231 | NCBI WGS metagenome assembly MDTE01 (sample SAMN05326651, study PRJNA326480) | marine metagenome | isolation source: seawater | place: Indian Ocean: Red Sea | collected 2010 | reverse complement strand
GGACGAGTCGACAGTTGTGCGTCTTCGGTCGACGGCACCCCGGCAGGACTGACCACTGCCGGGACTGCAGCCACCTCCGGAGCGGATTCCGCCGGTTCCACGACGGTCTCGACAGAATTCGGATCCGGACGAAACCATGTGACGGCCACTCCGACAACAGCCAAAACAACAATCACGCCCCCGACTATCACGGCCGGAGACATGCGACTCGGACGTTTGGAACGACGAGCGGCCGTCGCTGACGCTTTTTTTGTACGTCGCTTACGTTTCTTGCTGCGGGAACCCACTGGACTGGGCGCGTCATCGAAAACAGGAAACTCACTCGCGGCGGGCTGTGACGTTCCGGAACTGGTTGCCAACGACTCGGCCTCGTCACTCGGAGCCGCATCCGGCGGCGAAGCCATTCCGGCAGGTTTGTCCGGCACCCAACGTGCCGAGGTGCCCTGCTGTGGCGGATCGGCCACTGACGCATCGGCCAATTCCAGTTGAACCTCGTCTTCGGGCTCAACCAGCACGAACGTGTGACGGCAACTCGGACATCGCCCCGTTTTTCCAAGCAACGAGCGGTCGGGCAGTTTCAGTACACTGGCACATTCGGGACAGGGAATCTGCGTCGACGGCATGGGTCACCCCGTTGAGTTGGTCACCGAGACCCGACAAACCGGTGCCGTGTCCACCACTGTCATCCTACGGATCACCCCACGAAACTGCCAAGGCCGGATCAGGCATTCGGGGACCGTGTTGGATTCAATCGATGAGCTGATCGAGATCCAACGAACCGTCGCCCAAAGACCGGGGATCGACTTCAGAGAATGGATGCAACCGATCAAGCAGGTCATCCGTCGGAACGGCCTTGAGCAACGATCGGGCCATTTCAAGATCCTCTCGAGTGGTGATCTTGATATTCATCGGCGAGCCAGGCACGAGTTTCACAGGATGCCCGAGATGTTCGACCAACTGGGCCTCGTCGGTCGCGACCAGGTCGTCACAATGAGCATAGGCCTCGACCAGGAGTTCACGGCGCATGACCTGGGGCGTCTGTGCCGCCCAGAGCCCCTCACGGGCAACGGTGCTCGCAATCGTCGAGTCCTGGCCTTCACGTTTCAGTGTGTTGGCCACCCGGACAGCGGGGATCGCTGCCCCATGTTCGACTGCCGCGGAAAACACATCGTCGATCCACTTTCCGGCCACGAGTGGGCGAGCGGCATCGTGAACGGCCACGTATTCGATTTCTGGCCGCACCTGCGCCAATGCGTTCCCCACCGACTCCATCCGGGTCTCACCACCAACCACCACCTCGACGTCCAGGAATGGAAGACTGGCCTGAAACCGTTCCCGGAACTCCTCGAGATCGCTCGCAGCCACCACCACCAGCGCCTGGACCACGTCATCGCGAGTCACGAAGGCTTCCAGCGAACGAATCCAGACAGCCCGCCCCCCCAGATTCACGAACGGTTTTTTGTCTCGACTCCCAAACCGTTGACTCGAACCGGCCGCAGGCAAGATCACCGCGAAACTGGACATCGTTCAACACCTTCTCACGCGAACCACGATGACAGTTTGCCAGCCCCGCAACAGCCATCATCGTCGGCAAACTAGTTTGCCAAAATGCGAGTCACACGGCGAGGCAGCGGACGCTGTGAACGTCGTATTCGAAGTGGCTCAATCAATCCAAGCTCGATCACTTCCCGCCGGTGATCCCATCGGTCTCCGAGTCTCGGATCCAATTCAACCAAACTGTCCATCCGGTCAAACAATTCACCCACCAATTCAATGGTGACAGCGGCCTTGACCGCCCCACCCCGTCGGGTCAAATCAACCGACCACCGCTGCTCGAGAACTTCCAGCAACGCATTGCAGTGGTCCCACAAAACAGCCGCTTCCCCCAGCGTCGGTTCCACTCGCAACAGGCTCCTGATCGCCATGTGCACGTCTTCGACCGAGTCGACTGATTGACGCCCGAAGTAGACCGCATGAAGCCGGTACGGCAACTCGCCTGCCGCGGTGTCTCCCGACCGTTTCAGCCACAACGCCGCGGCTTCACGGTGCACGAATTCGCTCAACAGTGGATCGAACGGCTCGGCAAAGGACATGACCTGCTCGATTTGATCCGGAGTAGGCTCCCCTGCTTTTTCAATTGCCCCCAACACTCTCAGGAACTGCTGTCGCCTGCGATCCACCGGGTGCCGCGACCGCCGGAATCCCTGGTTGGAATCAGATTCGAAAACGAATCGTGGCCGTTCGATGATCTGTTGATCCACCGCACTCCGGTATGTCCTGAATCCGTCGCTTCCTCGGCTCAACAGCTTTTGCCCCTTGAGCAGATCGGCCAACCGTTCTCGGAGTTCCGCCACCCACTCGTCCTCAACGGTCACGAGATTCAAAAGTGGACGTGCAGGAAACAATGCTTTGTCCTGTGACATTCCGCCAGACAATGCGGCGACCGGCAATTTCGCGGCCAGCCAGCCACTGCCAACATGATAAATTGCGCCCTCGGACTGTTCGGACATCTGTTGAACTGGCAACTGGAGAACATTGGCCCAGTCCCAACCCATCTCGGCCAGGGCCGCTCGAACATGAGGCCCCTGCAACCGACCGACAAAACCCGACCGATCCAGCAACGTGTCGCCGTTGCTGGCCAGCACCAGCACCCGCCCCGAACCAACCTGAACCTGCACTGACAACCCAAAGGCTGACCGGATTGTCGCGTGTGGCACCGTCACGGCAGTCGAGCCGACATCCCGTTGCGAGAGAACCTGGCAGAAGATTCCACCTGGAGCCAATTGGCGAGCAACATTCCGGTAAAATTCGACTGTACGAATTGACTCCGACCGCCACGAAACCGGTGCCACCGACGTGGCGATCACCACATCGTAGTCACCCGAACCAGACGAAACGTCCAGTGCCGAAGAAAGGTGCCGCCAACTGAGACGGACATCGTCGAATGCAGCATCGGCGGCGACCAGTCCTCGCAAACCACGGTTGGGTTCAACACAGTCAATCCGGTTCACCGGGAACCCGAGGCCCGCCCGAAGTCCCTCGCCGCCTCCAACTCCCAATTGCAGGACACGTTCAGGTCGTTCGTGCACCACGAGGGGGAGCACAACCGAGAGTATCTCGGAACTCTGCCGCGGACTGACCAACGGATTCTCGCTCCAGGATGCCGCGGGGATGCCGTCGACTCGCAACAGGCGACTGACTCCCCGTTGCGACCAGACCGTCAGTGTCCCATCACTGGTCTCACGACGATCGATGATCCGGGATCCATCAAGCGACTCGTGCAACCGCCGCGGCCACTCCTGTTGAGCCGCCGTGATCACCCGACTCGAAAAAAGCAATCTCGCCGATTGCTCCGGGTTGTATCGTCCGCACAGCACAGCCAGCGCCGCAACCAGCACAATTGGACAGGCCATCTTCCTCAGGTTCGACACGCCCCCCACTGTCTCCGCCGCCACCGCCGCCACCGCCGCCAGAAACACGCTGCCGACCACGGCACCGACAATCGGTCCGGCAACGGGAATCACCAGCCATCGCCCCAGGAACAACCCCGTCAGAAACAGTAATGGCGCAATCGGCACGGCCAGTCGGCCCGAGTTCTTTTCCGCACGAATTCCTCGCCATGGAACCGAAATGGCCGGCCCCAGTGAACCGATCAACAACATCCCGACCGGCATCACGGCAACCGCGACCAGGATCGACCACGCCGCGACCAATTCCGCGGGATGACCGCCAACGGTTTTCAGGTGAAGCAAACCATCAACCAACTCTGGAAACAGTGCTGGAACCAGCAGCAACGCTGCCGAGAGGCTGATCGTGACAACGTGCCTTCGAACCGGCCGTGACACGGCCCCACCCAGGCACAGGCCCGCAGCCATCATCAGCAAGTAACACTCTGACGCGGGAACCAACTGCCCCAGCATTCGGTCCAGCGACGCCAGCACGCCTCCGAGGACCAGCAACACAGCGACCGACTTTCCATCGGGCCGCCCTGGGCAAGAAGCCGGCCTTGATTTTGTTCCAGTCCCAGCCCACCCCTCCCGTTTCAATTCCCCAAGGAACTGCGTGCCCCCCATGACGGCGACCACCAGCAGGATCGCATCAATGCCAATCTGGCCAATCAGCAGGTGTGCGGACACCGCAGCCCCGGCGGCAGCGCCAAACAGAAATCCCCGCGATCGGCGGCCACAATCCAACAGGCACAACCGAACCGACCAGGCAACCGGAATCGCCAACACCAGCGTCGCGGCTGGCACAGCCACCAGCAGGCCATCAGCAAAAGCAAGTTGTTCAGCGGCGACGTGTTTCAGTCCCCAGCCAATCGTCGACAACAGCATTCCCAGGATCGCCGACCACGCCGACAGACCCAGCAGCAACCAGCCCCGCCGCGTCTCCCGGGTGACTCCCAGTGTCGCTCCGATGGCGACCGCACAGGCAATCGAACAATCCGTCGCCAACGAGCTCCCCAGGAAAGTCCCCACCTGGTGCCAGATAGCCACCAGGAACAACGCGACCACGAAACCGTCAATCGGCCCGGAATCAAGAAGGTTCCGGCCGGCGGCCAAGCAAATGGAATGCGCCCGACCAAGCAGGCGTTTTGCGGGAAAAAGCGGTCGCATGGGCGTCCGTGCCACGGGTGTCGATCGCCCGATTCGTCGTAACCGGGAGCCGACTTGTAATTCAAGGTCGGAATCGGCCGCAAGACCATTTGCCCCACCCCCGGATGCACCACACGTTAAGTGCAGACGGGATCCCGTTGCCTGGAGAACGATCAACCGATGCGTCACCTCTTTTCTCCCACCAGAGTCCGCCACCGACCGGTTAGAGCGATCCTGACGATTGTCCTGGCGGCATGGGCTGCCACGGCCCCGGCTGCCCCCCCGGCTGCCCCCCCGGCTCCACTCGATACTGCGATCGCCACGATCCGCCAAAAGGACCTGGCCAACCATATCAACACGCTGGCCAGTGACACCCTGCGAGGTCGCGCAGCCGGCAGCGATGGTGGACGTGCCGCCGGCTCCTATCTCGTCCAACAACTCCGCCGGATAGGCATTCAACCTGCCGGGATCGACGGCGACTACTTCCAGGAATTCTCTGACAGGGGGTTCCGCAACATCGTGTCGGTGCTTCCCGGTCGCGACCCGGTGTTAAAGAATCGCTACATCGTTGTCGGAGCACACTACGACCACGTCGGCCTGGGAACAAAAACAACCAGCCGGGGAGGACTGGGCCAGATTCACAACGGAGCCGACGACAATGCCAGTGGGACCGCTGCGGTCCTCGAACTGGCCGAGGCCCTGTCCACCACCGACACGCTGGATCGGAGGCGATCCATCCTGTTCATCTTCTGGGATGCCGAGGAACTGGGGCTGCTGGGTTCCAAGCACTGGACCGCGCACCCCACAATTCCACTCTCGACGATCGACATGGCCCTGAACGTCGACATGGTCGGACGCCTGAGAGACAACCAGTTGTTTGTCTACGGAACCCGCACTGGTTCCGGCCTCAGGCAGCTTGCTGCCACGACCAACTCGCACCTGAAACGGCCGCTGACATTTCAATACAACTGGGACCTGATCGCCAACAGTGACCACCACCCATTTTTTGCCAACGGCGTACCTGTCCTGTTCCTGCACACCGGGCTGCACGAGCAATACCATCGCCCCAGCGATGACGCCGACCGGATCTCCTACGTCGGGCTTGCCGCTGTCACGAAACTCATGGTCGGGCTGACCCACAAGGCCGCCTGCCAAGCAGTCCTTCCCGCGTACCGACAAACGGCAGCCAATGAGTCGGAAGCCTTCCGCCGACAGCTCGAATCGGCCGGCGTGACGGCCCAGGAACGCCTGGGAGCCAGTTGGGATGCCGAGTTGGCCCAGCAGGGCGTCATCCAGTTGACCCGGGTGGAAAAAGACACCGCTGCCGATGAAGCCAACCTGAAAAAAGGGGACCGCCTGCTGACACTCTCGGGCACCGACATCACCAATGCCGAGAACTTCACGTGGCAGTTGCTGTCGGCTGACACGGCCATCGACATCGTGGCCCAACGCCGCGGAAAGAAAAAAACACGTCAAGTCTCACTGCAATTGCCCGGTGACCCACGACGAGTGGGATTCGAATGGTACACCGACATGGCCGAACCCCATTCGATCATCATCCGGGGCGTGGTACCAACATCACCAGCGGCTCGTTCCGGGCTTCAGAACGCCGACCGGATCATTGCGATCGACGGCCAACCGGTTTCACGGGTGCCCGACTTCGCGAAACTGCTGGCCAGGGCCCCCCTCGAATTGACATTGCAGATCGAACGCCGGGGACGTTTCCAGGCGATCCGTCTGGCCACGACACCGTCACCCTCGGCACAGACCACGGCTACGGAAAACTCCCGCCGTGACGATACACGCGATCGCCGTGGTCGCGAATAGCCGACTGCTCCAACAGCGACAATTCCTGCCACGGCGACACGATCGAAAGAACCTCGTCGAGTTCCTTTCGTCCATCCGGGGCAGCCAGGGCCACGCTAACGGCCGGTTGACACAACACCCACCGGTAGCAATCGGCTGCCGAAGGTGGCCGGAACCCAGCAGGATCATCCGGGGTCGATTTCAGCAACTCCCCCCATCGCAAGCACGTGAACGCCACGACCGGAATTTCACGGCTCCCGGTTTCCGGGAACACATCCTGTTCAGCACCACGGTGGGCAGCATTGTATCGGATCATCAGGCTGTCCAGCCTGCCAGTCCCAGCCCACCCGGCCGCCAGGCGTCGCTGGTGACTGGTCAACCCGATGGACCGCACCACACCATCGGCGCGTGCGGCCTCGACCGTTTCGGCCGCTCCCCCCCTCGAGACAATCTGCTCCCACTCGGAATCGCTCTCGACATAGTAGTAGGTCAGCACGTCGATGTAGTCGGTTTGAAGTTGGTCAAGACAGGCAGACAACTCCTCCCGGGCCTCGGAGGCGGACCTGGAAAAGAACTGCACGGCCACGTGAAACTGGTCTCGCCGGAATCCACTCTGGCAGATCCATTCCTGCAATCCGTCCTCGTGGCGACACCAGTTCAGGTAGTTGACTCCCTGGCCGACCGCGTGTTCGACATCCTCGGGTTCCAATGACGTGTTGCCACGGGTGGCCAACCCCAACCGGCAGACTCGCCCCACCTGTGGCCAATCACTGAACTGGCCCGCCTGGCCGGCTCCGTCGACTGCCTGGCCGCTCATCCGCGACCCTCTCGCCACATCTCTCCGAGAGGGTCACGCGTGCGAGTCTCTTCCAGAAATTGGTCTGTGCTCTGGGGATCGACAGCCTGGCACGACCGGGTCAACACCTCGGCAAGGCCTGTCAATTCGTCCTCCCAGGCATGTGGATCTGCATCAAATGGAGGAGCTGCTGCGAATTCCTGCAACAACAGGATGAACCTCAGCAGGTGACGAAACAGAACCCCCTCCTGGCGACCCAGGTCACACACGCCGACCACCTTGTTGAAGTCGCCACCCAATTCGTCGATCGCTCCAGCTGCCCAGATCGCTGAAATCCGTATCCGTCCCGCACCGGGGTACTGAGAATCAAAGAGCAATTTCAATTTTTCGGCCAACCGGAGTGGCCAGATTCTCTCTCCAAACTCGTCCTCATCGGGTTCGCTGCCCAGTTCTGCCGCCGTCGCCAAGCCACGCTGCAAGAGCTCGGGATGAAGCCTCTCGATCGCCAACGGTCCCTGGGCCACACGTTCCGGACCGGGGACACGGACCGACCGCAAAGCCGAACCAGGAAACTCCAGCGTGCTCTCCAGCGCCTGAATCCACTCGACACGGCTGGCCGAACCCAGGTGGTCTCTCAGGAAAGCCCCGTAGAGAGGATGGATACTCCGGAACCCCACCAGCATCTCGAGCCGATCGGTCGGCCTGGCCCATTCGGCCCGATACCCCCTCGATTCGTCAACCACCTCGTTGTCGGATCCAGCCCCGGTCGTCCCGAGTGACTCCGCAACAGCCTCGGCCAACAATGCCCCAAATGTCCCCGATGACGCGACCGGTTCCTCGACGACACTCTCCTCGTTCCGCCCCGGCGGCTCGGGATCCAGTGTGACAAAGCCACCCGCCCACAACGTCTTCAGCATCTCATCGAGACGGTCGTGCGCGGCTTCACACGCCTTGGGCCCCAGCAATCGCCCGTCCACAAAATCGTGCAGGCGTTTGACCTCCGGAGATTCCGACAACAGGTAGGCCAGCAACCGCCAGGGAATGTCACCACGGCTGACCAGGTCTCCGGCGGGTGCCTCGATCAGGCGACGGAATTGTTTTTCGTTCCAGTACTGACGATTGGGACTTCTCTTGGGCTTCTTTTTCAACAACTTCTTGCGAGCCTGGATCAGCTTGGGATCACCCGTTTTCTCTGGAATCGTTGCCAGCTTGTCGTTGAACCGGGCAATCTTGACGTCGTCTTCGTGGGCCAGCACGTAAACATCGCCACGGTCGTCGAATTGCGGCCGTCCGGCCCGACCAAACATCTGGTGTGCCCGACTGGCCTCGATCACCGTCTTCTTTCCGGGCGGCCCCTTGAGCAGTTCGGTGAGAACCACCGAACGGGCCGGCAGGTTGACACCGGCGGCCAGCGTTTCGGTGCACACCACCACCGACAGCAACCGCCGGCAGAACAACTCCTCAACCGCCCGCTTGTACTTCGGAAGGATTCCCGCATGGTGAACTCCCACACCACGCAGCAACAGCGGTTTCAACTTGCGACCACCACCCGGCCCCCAGTCCATTCCATTGACCGCTTCAGCCAGCAACTCCTGCTGTCCAGCATCGACCAGTCGCTTTCCTTTCAAAAGTTCAGCCGCGCTCCAGCATCCCTCACGATGAAAACTGAAGACCAGCGCTGGCGTCCGCTCCGCCTTCACCATCTCCTCGACCTGTTCCCCAAGCAACTCCTCGCCAATCCAGTGGTACTCCAGGGGAACACGTCGCTGGTCGGACGTCACCAGTGTCAACCGCCGGCGGTGGCTGGCTCGCATCCAGCCCAGGAAACTGGACGCATTCCCGACCGTCGCAGACAGCAACAGCAATCTCGTCGACTCGGGCAGCAACCCCAGCGACAATTCCCAGACCACGCCTCGCTCCGGATCATTGAAGCTGTGAAATTCGTCCATCACGACAGCATCGACGTCACCCAGATCCTCCGACGCTCCCTCCTGGCCAGATGAAAGCAATCGGTTCAGCAAAACCTCGGCCACCACAACCAGAACCGGGGCCTCGGGATTGACCCTGCGATTGCCGGTGACCAGCCCAATCGATTCTCGTGGATACCCCCATTTCTGGGCCGAGTCCTGCAATTCCCGCAACTTCTGCTCACACAACGCAATCAGCGGAGTGGTGTAATAGACCCGTTTCCCTGTGGCCAACGCTTCAAAGACTGCCGCTTCGGCGATCAGCGTCTTGCCCGTCCCGGTTGGCGTGCAGACCAGCACCCCCTGCTCCGATTCGAACCAGGCCAGCAACGCCTCTTCCTGCACCGGGTACGGTTCAAACGGCAATTGATCGAGATATCTCGAGATCAATTCATCACGCGACGGCACAGAGGTCATGGCAATGCAGCTTTGTTGCCGGAGGTATCCGCGGGAGTCATGATAGGCCGTTGGCACGGGTGACGCGACGCAGCGGGACAGGTGATGACCGACCACGTTGAACCATTGATCGACTCCGACTGGGCCGAACAGTTGCGGGTGGACATGCCATCCACAGCGGACTGGGCTTATCTCGACCATGCCGCCGTCGCGCCGCTGCCCCGTGCCGCTGCGACGGCAATACAGGAATGGACCGCCGACCTGCTCAACAACGGAGCAACCAACTGGGGCCAGTGGCGGCAGCGTGTGGAGTCACTGCGGACCGCCGCGGCATCACTTCTGAATGCCCCGGCCGACGATATCGCGGTGATTCGCAACACGACCGAGGGAGTGGGCCTGGTGGCCGAGGGACTCGATTGGGGACCGGGGGACAACCTGGTTGTTCCCGGCTGTGAATTCCCGTCGAATCTCTACGCCTGGCAACACCTGGAAGAACGGGGTGTCGAGGTGAGAGTGATCCCGTCAACACTCGACCACGTCGACTACAAAGAGATCGAGGAAGCCTGCGACGATCGCACCCGGCTGGTCGCAACCAGTTGGGTCGGCTACCGCACCGGATTCCGGATCGATCCGACCCGGATTGCCGAGATTGCACACCGTCACAATGCCTGGTTCTTCATGGACGCGATCCAGGGCCTGGGAGCATTTCCGATCGATGTCGCCTCGATGGGAATCGACGCACTGGCCGCCGACGGGCACAAGTGGATGCTGGGGCCCGAGGGTGCCGGGCTGCTCTACGTCCACCCCAACCTACTGGATGCGCTCCGCCCACTCGGACTGGGATGGAACAGTGTTCGGCACGCCGGAGACTTCACCGACACGCGACTCGATCTCAAGCCTCACGCCGGCCGCTACGAGGGAGGCACCTACAACATGCCCGGGATTGCTGGCCTGGCCGCCAGTCTCGAGTGGCTCAACCAGTTGGGCATAGAACGCATCAGCAACCGAATCCTTGACCTGACATCTTTTCTTTGCAGCCGGCTCGAGTCAGTGGGAGCCATCGTGGCCAGCGACCGTCGTCCCGAACACTCCTCGGGCATCGTGTCCTTCTCGCTCCCCGAACGCCTCCCCCGGGAAGTACAACGCGACTGCCGCAAACGG
>MDTE01089613.1_pt1 | contig 10721 bp, 12 predicted proteins | sample 811231 | NCBI WGS metagenome assembly MDTE01 (sample SAMN05326651, study PRJNA326480) | marine metagenome | isolation source: seawater | place: Indian Ocean: Red Sea | collected 2010 | reverse complement strand
CATCAAGGAAAATTTCAATGACTCTGAGCGGGTGGGTTTTAGCGAGGCATTGGATCTTGAAGCTGACCGACACACGCGTTGTTCATTAACCGAAGATGCTACAGAAGCAGCTAACGCTTTCATGGAAAAACGGGAACCTCAATTCAATGGCAGGTAGCTTATGAAAGCTATGACACTTACTGAAGAAACCCAAATGGCCCGCAACATTAACGCGATTACCCATCCGCATAGCAACTCCAAAATCATATCAAGCTATAGGGATAAGACACTGACATCCGAACGCCTTGCCGCTGAAGCCCATGACGTCTTCCCCAGTGGCCTCACTCATGACAGTCGTCATTTAACACCTTACGGAATTTATGTCGAACGCGCGGAGGGCGCGCATAAGTGGGATGTTGATGGCAACGAATATATTGATTACTTCGGTGGGCATGGATCGCTGATCCTCGGCCACGGCCACCCCGAGGTACGTGCCGCCACACACCAGGCTCTTGATGATGGTACACATTTCGGTACTAGCCATGAGGCCGAGGTCCGTTGGGCACAACTGATCACCCAGCTCGTACCATCAGCTGAGTTGGTCCGATTCACCTCCTCGGGTACGGAGGCAACCCATATGGCGTTGAGAATTGCCCGTGCTTTCACTGGGCGTCGGCGAATTATCCGATTCATGGGTCATTTCCACGGCTGGCATGATCACATGGCTTTCGGAGTCAGTAGCCACTTCGATGGTTCTCCAACCCCTGGCATGTTGACCGAAGTTGCTGAGGCCGTGACACTGTGCCCACCGGGCAACATTGAAGCAGTTACTAAAGCATTCGAGACCGATTGCAACATTGCCGCAGTTATACTCGAACCCATTGGCAGTCAAACCGGTCAGGTTCCGCACCCCCCCGGATTTCTTGAAGCCCTTAGAGCACTTACTGAAGCTAATAATGCACTTCTTATTTTCGACGAAGTCGTGACGGGGTTCAGAGTGTCACCGGGCGGAGCTCAAGCTCATTTTGAAGTGACGCCTGACCTCACCACACTTGCCAAAATCGTCTCTGGCGGCGTCCCAGGTGGAGCCATCACAGGTCGTCGAGATCTGCTTGAATTACTGGATTTCGAGAGAGCCGCAGAACAGGGCAACACCAAGATCGGACATCAGGGGACCTATAATGCGAATCCTTTGACTGCTGCTGCGGGCGTCGCGGCCTTAACGCTTATCGCGGATACAGATGTTTGCAATAGAGCGACCCGCACGGCCGGCGCATTGAGAGAATTACTTCGAAGTGTGATTGCGGATAATGGTGTCCCCTGGGGAGTTTACGGCGATTTCTCGGTAATCCATATCTTCACTAACCCAAACGGTAGGAAGATTGATCCATATACGTTCGACCCGCTTGATTGCCAATTCGATGAACTCGCTCTCAAGCCGAAAGAACTGACCAACAAGTTGCGCCTCGCCTTGCTAATCAACGGTGTTGATTTCACGGGATGGCCAGGTGGAACAGTTTCAATCGCACATACTGAGAACGATCTCGCCATGACGGGCGAAGCATTTGCCCGCGCAATAAACCTGCTGCGTCAGGAGGAAGAAATTTAGGAAAATTTTCTTTTAGACTGACGCACCACGACACGTTTCCTCAATTTATCTAGCTCGCCTCGCTCAAACCGAAGGTTACGGAGTTGTTCCGCGTTTCCGTCTTTAGACATGATGGACTTAGAAAGTTGTTGGATAACTTCTTCTATAACTCTGACCACCTGATTGAGTTGAGACGTCGCTTGACATGACACGACAACATCATGGTCCATCATGAGATTGGCAAATCCCTCAGGATCGGATTTTCCGAATCGGATTAGCTCCTCATCGATCTCTTGCCATGATGCCCGCCAACGCTGATACAGCTGGTCGCGGGGGCGCTGACCGCGTAGACGTGCGCTTTCCTCAAGCCGCACCATGATGCGGACGAACTGCCAAACTGAGAACGTGAGACTAACGTCCGAATCACGAGTATGTGGCCGGCGAGCAGCCACTCCGTTCTCCTGAGGTAAGTTTCGTAGAGGCCTCTTAGAGGATAGCCGGTATAGCGCGAATGAAGACGAAGCCAAATATTAAAAAGCTAACTAGAACCAGCCCAAGTGCACCAAAACCATATATTACCCAAGTGGACGGCTGACTCCAGTCCAGAGAGATCTTACGATCTGTTTGCGTGCGGGCGTCGAGTTCTGCTTGTGCCTCGACTGACAGTGTTAACTCTTCTGACATTCCTGCCTCCAACCTATCCCTCACCTCAACTGGCACGCTGGCGGGACCTAAGTTATTCGATTGTTTTTGGGAATCAATCTCTCGATCCATAGCTGACACTAGTTTACGATTCTAGTCGTACTACGCAAGTCCAAGCCTTTCCTAGGCCCGGTAATTTTTAGAGACTCCACGTATAGGGTTTGCGACATAGGACTGAAACTATAGGGTTGGCCCTACTCACCACAAAAAAATATCGGGTATGAATTCTGTCATGGATAGAACCGTACGAATATACCTTGTACGCCATGCAAAAACATTGGAATCATGGCGAACCGCGCTGGATGCACCGTTGAGCTCAGAGGGAATGGAGCAGGCAGAGAACTTAGCACGGAAACTTTGTCCATTAGGACCGCTACCACTGCTATCTAGCCCGTTGCAGCGGGCATGCCAAACTGCGGCCCCACTTGTCGACCTCTGGCAGACAAAAGCGAAAATTGAGCCGCGCGTCACGGAAATCCCCGCACCCAGTACAGACCCCCGGATTCGAGGCGACTGGCTTATGCGGGCACTAATAGCAAAATGGTCTGAGATGGATATTGAACTCGTTAAATGGCGCGATGACCTGCTAGATGCCATCTCCGCGATCCAGACAGACACTGTCATTGTGACACATTTTGTAGTTATCAACGCCGTGGTTGGAGCGGCAACGGACGACGATAGGGTGATCAGTTTTCATCCCGACAACACCGACACCACAGTGATTGATAAGACTGGCAGTCGCCTCAGCGTTGCCAGCTTGACATTGGAAGACGCACCCAACCTACCTTTAAGGACTTGAATACAGTCTTTAATCGAGATCTGAAACACCGCGATAGTCGCCTTGACTGTAAAGCAGAGCGTGACCATCGTCATGATCGTGGGTCAGCACTTCCACAACATCGCCAAAGAAAATTGTGTGAGATCCTGAGACAACGGTTTCTCGAGTGCGGCAGATAACACTTGCGCGGGCTTCCTTGAGAATTGGCGCTCCCGCTTGCGAATCCGACCAGACAGCGCCACCAGCTGCAAATTGCTCATCCCAATCAGTTATTCCTGCTTGCCCCGCAAATACCTCAGCGATCAAACGTTGGTTTTCATTTAGAATATTGACTGAGAAACACTTGGCGTCCGTTATCAGATCATGCGACGAAGAAGCGCTATTTACGCAAATGAGAATCGTCGGAGGATCCAGCGACACAGAACACACCGCCGTCATGGTCAAGCCACCACGCTTACCCCCCGAACGTGCTGCGACTACAGATACGCTTGCCGCCAGTTGCCGCATCGCTATCCGGAGATCGCCAGCTACCATCCGATCAGTTTGAACTTTGAGCTCGATTGCTTCCTGTGTCATCGCCTATCCTGCATGCTCCAAAGTGTGGCACATAGACCTTAATCTGAACAAATCAACTGTGTAATCTGACATTGGAGATGGCATTAACTCAGATTGGGGCTCTTGATTGAAGGAAGCTCAAATCTATCATGGTCGTTCGCCTAACGAAGACTGTTAAGAGGTAGAATTTTGACTTGAGTCAAGCCAATGAAATAATACAGTACAGCATTGATAACTCATCAGATCAAACGATCGAAACCGGTGCCGGGTCCATCCGGTTGAGAAGTTCAGATAGTTCGGTCAAGCAAATTACGGGGGATAGTTGGATGACTGAAAAAGTAATCATCTGTGTTGCGCCTACAGGTGCACTCAACACGCGTGAATCCGCTCCATACATGGCCTATACAGTGGAAGAGCAAGCGTTAGAAGCTAAGAACTGTGAGGACGCAGGCGCGTCCGTCTATCACGTTCATGTCAGGGATGAAAGGGGCGCGAACTCTGGAGATCCCAAGATTTATGGCGAACTAGTCGAGCATGTCAGGGCTCACTCTAACCAGCTGATCCAGATCGGCGGTGCACTGGGACCCGTCCGTGATCCTGATACGGGCATCATCGGCTATCCTTTTACCGAAGAAGACCGGTTGGAGGCCTTGAAAACGAAGCCTGCACCCGACATGTTCACAGTAAAAATTGGTGCGGTTGAACTGCGAATTCCTGCAGAAAATTATGATACTATCGGCCTTCGAAATTCGCCAAAATTTTTGCGCCAAGCTATTCCCACGGTGATGAATAAGGGTTTGTGTCTGGAACTGGAAATCTTTGATCTCGGCTGCCTCTACAATGCCAAAATATTGGAAGATGAAGGTCTATTCGGTCCTAACGGACTTAGCTCGCCCGGCTGCTACATGCACTACGTGATGGGTCACGGCGGCCAGCCAGCGACCATGAAGCACTTGGTGTACATGTACGAAGAAGGTCAAAAACTATTCCCGAACGCAGAAATCTGTGTCAGTGCTGCGGCAGACCATTGCTATTCACTTGTCACGACGGCGATGCTGTTGGGATGCAATATGGTTCGTTGCGGGATCGAGGACAGCCGCCGATTATCCAACGGTGAACGGGCCACTAGCAACGTCGAGATCGTCGAGAACGTCGTGCGGATTGCACGGGAATTCGGCCGCGACGCTGCGACGGTCGAGGAAGCGGCAGAAATGTTGATGCCAAAAAATGCAGGCCAGCGCGCTGCCTAAACTGAAAAAATATGATGGAATCCTAGTACAAACAAGTTTAAGCAACCGAAAAACCGGTGGGGGAAAAGAGCGGATTCTCCCTTCGTCGGTTTCACGTTAACGGAAACCGGGAGGAATGACATGGATATGGGACTTGAGGGCAAAGTAGCGCTGGTGACTGCCGCTAGCAAAGGCATTGGCCGGGCCATCGCCTTGGAGTTGGCCGATGAAGGCGCCAAGGTCGCAATATCAGGCCGCAACGAGGAAACCCTGAAAACTGCGGCTGGCATGATCAAGAAAGCGACCGGTCAAGAGGTCGCTACATACTGTATGGATCTGACAAGCGAAAGTGACGTTAAAAAACTTATTGATGATGTCGAAAACGACCTAGGTGGCATATGGACCCTAGTAAACAGTTCAGCGGGTCCCCCAACCAAACCGTTTGAAGAGCTCTCTGATGCGGACTGGAAAGAGGCGCTGGACATTAAATTCTTAGCGCAGATGCGTCCCTCGCGCGAAGCCATGCCCCGAATGAAAAAACGCAAGGGAGGGCGTATTATCAACATTATCGGTAGCCACGGCCGATTTCCCCATGCATATGCCATTACGGCCGGTGTCGTTAACGCAGCTTTGCTGAACCTGACAAAGGCGATGGCTGAAGAAGGCGCTCCGCATGACGTTCTCGTGAATGCGATAAATCCGGGACTGACCGATACTGAACGAGTGACCTATCTCGCTACCCTTAAATCTGAGAAACAGAACATTACTTACGACGAAGCCATCAACGAGATGTGCCAGGACACACTTCTCAAGCGTTTGGCAGCGCCCACAGAGATCGCTTCAATGGCCGTCCTGATTGCCTCGTCGCGTGGCGGTTTCATTACAGGATCGATGATCGATGTGGACGGCGGCATGACACCGTGCATATGAGCTCCACGATCCATTAATAACAAATAAGTCGTTCTTTCCGAGAAGCCGAAGTCTGGCCTTGGCAATTGAACCAATCATGGCAACCAGAGCCACACCAGCCAATAACGAACCCAACAGCATCTCGATACTAGCTAACCAGACCCATGACATCTCGCTATGCAATCTACTCCACGGATTCCAAAATCCTATGCTCGATTAGATCCCGAAGGCTAATAATTCCTTTAATCTTGCGATCCTCAATGACTGGGACATGGCGGAAATGAAGCGAGCTCATCATCTTGATGACATCATTGATATCATCCTCCATGCCGCAGCTCTCCACTCCTGAAGTCATGACCTCGCCCACTTCCATCGACAAAAGCTGCTCGCGATCCGCGGATAGTCCTTGCACAACATCACGCTCTGAAAAGATGCCAATTATGACACCTTCCCAGTCGCGCACCATCACAGCACCCACCTTTTCCTTGACCAAAAGATCAACAGCGTACTGCACGCTTTTATCCGGAGTGGTCGCCACCACCCGGGGCTCATGCATCCCGAGTACATCTTTGACTTTCAAGACTTTTCTTAACCCCTAAATTATTTAGGTCCGATTATTAGACACGAAAACGGCAAATTCAGCGCTTGTAAGAACTATAGAAGCCAAATTGTGCCGGTTACCCTTTGCAAACACCAGACAAACTATTCATAAGTTCTCGTTAGCATATACCACCAAACAATCGACCGCAGGGCCAGCTTAGTCGAGCACGAACCCTTGTCGACGAACAAATTCCCCAAAATCGTCCCGCTCGGGGCGTGAAACTTGCCGAGCCTTGTCTTCTGACCAACCGTAAAATTCCGCAACCTCATAATCCTCAACATATTTCTGCTTTTCGTCCGGGATGGAATATCGCGCATCACGCCGTTGGTCATAGTCGTCTAGTTCCCGGTCTAATGCCGAATGATCGTAGGTGTCGACATGAACGGTTAAGGCAAGCGGCAAGCGCACACTAACGTAAGCCGTGGCGGATGGATATCCAACACAAAGGCCCGCAACCGGGAAGACCCACTCAGGCAATTGAAGTATTTCTGCAACCCGAGTGGCATGGTTTCTAATCACACTGATTGGACAGCACCCTAAACCGCTGGATTCCGCTGCGATAATCAGGTTCTGCATGATTATCGCTGAATCGACGGTAGCATTGAAGAAGGCATCCAGATGGTCATTTGCAAACGGCTTTCCTCGACGCTCACAAATCCTACGGATACGACTCGAATCTCCGCAGAACACCATAAACTCGGGGGCCGAACCGATCCAAGGCATGCTTGGGATTAGCGATTCAATCGCCTCACGCTTATCTTCATCAATCACGCGGAGTATTGTTGCTTGCTGTAGATCCGACTTTGATGGGGCTGAATATGCACAGGCTAACAATGTCTCCATGAGACCTATGGGTATAGGATCCGGAAGAAAATTTCGATGGGTGCGGTGCGAAAGTAAGATCTTGACGACCTCATTTCCCCAAGCAACCTTGGGCTCGGCATCCATGTCCTGCGCAAAGCGCTGGTTATAAAGCTCGGCGATTGTCTCAGTCATTTCTTTACGTACTCCAAACTGTTCTCAATCCGTAGATCGTCTCAACCATTACTATTCGCAACGAGTAAACGCGATGTCATATTAGGTATCACGCATAAGAATGAAGGGAATCTCGATGCAAGTTTTGGGGTCCATGGCTCAATCCGTAGCTGCTAAGCTTGTGAACAGAGGTGAGACGGTATCCGTTTCAGAATCCTCCGGAGGTGGTCTAATCTCGGCAGCACTTCTCTCAATACCTGGCGCCTCCGCTTATTTCATGGGTGGCGGGGTAATCTATACCCCAGATGCACGGCACAAGCTTCTGGGCGTACCTGCCGAAGCAATGACAGGCCTGCGGTCCAGCACCGAACCGTATGCACGTCTCCTTGCTGTTAGGATGAACGAAATTCTCAGCACCACATGGACGCTGAGTGAGACCGGAGCATCGGGCCCAACTGGAAATTCTTACGGTGACAGACCAGGGCATAGTTGCATTGCCGTCATAGGACCAGTGGAACAAACTATGACGCTGGAAACTGAGAAAGACAACCGGGTCGCCAACATGTGGATGTTCGCTGAGACCGCCCTGGACTTGTTAGAAAAATGTATTGACGCATCTGGTTAGACTAAAAAAGTTAGACCGCTTGCGTTCTGAGATCAGCCCATTCAAAAAGCAGCTAATTGTTGGACTTGTTTACCACCCTTGAACTGGACTACGTAGCATTCTTCTTTGCTGCTGCGATGGCCTTTGCGGCCGGACTCATTCGCGGATTCTCGGGTTTTGGAGCAACCATGACCCTCGCACCCTCTCTGAGCCTAGTCATACCGCCAACCGAAGCTGTGACCATCGCACTGATCATGGAGATAGCTGGCGCATCACAGCTACTGCCTCGTGCGGCCCGCGAAGCTAACTGGCGAGAATTTGCACCGCTTACGATCGCCGCCTGTATATTAGCGCCTGCTGGTAGCTATTTTCTTGTCACGCTGGACCCAGATATCACACGTCGAATGATCGGCGGCACGGTAATAATATTCGTCTTCATCATGCTTGCCGGTTACCGCTTTAGAGGCCAGCCGAGCCTGGGTGCTTCCCTCTCCGTGGGGGGTCTTGGCGGTATACTACTCGGTAGCACTGGGGTTGGCGGCCCACCTGTTATCCTCTATTTGCTATCTACGCCGACGCCGGCGGACACGGCACGCGCAAACATCATCATACACATTGGAGTTACCTCTGCTGTGCTGCTCATCATATTGTGGTTCCATCAAGTGTTGAGTGTTGTCTCACTATGGCGCGGGCTCATATTTTTCCCCATCCTCCTCACTGCAAACTGGGCTGGGGCCCGACTATTTAGTCTGGCTAGCGAAATCACGTTTCGCCACTCCGCGCTGATTTTTCTCGCCTGCGTTGGACTGGTCGCACTGTTGATCTGAGGGTCGGATTCTAAAGCCTAAGCTTGGCGCCTCGTGATCAAGTCAGTCACCTCGTATAAATTTTCTCTCTTAGAAAATTCCGTCGCGCACACCAGTAGCGATGAAACCACCATCAACGTTTAGAATATGGCCAGTGATCCATGAACAATCGTCGCTTGCCAAGAAGAATGCAGCATTAGCAACGTCTTCCGGTTGCCCCAAACGCCCCATAGGAATCCCTCCAAGGTAGCCAGTCGCAGACGCCTCCACGTTTGTATTAGCCTCAAGCCACATCTTGGTCTTAATCGGTCCGGGCGCAATCGAGTTAATTTGTACACCGTGTGGTGCAATCTCACCTGACATCTGTTTGGTAAGTGCTATCACCGCGCCTTTGGTTGTACCGTATGACATGCGCCGGTCACCGGAACGCTGACCCATAATCGATGAGACCGTAATAATGCGACCAGATTTCTTCTTGACCATCTGACGCGCAGCAATCTGAGCGCAATAGAAAGTTCCAGTTACATTAACATCGAATTGCCGCTGCCAGACTTCATCTGTGCAATCCAAAGCTGGGCCAAATAAAGCGACGCCGGCAAAAGTTGCCATGATATCGAGTCGACCATGCTCAGAGACTGTTGACGAGACCACGTTCTCAACTGCGTCCCGACTGGTGACATCTAAGGCGACAGCTGTTGCCTTTCCACCATTATCCTGGATCTCCTTGGCAACGCATTCCGCGGGCTCTATGTCTAGATCCGCAACGATGACGATAGCGCCTTCTTTCGCGTAGCGATGGCTTGTTGCCTCGCCGAGACCGCGACCGCCGCCTGTTACGATAGCTACACGATTTTTTAGCCTTTGCTCGCTCATTTTTAGCTTCCTAACTTTGTCTATACTGCGCTTATTTACTAACCAGAATTAAGCTAACTTCAAAAAGCGGATAATAACCACTAAAACTCGCCATTAATTCTCAGTGAACTGACTAAGTGGATATTCCTCTCGAAATTTGGCAAACACCGCGTACAAGCTGTCACAATGTCCCTAGTTGGCTCATATAGGGAGCCATCATTAAAGATTTTCATCTCGGAGATAAACAACTATGAGCGTTTCGGATACGGACCTCAACAAGGGACCCCATGACTTCATTCGTGATATCGTACAAGCGGATGTTGCCTCAGGAAAAGTCAACACCGTAGTGACCCGCTTTCCACCGGAACCCAACGGATATCTCCATATCGGCCACGCCAAATCAATCTGCCTTAACTTTGGGATTGGGCAAGACTTTGGCGGCCGGTGCCACTTGAGATTCGACGACACCAACCCAACGAAGGAAGAACACGAGTATATTGAAAGCATTCAGGAAGATGTTCGCTGGCTGGGCTTCGATTGGGGCGAACACCTCTATTTTGCCTCTGATCACTTCGAAAGATTGTACGAATGGGCACAACACCTCATCCGAAATGGGAATGCTTACGTCGATGATCTCACGGCTGACGAAATTCGTGCATATCGCGGCACGCTGACTGAACCTGGAACCAATAGCCCCTATCGAGAACGGTCCATTGAAGAGAGTCTGGATCTCTTCACACGGATGCGTGCTGGCGAATTTCCCGATGGCGCACGAGTACTTCGTGTAAAAATTGACATGGCGTCAGGTAATATCAATTTTCGTGATCCCGTGATCTATAGGATCCTCCATGCCGAACATCCCCGCACTGGCAAGGACTGGTGCATCTATCCCACATACGATTTTGCTCACGGTCAGTCCGACGCTCTTGAGGGCATCACGCATTCCCTATGCACGCTAGAGTTCGAAGATCACCGACCACTTTACGACTGGTTGATCGAGCGGCTTCATGTACCCTCTGAGCCCAAACAGTATGAATTCGCCCGCCTAAATCTGACCTATACGGTTATGTCCAAACGAGCTCTAATCCGTCTGGTTCAGGAAGGTCATGTCTCAGGCTGGGACGATCCTCGCATGCCGACGCT
>MDTE01146064.1_pt1 | contig 10722 bp, 11 predicted proteins | sample 811231 | NCBI WGS metagenome assembly MDTE01 (sample SAMN05326651, study PRJNA326480) | marine metagenome | isolation source: seawater | place: Indian Ocean: Red Sea | collected 2010 | reverse complement strand
TTTTACATGAATTGTTCCCTTTGGAGCCATAGCAAAAAATCTATATCCATCTTGTGCTGGATCTTTTGCAAGACATATCCAAGGAAATTCAGCATCAGTATAAACTTGCTGTTTTTCAAACCCTATTTTTTTAGAAATTTCTTCAAGATTTTTTATTTCGATATTTTCTTCAAAAGTATTCTCTCCTTTATTTAAATAAGATATACCAAGAACATATCCTAATAACTCTTCTCCCATTTGCATACCAAACTGAGTAATCATTCTTTTAAGATGTTGATTGGGATACATTCTTAATCTTCGATATAAAAAATCTACATTACAAGACATAATCAATGTCATAATTTGCCAATGTCTAATTCTTCTTTCTCCCCAATGTTCAATATCTAAATGTTCTGTTTCACGTTCATAAAATACTGCTTGTTTTTCTTGATTCAATATAATATCACTATTTTCTATTAATTCATCATCAAAAGGTAAAAATCCATCATAATCAAATAAATGTATTACTTTTTTATTAAGAAGTTTTGCATACGTGACACCAGCAAGCAATAGGCGTAAAACTGCAAATATTGTATTGTTTTTAAAAAATTCTCTACTTGCAATATTAAAAAGAGGTACAGGATTTCCCTCATCATCAGGAGCATAAGCATAATGAATCAAATATCCTTTTAGTGCAGGATCGTCTATCAAAGTATTATCTTTATCATAAATTGCATAATCAACTAATTCTTGAGTATCTTTATCAAGGGGTAAATGGCTTGTAATTATAACATCATAACCAAAAGATTTAAATTGTTTTATAAACTTATGACAAACTGATTTTCTTTCTTCATCAGATAAATAAGCATGTATCAAAACTATATCAGATGTTTTATCTATCATTTTTTTATTAAATTAGGAAAGTTCATTAATCCAATCACTTCATCAATAATATTTTTTGGATCATCTTCTTTAAAAACCCATCCAGTCAAAGAATATCTTTTTCCTTTTAATACTGGATTAACTCTATGTTCTAATCTTGAATCAAATCTAAGACAGTCTCCTACATTTAATTCAATTGAATCATGACCTTTAATTTCAAAAACTCCTCCTTGATATTCTTTATTTAAAGGCACTACACATGTTTCCACTCTTTTGCGGTTCTTCTGATTACTTTTAAAATCATTATGCCAATGATAATAATTTAATTTAGAATATTCTGAAAATTGAAATATCATATCATTACTATTAAATTTATTTTCTAAAACAGAATCATTTTTCCAAATAAAAACTTTAGACCTTCGATGATCAGAAAATTCTTTATTAATAAATCCAGCACGCCGAACTTTATTTTTATAAGTTACAATAAAATCAAAACATTCTTCTTCTGTTAAGAAGTTTCTAATAATACGTATTTTTTCATCCATCCTTCTATTCTCATTGCAGGAGCAAAATCATGATTAAACAGACAAACAGAATAATCTAATTCTTGTCTATTCCATGGATAAGACCAACACACTTTATCATCATAAGTATTATAATCTATTTCTTTGTAAATATATTCATCGATTCCTTTCCAATATTTTACTCTACTATAATCTTCATCTTCAAAAAATTTATCATAGATATGAGAACAGTCTCCTTTCCATGACATTATTGAAGAATTCAAAGGAGTATGAAGCGGTTCTCTCCACCAGGCATTAATAAGAGTAAAATCATCTTTAATCAAATGTTCTACAGAACCTTTAATAATTATATCTAAATCGAAATATAAATAATTTACATCATCAGTACAATCTTTAAACATTTTAAGTTTATCAAAAACATTACCTTCACCTTCTCTTATTATATAAATGTCATCATAATTCAAATTATTTTGAATCATATGTTGAATGTTATCAACATACCACTCATCATATTTTCTTCCCGTACACACAAGAACTACAACTACCATTTTCCTATCACCATAAATCTATCATATAGAGGTAAAGATCGTTTTCCTTTATATAAAACATCTTCAATTTGATTTTTTTCTATTAATTCATCAACATCTTTTACACAATTTATATGATCTTCTACCTCAAAATAGTTATTTGATTGTATTGCTAAAATTGGTTTTATTGGATAATCTTTATAATATTCTTTCATAGTAATTATATCAGACATATGTTCAGATGATGTATTAATAATTAATTGTCTTCTTCTTATTTCTTTACGTTCAAAAAAATCTTTAAATTGTACTATTCTAAAATCATAATCAAAATGATTTATATATTGAGCAGTTACTTTATGACATTCTTCATCAATATCATACAAATCTATTTGTTTTATATCAAACACATCCGCTAACATTTCTATTAAAGGAAATCCAAACCAAGAACCTATAACATCAATATAAAGTTCTGATGTAAAAATAATTTTTTCTAATTTTTCTTTTAACCATAATTTAGATTCATATTGTCCTTGAGATACAGAATCATCAAAACTATTAGAATATGAAGGTAAATTATTATTGACCCATTGATTAACCCAATAATATGGTGTTTCTCTATTATTATTTTCACATATAGAAATTTGTTCTCTATGTTCTCCAATAGTCTCTCTAATTGAACCGATTTTTTCTTTAATTGAACCAATTTCTGTATTAAGTTCTCCAATTTCTGTATTGTGTTCTCCAATTTGCTCATTGTAAGAACCTATTTCAACATTATGCAAACTTATATCGTTTTTATTTTTTCTCCAATTATAAATTTGTTCCATATACACAATAATGTTTATAGTTTTTATTTTTATTTTGCATTTCAAATGAATCAAAAACTTCTGTCAATTCATTATCTTCAACCAATTTATCAATCGAATGAATAGGATTACAGTCTCCATTGTGATTTTCATCATCGCCCCTTAATATAAAAATTCCCTTATGTATTTTACCTACAGGATATGTTTTTTCACAATTATAATGTAATACACAAGCGTGTAGCTTAACCTTATCAAATACAAAATCTTTACAAATTACACTTGGCATATCTCTAAAATTAATATCATAATTTATATTATCAATTTCCATATCCAGTCCCTTTAATGTTTTAATAAATTTAAAACTAGGACAACACAATACAGAAATTTTGTCATGATTTACAGCCCAAGGGAATAGTTTTTCCATAATTCCTGTACTGGTGATTCGTCTAATTCGTAATGTTTAATTTCTTTCATATTTTTATTATTATAAAGATGCGATGTATTAAATAAGGTTACTTTATTTTTTAATTGATAATTTTCTTTATTATAATTTGAAAACGATCCATCTTCCCATAAATTAATTTTGTTATTTCTGTAATGCTGATAAAACAAATACTTATCAAGACTTTTATATGTCCATTCTATTTTTTTCCAATTTTCTTTAGTATACTTTAAAAGCCAAGAAGCTGTTCCCTTATCCCATGCAACAAATGAAGAATTTACATGACAAGAAACTCCCCTACCAAAATTAAATAAACTTATTTTTTCATAATCATTCCAATAATTCCATATAAATGTAATATTATTATGCGTTCTTGTTATTAATTCAGTTACATCTTGGTGTACCAATACATCTAAATCTATCCAAAGATTTTTATCATATTCATCATTATCAATAAGAAATAATTTTTCATATGTAAAAACTTTTTTTGTATTATATGGTCTAAGTTCTTTAATATTTTTTGTTTCAATTTTAGATGATATTCCTTTAGTATCATCAGTATAACAAACAAAATGAAATGGTTCATGACAATGTTTTAATAAACCACCATATGTTCTATTAACATAATCAGAATTATATTTTGTTCCCCATTTAAGACAATTAATTTTTATTTCCATTGATCTCCAAATGCATCAAATCCCGTACCACATTTCTCTGCACAAACTTTTGATTTTCCTTGTGTACAAGAAGACATATTCCAAGACTGTTCAATTTTTTTAAAAAAATTTCCTTCAATAATTTCATTTAAAGGCTTATATAAAACATTAATATTTTTAACATCATCTATATAAGACCATATTTGATTCTGTCCTATTTTTTCATATATTTTATATAAATTTCCAGCAGTCCAACAACAAGGAGTTACAAGACCTTCGGCTGAGATATAAATTTCTTTAGTATCTATTGATTTACATTTTATTTTTGTTTTATCTAAATACTCTTGAAAGGTACCATGACTCTTAATCAATTTATCATATCTGTTTACACTCTTATTCTGATGCTTTGGCTCGGTTGGTGGTTTAATTTCCTTCCCCTTGATCGTTATCTTTTTGTCAACTTTCTTGTTTTTATAACTTTGTACCCATCTTCCAGACTTTTTTCTTACAAATTCAAGTCCAAATAATTTAGCCATTCGTTCTGCTTCTTCTACTTGATGTTCGTTATGCTCAAATATCAAAAATACCCAAACGCCTTTCCCCCCTGCTTGTGTAAAAACATCCATTGAATTTTCAACTCGTTTCCAATCTACATTTACTCGATATAAATGATTCGTATCTTCTAAACCGTCTACTGAAAAAGACACTTTTCCATGTTCACCAAAAATTTCTGCAAGGCTTTTCCACCAATCATCGGATCTACCTCCACCATTTGTTGTCATTTGTAAATGTAATTTTTCATTATTATATCTTAACCATTTATACATTTCAAGTGTATCTTTAGCAATCATGGGATCTCCATGATTACCACACATAAGAAAACTTCTTAATTGCTTTACAAAATCAGAATTTATAATTTGTTTAAATTGATTGATTGATATTTCAGCATTTTTTATATGTGAATTATTAGTTCTGTCACACATAGGACATGCCGCTTGACATCGTTGCGTAGGTTCAAAATGAACATGTGATATTTGAGAATAATTATACATTTTCTAAAATTTTTATCAACGAAGAGTCCAAATAATTTTTATAACTTTGGTTTCTAGTACCATCTAATAAAACTATTTCATTATATAATTTATCAAGACTGTTCTTATTATCTTGTATTGCATAATCTATCAACGATAATAATTTATCAATTTCATAATAAAAATAATTTCCCTTATGCATATAATCATATTTTTTTGTTCTAAAAGATTCAAACTCTTTTTTAAATTTTAAAATTTGTGATTGAATCGATTCCAAATATTCTATTGGTAAATTTTTTATATCAATTCCTCTGCCCTGTGGTCTTACTTCAGAAATAAAAATATTACATCTAATCTTTTCAAAAAACATTAAAGTTGTCCATTCTAAAAAATCAACAATGTTTCCTATATTTAAAGCAGACAACACTAAATTAATATTTACAATATAAATGTTATTAGATTTTTTAAACCAGTTTTTAATATTTTGTTCTAAAATAGAAAAATCAGATTTATGTCTTATATAATCATAAGTTTTATCAACTCCATCTATACTAAATGAGTGCCTTTGTAATTTAAATTCATTGAACAATTCAATAATTTCATCTGTTATTAACATAGCATTTGTATGAAATGCTAATTCAGTTGATTTACTATTACCATCTTTCACAAATTTTCTTAATAGTTTTAATATATTTTTATCATATAATGGCTCTCCTCCAGATGCTTTTAAAATTTTTATTTTATCTGTATTATGATATATCCATTGTATTAAATTATTATTTTTAACATCCTCTGGTAAATTATGGGATCTCAAAGAATGATTTGATGCCCTTTCAAACAAACGTAATTTATTACTTTTTTCTAATTTATCAACATCTTCCCATAGTTGATGAGAAGACCCCACATTACACATTCTACATGCGAGATTGCATTTATTAGATAATGAAATATCTACTTCTCTCAAATCTGTATCAAACTCGTCTTCAAAAAGCCATCTACTATACATTCTATGTGACAATATTCCTTTATCTTCTTGATTCCAACATGTAGCACAATTAGAATCTCGCACATTGTTAAGTAAATTTTTTCTTAATTCTTTAAATTTTTCATGATTAAAAATTTCATTTGGAGTTAATCCTTTTAATTCTTCTTTTGATAAAATTGAATTAACTTGATCCGTATTTGGTTTACGAGTATCATGCATCATACAACAAGGAGCAACTGCTTTTAAATCTTGATTTTCATATATTTTAAAAACCAAGGCATAAAATGGATAAAAACAAAAAGTATTATCTTTAGTAGGTTCAGTCATAATTCAGGAAAATTTTTATATTTTTTTACATACCAATTAATAACATTTTTATAAAACTGATGACTATCATGATCAGCTTTAAATTGTTTTATAAAATTATTTGTAGCTTCGTGTTCTGATAATATTCTTGAAGAAATAATTTGCAATTCTCTTAGAGTATAATCGTTTATAATATTATCTATTTCCATAATGGTAAACTACAAGTAGATTTCTTTTTAGGAATCTTACTATCAGCAGAACTTACACACGCATTTGTAGTACATACTACTGGTGAATCAAATAATTTAAATCCTGTTTCTATATTTCCTAAGGGAATATCTCCGCAAGAATAAGATCGTTTAATGCTTCCATCAGGCTCTCTAATAATACAACTGCGATAACCAGTTGAACAAGTCCATCCTTTAAAATTATTAAAATTAAATGCATTGAATCTTTCGGCTTGATCAAGATACCACTCTTTTCCTTTATCATCATTCATAATAATTTCAAATTCTTGACGAATGTTTTGAAGTTTTTTAGATTTAACTTCCATATTTGTAATCTGAGGCATACCATTATGTAGTACTTGCATTTGTTCTTTAGTATATCCATCAACAACAAATGATGCAGTAGGATCGCTTTGTGGTTTAAGTGTTACATTTATACCCCGTTCATAAAAATATAACAAGTCTTTATATATTTCATCAAATTTTTCTGGTACCATTACAGAATTAATTGTTACTCTTACACCATTGCGTTGACAAAAATCAAGTTTATCTGCAAAATCATTAAGTTTATTTTTTGTAATATATTCACGATGAAATGATGCAGTAATAGATGCTCTTGAAAACTTCTTTGCTGACTCAACATATCGTTCAAACCACTTCATAGGTCGAGAACAATTTGAAGTCATATGGATAGATGAATAATTAGTGTATACTACATCATCTGCAAGATGTTCAAGTATATCAAGATATGCTGGATGAAAAGTGGGCTCACCTCCAGATAGACTAAAATGAAAAGAATTGAAATTTCTTTGTCTGGCTTGTCTTTTAATTTCATCAATTGTCTTGAGACATACTTTCACAGGACGATGATCTTTAGTATTACTTCTCGCATATGGCCAACAATATGAACATCTGTAATTGCAAAATCTTCCTAACAACCACGAAACTGTAAATAAGTCAGACTCCAACATCTTCCAAGTTCCAACTCGTTCAATTTTATTCCAAGGTATCTTGGTAAAATCGTATTCACTTAATTTCATTTAACTCTTATCAATTCATTATCTTCAATTTGATAATTTTGAAAATAATCATTAAAATTTTGTCCCCATAACTCATCTGATTTTTTTCGATATATTAAAAATCTATTATATTGATTATAATTTAATTTTGTATTTTTCACATAACTTACAATATAATCAAACCAATGTTTTGCATTACGTCTAAATGGACCAATATTATTGTATATAAACTCTTCAGTATCTTTAAAATCTTTTAATGTATCTTTTTCAAATTCAAACATAACAATTGAAGGATTTATGTAAGGAGGAGTTTGTACAATTGAAGCATCAAAATTACATTGTAATTGATTAAAAGATTCAAAAAGGTCTTTTATTTCTAATATTTGATATATCGATGTAGTACAAGAAATGTCTACATGAGAAAAATCATTTATTTTTTTAAATTCTTCTATATTAGATTTTAACTTATCCCAATTACCCCCGTGTCTAAAATACGAATATGTTTTTTGTCCAGCATCAATTGAAATTATTATAGCAGATTCTTTAAATGGTTTAAGAACAGTTGTTAATTCATCTACACTAAAATCAGCATTAAAATTTGTATGAAACGATATCAACATATTTTTAGCATTAGGATGTTCTGCTAATTTTCTTAAAGTAGGAAAAAATTGTTTCTGATATAATAATTCACCTCCCGCAAAATCTATAAACTCAACATTAGGAAAATTTTCATTTAAATCTTCTACAATTTCTATTGCTTGTTCTGTTGTTAATCTCATTTCATTTTTATCATTAGGACCATGTCTGTGTTCTGTTCCCATCAATTGTCTAAGATCATTTAATATTACTTCTTGATCTGGTTCATAATTTTTTAATTTTTTAACCCATCCCGAAGAATATACTTTTGAACAATGTAAACATGCAAAATTACATGCAGTACTAAATCGTAATTCTACATGTCTTAATCCTCTAAAATCAACTTCATGTGTTTCAGAATTATAACAATCAAGTAAACTAATTTTTGACTTTTCTTTATTTTTAGAACTTAATGAGTCTCCCTTAAAAAACCAACCATTATTTAAATGAAAATCTTGTCTCATAGATTTTAAATTATCAGCTTCCATATCTTCACATGTATCACATCCAGATGGCCACTCATCATTAGTCATCATTTTTCGTAATGACTTAAAATTTTTATGATTAAATATTTGAGATGGTAAAATAGTTTCGTGAGCAAATACTAATTGATTTGCTTGTCTTGGACAAGTTGTAATAACACCATTCTTATAATTAATACCACCAAGAGCATAGAAACAAGTAATCATTTTAATTCCTCATCTACAAAAACATCTTGTTTTGCTTTTTTACATGTCTGCCAACATCTTTCTAATGGTTTATCATTCCACGAATTAACAATAAATTTAAACATATCTCCTTCAATTACTTCTGTTGGAGTAGTATATTTTAAATTACTTTCCAAAGGTCCCCCAAGTTCCAAATATTTTTTAGTATATCTAGTTTCATTTCCTCCACCTGAATGTACCTGTAAAAATTCCGAATTAAAAAAACAACAAGGAAGCAAAGTTCCCGTATGACTTAAAAATACTCTTTTTTGAATTCCATATTTACAAACAATCTCTTGTTCTTCATTTCTTGTTTTTGTTTTTGATTCTTTATTGTCGGATCTATGTGAATAAATAACTCTAAAATTATCAAATCCTTCTTCATCAGCAATTTTTTTAGCATCTTCTAACAAATATTCATTATGCTCAAATGCAATAAATTGCCAAGTTGCTTTTCCTCCAGCATTTATAAATGCTCTCCAATTTTTTTGAAGTTTTTTAAAATTTGCACCAACTCTATATTTTTCAAGAGATTTTTGATCAATACCATCAACTCCAAAAAACACAGATACCTTTTCTTTACCCAAATCATGCCAAAATTTTTCTGTCTTTGTTGATCCGTTAGAAGATATGTTTATACTAACAGAATGTTCATTGAAATACTTAACTATATCCAACAATTCAGGATGTAAAGTGGGTTCATCAATCGAACCACAAAAATTTACAAGTTTCAATTTAGGAAATTCTTTTGGAGTAATCCACTTTCTTAATTTTTCAAATGATAACATTTCTGTATCTAAAATGTGATTCACAACTTTTCGTTTTATTTGTCTAAAACAACCTGGACAATCTATATTACAAAAAGAAGTCAATTCTATATCTAACCATTCTATAGTTTTATTATTCCACATATTTTTCCAAATTCATTTCTGAGAAACTTGCACGCCAATCTATATTTCTTGCTTGATCTAAATCGTTCAAATAGTTTAATAGAATTTTACCATGACTGTTCCAACCATCTTTTTCAAACATATGATTTATATAAAATGGTAATACTTCTCTGGCTTCTTTCTCAAACATATATGCATCAATTTCATGTTTAATTTTATCTTTCAATTCATTAGGTAAATTTTGTACAGACATATGATAGGGCTCTGTTACATGATTGTTAAATAAAAATCTTATATTAGGAAATTCTTCTCGTAAAATATCATAAGTATCCACTAAATAAAACATGCTAATATTACTACATGTCCATTGAAAAGATACATCAAAATTAGATGGAAATTTTTTAATATTATTACACCAATCATTCCATTTCAAACCAAACCTAAAATACTCTCCTGCTTTTTCTGCACCATCAACAGAAAGTCTTAGTCTTACTTTCTTAAAATTTTCCATGTTTTCGAATTTCAAAGATCCATTACTTACGTATGCAATTTCAACATCTTTAGCATAAGGACTTTCATTAAGTCTTTTTATAAATTCATTATGTCTCTTATTATAAAAACTTTCTCCGCCCAAAAAATTATATCTTTTAATTTGACTAATATCTAAATTATCCCAAAACTTAGAATCTTGTACAATCCATTGATCATTATTTTCTACAACTTCATATCCATATTTTATAATTAATGATTCGTCTTCATTCCATCTTGAACTTGAAGCAGGACTACAATGTATACATTTAAAATTACAAATTGTTCCAGTTCGAACATCTAAATGTTGTGGTTGATATGGAAGACTACCATCATCATTAGTCAAATCAATTAAATGTTTATATTTTTCATACCACATGTGATTTTCATCCATGCGTTTGCTGGTTCCACCTAATGATTCAACATGCTTACATCTTTTACAATTTTCTGGCCACTCATCTCGTAAAAATGATTTTCGTATTTCTCTAAAATACACTCCATTCCATTGTGAATTTATATTGCTATTTTCCAATTTATTTAACCAAGATTTCCAATCTTGAGCAAAATCACTTTTTAA
>MDTE01031254.1_pt1 | contig 10722 bp, 9 predicted proteins | sample 811231 | NCBI WGS metagenome assembly MDTE01 (sample SAMN05326651, study PRJNA326480) | marine metagenome | isolation source: seawater | place: Indian Ocean: Red Sea | collected 2010 | reverse complement strand
CAGTAACTCTCAACGAGCTCGCAGCCACAGGAATGTGGGAGTACGACTCTGGTGAATTCATTGCTCTTATCGGACTAATTGCAATAGCTGGTATGATGGCTAGAGGCATTCCAGGCGCGATAATCATCGGTATAGCAGGAATGTCGATTTGGGGTTGGGCCGTTGGTGCAACAGACCCATACAACATGTTGGGTAACGCAGACCCACTAATCTTCTACTTCGACGCGGATGGAAATCCAGTAGACGTTCTAGCAACAGCATCATACATGTGTGTAGATGCAGCAGGGAATGAAGGGTGTTATTACGCCGGAACAGACGTTCTGGTAGCAGTTAACGTACCCGCTGGATGGGGCGCCGGAACAGCAGATTGGCCGGCCGCGAGTGATATCATCACCACAGACGCACTAACAGCAACAGGTGCTGTAGGTGCTGCAGTCGGTGCATTTGGAGACATAGGCTCTGGAACAGGCCAGACTCCACTAGGAGATTTCCTATTGATCATGATTACCTTCCTCTTCGTTGATATCTTTGACACAGCTGGAACACTCTACTCTGTAGGAAGAGCCGCAGGATACGTGGATGAGAATGACGAACTAATGAATTCGAATGAAGCATTCATGTCAGACGCAGCAGCAACAATTGTCGGTGCAATGTGCGGTACAAGCACTACTACAACTTACATTGAGTCTGCAGCAGGTGTTGAAGAAGGTGGAAAGACCGGATTAGTGGCAGTCACCGTTGGTGTGCTAATGCTATCCGGACTATTCCTATCTGGACTATTCCAGGCCATACCACAATTCGCAATGGCGACAGCACTGATCGTTGTAGGTTCTCTTATGATGAAGCAAGTAGCTGATATTGATTGGGATAATTTGGAAATGGCAATACCAGCGTTCCTAACAATGGTCCTAATGCCATTCACATTCTCAATCGCTGCTGGAATTGCATGGGGTGTAATAGCCTACGTAGCTATTCAAATCATGGCAGGAAAGGCACAAGAAGTGAACATGGTAATGTGGATAATCTTCGCATTAATGTCAATGTTCTACCTCGGCCCAGGAAACGAGACCACTTTCGAGTGGATCCTCAGCAACCTAAACTGAGTTGAATAACATAACAAAACCTCTTTGGAGAAATCCTTAGAGCACGCGCACTTTGGAGCGAACAGCATGTCTGACGATATGACGCAAAAGTTGAGGGACGCCGTTCGGACGGTACCGGATTTCCCAATCGAGGGAATCATGTTCCGGGACATCACACCTGTCCTGTCCGACGGCACCCTCCTCTCTGCAACAACAGATCTATTCATTGAGAGGATGAATGAAGCGGGCTGGGCGCCCGAAGCAATAGTCGGCCCAGAAGCTAGAGGCTTCATCTTCGGGGCCTTACTTGCCGCCGAATTAGGAATCTCATTTGTTCCAGTCCGTAAGCCAGGAAAACTCCCAGCATCGAAGATGAGAGTAGATTACTCTCTCGAGTATGGAACCAACTCATTGGAGATGCACGAGGACGCGTTGAAGCCAGGAGAAAGAGCAGTAATAGTCGACGATCTTCTAGCAACTGGTGGCACGGTAAACGCCTGCGTAGAACTCTGTCAGAAAGCTGGGGCGGAAGTAGTTGGGGCATTATTCGTAATCGAGTTGGACGGGCTAGATGGAAGGGGCGCGATATCACCCGTACCGAGCATATCGCTCTTGAACTTCCCAGCCTAATCGGCATCAACGCCCCGATTCTTTCATAGCATCACCGGCTTTGCCATAGGAGGATTATCATGGCCGAGAAGTCGCCACCCCCACCTCCTCCAAGAAAGAAGGGCGGCGCTCCACCCCCTCCGCCAAAGAAACAAGCACCTCCTCCACCAGGCCCCCCACCAGGGAAAAAGAAAGTACCACCACCTCCAAAGAAGAAAGCCTCATCTGAAGCAGACATCAAACAACAGATAGCGAAAGCCGTTGAAGCAGAGGATTTCGAACTAGCGGCCAAACTAAAGAAGAAGCTACCAAGTCCACCTAAGAAGAAAGGCAAACCACCAACTCCTAAGGGTAAGCGAACGCCACCACCGGGTAAGAGGCGGGTCCCTAAAGGAAAAGGAAAACCTCCAAGCAAGCGAGGCCCACCACCAAAGGGCGCACCGAAAAGGCCGCCCACTAAGAAGCCGAAAGGAAAACCAAAATCCGCGCCGGCGAAGAAGAAAAAGCGACGACGTCTACGGATTAAATTGGGTCTGCGGGAATCAGAGATATCCGATGAGAGCGACCGATACAAAGACGAAGTCGGGTGGACATCAGCAGGCACCATCCTAGATGACTTTGAAGACACAGGTCCCGCTGAACCACAGATTATCACTCACCAATGCTCGATGTGCGGGTCCGTCTTACAAATACCAAAACCAAAACGAGACCGATACAAGGTCCAATGCACCTATCCAGAATGCGGCCATGCCGATATGATTGGTGTTTGAATCAAACAATTAGCAGCACTCTTCGTGCTGCAGCGAGCATCAACACCACAACAAGAAAAATCCTAACAGTTCTCTGTGGAATCAAATCAGATCCCAACCTAGAACCGACAAACCCTCCAATTAGTACCGCCGTACCGAATGGTGCAAGAGTATCAGTTTCAACAACCCACTCTCCTGAGAGATAGGATCCAGTTAGGGCTGCGGCGGAATTTACCCAGATGAACAGAGCGGCAGTTGCAGCCGCAGCCTTCGGTGTGGCCCAACGCTTCAGCAAGAGAAGTGGTGAAAGAAAAATACCACCACCCACTCCAACAATTCCGCTAAGTAAACCAATGCCGGCACCTGCAGGAACAGCCTTAGAAATAGGAATTTCTTGAATAGAAACTTCATCATATTCCGAACTGGCTGTGAACAATCTGAAGGAAGCCCAAACAAGAGTAACCGTTAGCAATACATCGTACACATAACCCTCAACCAACAAATAGCCCCCGGCGAAGGCCATAGGGATGCTTGCCAATATGAAGACACGACTCATTCTAGGAATATGATGCCCCGCCCTCTGGTAATGGTAGAATGCAATAGCAGCAACAATTAGGTTCAGGCTCCATGCATGTTGCTTCAACCAAATATCTTCCATTGATGCGAATGAGGTTAGAGATAGTATGGCCAAATATCCAGAAGCGCCACCATGACCAACAGACGAATACAGGGTCGCAACTACCAACAAAGCAAGCGCAATCAACACTTCCTCAGTACCCAGCACACACTCAGGAGGTGGGAATAACACTTCAACGAGGCGGTGTCTGCCCCATCATGGAAAAGGGCGTGACCCTCGATAGAGCCCTCGAATTAGCCCTGCATTCTCCATTGTCTAAACGGACCGAAACATTACTCCTTGAATTGGGAAGAGGGCGAATCTTGTCGAAACCACTGTCCTCAAAGGTAGACGACCCACGATTCGATAATTCTGCGATGGACGGTTTTGCAGTAATGGCATCTGATTGTGTAAACCCAGGCGCTGAACTTACTATTGTCGGAACAAGTCAAACAGGCGGGCACCTACCCCCTAGAATAATCGCAGGCGAAGCATGCAGAATCATGACTGGTGCGCCATTACCAGAAGGCGCAGATGCTATTGTAATGGTCGAAGATACTGAAGTAGACGGAGACAAAGTAACCATCAACGGACCAGCTCGTACTGGATATATTCGCAAAAGAGCGGAAAATCTCTCGATAGGCCAAGAAGCACTACCTGCAGGGACTCATCTTTCCTCAGCAAGCATTGCACTAGCAGGCACAATGGGCCATGGAGTAGTCGAAGTAATCAAGAAGCCAAGAATCGCAATCCTCTCAACAGGGGACGAATTAGTTCAACCAGGGACAGAAATAGAGCCCGGACAAATTTACGAGTCCAATTCACATGCACTCGCATCACTAGTTGAATCGATGGGCTGCGAAGCGGTAAGGCATGAATCAGCCAACGATTCGATGGATGAATTGAGAACAACTCTCGACTCTCTATCAGATTGTGATGCGATTCTCACTAGCGGAGGAGTTAGTATGGGTGAATGGGACTTAGTTCGGAAGATTATGGAAGAAGAAGGCGATATTTCATTCTGGAGAATGAAGCTTAGGCCAGGGGGCCCACCTATGTTTGGAACATGGAAAGGAATACCCTTGTTCGGCCTTCCAGGAAATCCAGTCAGTAGCCTTGTGGTTTTCCACGTTCTAGTCGCCCCTTGGATAGCAAAGTCGCTAGGATATCACCCCGAAATGGGCCCAAGACTAACCCAGAAAGTTTCAGTAAAACTCGAAGAAAACGTTTCAGGCGCGCCAGAAAAACTCTGCCTCAGGAGAATCCGAATTAGATCCGAAGACGGACAATTACTAGCCACCACCCATACTCATCAGGGCAGCGGAAACATGCACAGCATGGTCGCCCATAACGGACTCACACTCCTTCCTCCAGATACCGACGGTGAAGCGGGCGAAGTCATAGATGCACTTTGGATCCTCTAGAGAACATTCTCAAAATCGCAATCCCGAGAACCCCACTTAGAGTGAAGAGAATCATTGACGAGACTCCTTCAGACGATATTGCCACACGAATTATGACAGTTGAGAGCACGAATCCGGTGTTACGGGCGAGATTACCGAAGTCGGTGTAGAACCAATAGGAGATAAGCAATATCAGGATGTCTGCCAATATCAGGAAGGTGAAGAAGTCAAGGAAAAATATGGCACGATTAACCGAACCTCCTCCCTCTTGCACCGCACTAATCCAACCTACCAAAGAGAATGCCGCGATAGAGATGAAAACAATCAGCATTACATTTGCAACAGCCATCTTTGTAGTTATGAAAGCCGTAACATCCTCACTCAGAACCTCTTAACCATCGCTCTTTGAACTGATTTTATGGTAGATCAATGAAGTGTAAAATAAAGCAAGGAACGCCGCGCACTCAACCAATAGGAAGCCAACATCTTCGTTGATTTCCCATCCTTTCGAATCACTAATTGCAGAGAGTCGCTTGAGTATGTCTCGGACAACCAGTAGGGTAGCGATTTCGTATTGCTTTCCAACAGAGGATGAAAACGAATTGGGAATAGTTCGAATTAGTTGGTACACCTCGTAAACCAACAGAATTGAGAATGGTGTGTATAGTGCTGAAAGAGGAGACCGGACTAATTCTACAGAGTCTCCTAGTATCTCAATTCTTCCTGAGCTGTGCAGTGCCCACAAACTCAGATGCACGAGAAAACCGAAGATGGCTAGTATTATCGCACCACGTCTAACGATATCGTCAGACTCATCACCCATGGTGACGCGAAAACTCCTTTCAATTGCAGTTCTCATATCCCAAACCCGAAAAACTTCCACATTTAATCATGGATTTTTTTAAACAATACATTTTTTGCTATTTTAAACAGCATATCATAAACCCATCAATATTCGGACGTTCATGAATAATTTTGAAATCGCCGTCGGGTTATTTGGTGGGTTAGCATTGGTGTTGTCTGCAATATTGCTAAACAAACAAAGAAAATCTTCCAAGAAATCAAAGCCGGAAGACCCCTGGGGCAGCAAACAAGGAAAGTATCAGAATTCAGAATACCTATACCTCGACCAATAATCAATTATCTGCATTTCAAACACATTACTTCAAGGACAATCTCTCCCACCGAAGTCTACTGTAGGGGGGGAAGCATTGGCAGCGAGAAGGAAGAACGGAGCATCTAACGACGACTGGATAGTCGTCAGAGGGGCGCGTACGCACAACCTTCGAGATATCGATGTAGAAATTCCTAGAGGCAAATTCGTAGTCATATCAGGCGTTTCGGGTTCTGGAAAATCTAGCCTAGCATTTGACACCCTATACGCAGAGGGACAACGCAGGTACGTAGAGTCATTATCCTCCTATGCGAGACAATTTCTTGGGCAAATGAAAAAGCCCGACTGCGACAGTATCGAGGGGCTTTCTCCCGCAATTAGTATTGATCAAAAACAAGGCAGCCACAACCCAAGGTCAACAGTAGCAACAGTAACCGAAATCATGGACTATCTCAGGTTACTTTGGGCTAGAATAGGCCTTCCTCACTGCCCCGAATGTGGTAAAGAAGTAGCCAGAAGAACAGTACAGGAAATAGTGGATGATATTCTTTGGAGATTTGAGGACCACGCAATCTCCATTTGGTCTCCTGCAATTCGTGCAAGGAAAGGAACACATGCCGATTTATTCGGCGCCCTTGTTGAGCAAGGATACTTGCACGGCCGAGTAAACGGAAGAGACGCAGAATTCGAAGACCCGCCTGTTTTGGAGAAGAATCTACGGCACGATATAGATGTCAGAGTGGATAGACTCAGATTATCCAGAGCATCCAAGCAGAGGCTGACTGAAGCAATATCTGAAGGGATGCGAATCGGCGGCGGGGCGGTAGCAGTTGAGAGTTTGGAAGCACCAATCGCAGGGCCGGAAGATAATTCCAAAGAACAGAAGTACCAAACTCAGATTGGCGAGACGATTTCCTATACTGAGGAATTCGCTTGTCCAGAACACGGCTCCTTTCTACCAGAAATGAGCCCACGCGTCTTCTCATTCAACAACCCTCTAGGGGCGTGTCCATCATGTCAGGGTTTAGGGGTTCAGAGAGAGTTCTCATCCGACCTAGTAATCGATAGACTGGCAACTGTTGAGGAAGGGTGTATACGTCCATTCCGCACCTCAATGATGTCTGGATGGTATCGTTCACAGATGACACAAGTCTGCGAACATTATGGAATTCCTTCAACCATTCCTTTTGGTGAATTAGACGACGATGCAAAGGACATACTCTTGAATGGTAGCGGGAGCACAGCCATCAATTTCCAATTTACCTCCGACAAAGGTTCATCATACAATATGACGAGACCTTGGGAGGGTGTATTTTCAAGGATAAGGCGAACTTACACCGAAACCTCGTCTGACCGAACACGTTCGCGCCTCGCATCCTACATGACCGACGAGCATTGTACTGATTGCAATGGAAGAAAACTGAATAATGCGGTGAGCGGAGTAACTGTAGGAGATGTAACACTCCCCAACTTCTCATCCTGTAGTGTAATCGAGGCACTTGCCGTAGTCCAGAATTGGCGCCTAGGCCAAGTTGACGAAACCTGGGATAAACTGGAACGAGATGTGCCCGAAACAGAAATTGTAAATTTGGTAAAACATCTGGACGAAAGGAATCTATTCATCGGTAAAGAAATTATCAAAGAAATCGAAGCCCGATTGAGGTTCCTCGCCCTAGTAGGATTAGATTACCTCACTTTGGATCGAAGGGCAAATACTCTTTCTGGCGGCGAATCTCAACGAATACGTCTAGCTACACAAATCGGCACTAGACTTACTGGTGTTATGTATGTTCTCGACGAACCATCGATAGGCCTTCATGCTAGAGATAATGACAGACTGTTAGAAACACTCAGAGAGCTCACAGACCTAGGAAACACACTCTTGGTAGTCGAGCACGACGAAGCTACACTTAGGCAAGCAGATTGGCTAGTCGATATTGGAGTGGGGGCCGGTAAAGAGGGCGGAGAAGTGGTGGCCAATGGTTCCCTTAAGAAGTTACTATCTTCCAAAGAAAGCGTTACTGCGGCCTATCTTTCAGGGCGAAAAGCAATCCCCCTCCCAGAAGACCCCGCTTCCCCTGATGTCGAAAGAATGCTTACAATTAGAGGAGCCAGACAAAATAACTTACGAGATTTAGACGTGGAAATACCACTCGGTTGTATGATTGCAGTCACAGGAGTATCGGGTTCAGGAAAATCGTCTCTTGTTACCGGCACACTAGCTCCCGCCTTGTTGAGAGAATTACATGGGGCAGATATCACTCCAGGAAGTTACGACCGAATAGAAGGAACAGAACATATCGACAAAACGATCGTAATCGATCAATCTCCAATTGGCAGAACTCCTCGTTCTAACGCCGGAACATACACTGGAGCATTTACTCCAATTCGTGAACTATTTGCCGAGACAAAACTCTCTCGTGAGAGAGGATATGGGGCGGGGCATTTTTCTTTCAACGTAAAGGGGGGTCGTTGCGAGGCTTGCAAAGGCGCAGGCTCAATGAAATTAGAAATGAACTTCCTCCCCGATGTTTGGGTGACTTGCGATATTTGCAAAGGTAAGCGATACACACGCGAAACTCTGGAAGTCAAGTGGCGCGGAAAAACGATTTTCGACATTCTTGAGATGCCCGTTGAAGAAGCATCGAAATTCTTCGCGAACCAAAAGAAAATTCACAGGATACTTTCCACCCTCGAGGACGTAGGACTTGGTTACATACGCCTCGGACAACCAGCTACAACCCTATCTGGAGGCGAAGCCCAGAGAGTAAAACTCGCAACAGAACTTCATCGACCAGCAAGAAAACACACCGTGTACATTCTCGATGAGCCTACAACAGGTTTGGCTATGTCAGACGTCCATCAATTAATCGAAGTACTCCTGAGGTTACGAAGGAACGGGCACACCGTCATCATCATCGAGCACCATCTAGATGTTGTAAAGTGCGCAGACTGGGTTCTCGATCTAGGTCCAGAAGGCGGCGAACGTGGTGGAGCAATTGTAGCAGAAGGAACCCCTCAAGAAGTAGCAAATAGCAAAGCTAGCTTCACTGGAAAGCATCTGCAAGAACTAGTCTAATCATTCGTTTAACGACTCTAGAGCAAATGAGACATGTAGTGCGGTTCCAAGTGGTAAAGCATCTTCATCTACCTTGAATTGGGGTGTGTGCACATTGTGTACGCAACCCTTGTCAGGATTATTCACCCCAAGAACCACAAAGCAACCATTCGTTTTCTGAGTATAAAACGCAAAGTCCTCACCACCCATGACAGGGGGTAATTCGTTCACATTTTCCGCTCCAATCAGCGTTTCCGCAACTCCCTTGGCAAAATCCCAAGTGCCAGGGTCATTGTATGTTGGAGGATAGTCATTACCCGGAAATGCAACATCCACTTCACAACCATTAGCCTGACCCACTAGTTCACAAATTTCTGAGACCCTCGTTTGCAAATGCCTCAAACCTTCCATTGTCAATGATCGAACTGTCCCCTTTATCACAACAGATTCCGGTATGACGTTATGGGCATCTCCGCCATTCACGGCAGTCACACTTACAACTGCAGATTCCAAAGGATCAGTTTCTCTAGAAACGATGCTTTGGAGCGAATCAATGATTCTAGAAGAGGCAAGAACCGGATCCGTGCAAAAGTGAGGAGAAGCAGCGTGACCACCAACACCTCTGACTTCAATATCCATGAAACTGGCAGCCGCCAAAAACGAACCCGCCCTAGAACCGACTTGACCAGTAGGCATTCTAGGCCAGACATGCAAACCGAATATACGCTCAACTTCGGGATTTTCTAATGCGCCTTCATTGGTCATTTTTTGTCCTCCAGCACCACCTTCTTCTGCAGGCTGGAATAGAAACTTTACAGTTCCTTGAATCTCTTTTCCACTGAGAATTTTTGCCGCGCCTAGCAGCATTGCAGTATGACAGTCATGCCCACAAGCATGCATTTTCCCATCTACCTCGCTCTTGAAATCAACATCTGCGGTTTCATGTATTGGTAGAGCATCCATATCAGCTCTCAACGCAATACACGGTCCTTCTCCATTACCGATTGAAGCGAGAACACCGGTTTCAGCAATAGGAAACTCATATTCAATTCCCAACTCATCCAATTTTTCTCGAACCAAGGCATTTGTACGATGCTCTTCATACATTAACTCCGGAAATCTATGCAATTCCCTTCTAATGTCTATAATCCAATCTTTGATACTCTCCGACTCGTTCATAATCGCGGCCAATTCCATGAACCGAGGTTATGGGAGTGTGGTAAAAAGTCTACACACGGTAATGCAGCCCAATTTCCGGCATTGACCTTTTGAAGGACCAAACATTCGCGATTAATATGATGCGTTCTGGAAACCCGGCATTGAGCGATGAAACATTTTCTTCATCTAGTTACCAAGACAAACCATGGTGGGATGGTTTTGATATTGCAGACGAGTCAACAACAATGTCCATCGAAGGAACAGCCGAAAAAACCGGAATTTTACTTGGAATTACTGTATTAACCGCTCTATTTACCGCATTTTCGATGCCGGAATCTACACTTTTGATGGGGCTAGGGTATCTAGGCGGCTTCATTACAGGATTTTTTGTTATTCTCAGCCGCTCAACAAATCCGACCGTCATATGCCTTTATGCTGCATTTGAAGGCATGGCCTTAGGCGGAATGACTTGGTATTTCGAATCAATTCCTGGGTTGGAAGGAATAGGAATTGTTGCAGCATTCATCACTTTCGGAATCCTTGGTATAATGTTAACAATATACAGAATGGGACTAATCCATTGGGATGAAAATACCCGTATTGCAGTGACTTCGGCAGTACTTGGAATACTTCTGGTATACATAATATCAATCATCGGCTCATTGGTTGGGTTTTCATTACCTATAATGGAGCCAGGACCATGGGGCATTGCATTCAGTCTATTCGTTGTAGGCATCGCCTCTTTCTGCCTCGCCGCGGATTTTGATTTCATCGAAAGAGGAGTGCTTTCAGGCTCTCCAAAGGAACTTGAATGGCGAGCCGCGTTTGGCTTGATGGTAACTCTAATTTGGCTATATGTCGAAATACTACGCCTACTGGCAATAATTGCAGCTAGTAGGTAGCGGTGAGTTTCGTGGAAACGGATCTAATTCT
>MDTE01161698.1_pt1 | contig 10723 bp, 8 predicted proteins | sample 811231 | NCBI WGS metagenome assembly MDTE01 (sample SAMN05326651, study PRJNA326480) | marine metagenome | isolation source: seawater | place: Indian Ocean: Red Sea | collected 2010 | reverse complement strand
TTTCTTTCTCCTTGGAGAGCTTTTGCTTCTCGCTCGCTTTTTGGAAGAACGGGTTCATCGTCATCTTCTTCTTCTTCTTCTTCTAAATGAGATTGGTGATGGTTTCCCAAAGAGAGAGAGAAAAAAACAGAAGAATTTTTCCCTCTCGTTTTTTTTTTGAATTTTTTTCTTTCTCTCTCTCTCTAGGGTTTAAAACCCTAAAAATGGAATCCTTTTTTTTTTTTGAAAGGGAAAAAGACTTTAAAAGAAATACGAGAAAAAAAGAGTTTTGGGCTTTAGAGTAGTACCCTCTCAAGTCGAAACATCTCCCCCCCCCGGGCCTATAAACTCAAACGTGTTACACAACATGCGGAACACCACCACTCGCCAACCACCACCCGTCGCGGCGGCAAAAGCGGCGGCGCGTTTTTTTGTCGTCGCACGCGTCGTCGTCGTCGCGACGAGCGTTTTTTTCGTGCGACCAGTGTCAGGCGCACCGGCGGTGTTTTTTACGAGCTTTCGACCGAACGAAGGAGATCGCATTCGCTTTGACGACGGGGCGGCGCTCGAGAATACGGGGCACTATTTTGGACGATTGAGCGAGGAAAACGTGCTAGAGAAACTGCGGCTGTTTAATAACGACGCGGAGAAGGAAGCGGGCGAAGTCGACGCGACGATACTTTTAGACCAACCGAGATGGACGTTAGCGGACGAGAGATTGATGGCAAAGCTCTTGTTTTCTTCCCGAGAGAATGTGGAAGAAGAGACGAAGAAGAAAACGATGCTGTTCGCGCCGAGATTTAGCCGATCGCACGAGAGAAGAGAAGAAGAGAAAACGAAGCACACCGTAAAAGAGAAAATAGAGAAACGCGCCTCGGAAGACTCGAGCTTGCGAAGTCGCGTGCGGTATTGGAACTGCGATACAAGCGACAATGGCGATAAAAACGTGGACCAACAAGTGAAGGCAATTTTAGGCGTTTTAACGGGGAGTTCTAAGGAGGATAAAGAACCGACCGAACGCGTGGGGATTGTTATATGCGGTGGAGAAAAGAAAGAGGAAGATTTTTCGTTATTTCAGGCGTTGATGAAGGCGTTGATGAAGGCGGAGAGGTCGTTTGTATCCGGTGTCGTAGGCGGGGAGACCGCTGGGAGAGTTGAAGGTAGCGTAAATAGCAGCGGCGACGCGGAAGGCACGAAAGGTGCGGAAGAACGAGAAAAGAGACGAGACTTGCTTTATTCGAAAGGTCCCGGGAGTAAAGTGAACGAGTGCGACGACTTGTGTCAGTTGCACGTCACCATCTTGAGCTGCTTGATTATTTTCTGGATTTTCGCGGGGACGTTTACGTTTGGCATCGGTATGATGTCGAATTTGGACACGCCAAAAATCTACGAGAAGAGCGACGAGTGATTGGGCTAAAGTCTGCCATGCCATTGTAAACATGTTCAGTATATACACGAATTAAACACACTAGTTCTATGCAACACTAACTACTCGCACGAATCTCGAAACGAATTCAGTTCTGCAGATAGCCGGTCAATAATCTCTCGCGCTTCGCCAGATGACCTCATTAACTGTTGATTTTGCATCGCTAATTCTGCAAGTTTTTCGCATATCGCCACCGAAACCACGTCCGCGTCTTCTGGTAACATCTCTTCGTTCAAAAAATTCGTCACTTCCATAAATATCTTCGATCGAGCCGATTCCACCGCCGAAGCGACAGCAAACTCGGCGTCTTTTCTTTGACGCGTTTCTTTCATGTAATAAAGAAAATTGTCTATATCTTTGCTACTGCTAGTGCTACCATTCATATTCGCTTCTTCTATCGACGGCTTTATTGGAATCGGTTGAAATTCATTCCTTCGTCGTCTCGAATCCTTCTCCGCGCCGTTTTTCTTCCCAACTTCGACTGGAATGCGCATCGGCTTTCCCAAATTTGGCGAACGCTGCTCTTTCCCTCTCTCTCTCTCTCTTCCCTCTCTACCCTCTCTCGTCGATTTATGTACCGGGCTCATTGTTGCAGTCCTCGTCCGCACATTCTCTCCGTCTCTATCTTTCCATTTCTCGCGCGCGCTTTTCAACGCGGACGCGAATTGGTCCTTTCCTCGTCTGTCCTCGACGTCAAAAGTCTCCCCAATGTTAGTCTCGCTCTTCTTACTCGCATTTTTTGCGTTCTTCGGTGGTGATGTTGTCGTCGTCGTCGTCCTTGTCGTCGTCGTCGTTCGCCGTTTGAGTTCGCTCAGGCGTTTCGCGAGCGCGGACACGTCCCCGTCGCGAGGAAGCGGCATTTTCTACGTTCTTTCTGGAGAGAATTTTGAGATGAAAATTTTCCAATTATTATTGTTTTTTGGACATTTTTCTTTTGGACTCTTTTTTTGGCCTCTTTTTTTTTTAGATACAATTTTTTGTCTCAAAAATACACGCACGAGCGACACAAATAATAAACTAAAAATAGTTTTTTTTTCCTTCTTCTTCCGCTTTGGGGGCCAACCAACGTAAAAACGTCGATTCCAATAATGTCCGACGATCCGGCGGCGAGTAACGCGACTCCTTTTCGACGCCACGAAAGCGACGAGGAGGAGAAGGAGGAAGAGGAGGACGAAGAACCTCTGTTTTCTTCGAACGCGAACGAGGCCAAGAAAAAGTCAAACACGACGAAAGTGTTGTCCACGTACGGAGGATCTGGATTGGGAGTGAAGAATCATTTCTTACACGTGGCGTTGTCCGCGTCCGTGCTCGTGTTAGCCGTGTTTTTGTGCTTGGGATTGGTGTACATACCCGCGATGAACCCGATGGAATCGTACGCGCTGAAACGCGAGGACAAGTGCTTTGCGAGATCGAATTCAACGTGCGAGAACTATTTGAGAGCGGAGGTGTATTTTTGGAACGTGACGAATCCGATGGAGTTTGTGAACGGCGTGGAAGCACCAAAGCTAGAAGAGGTTGGACCGTTTGTGATTAAAGATGGGGTGTCGAAGAAGCAGAACGTAACGTTCAGCGAAGATGGAAGCGAAGTTGGGTTCGTGGAGACGTTGTACGGGCAAGTCGAGTGGGGGACAGAAAGCGCGTGGGAGAGCGAGGTATGGCCGCGTCTCTCTTTTTTTAAATACACATTTCGTTTTGTTTTGTTCTTCCTTCGTCAAATCTTATATGAACTAACCTAGTCTTTCTAACTGTGTATAGATTATATCAATCAACCCGGCATACGTGCAAATAATCAAATCCGCTGGGAGCGAGTACAACTTGGCGCTCTCGGCGTTGCCACAAACTTTGAAGGCTTTACACACGGCTATGGTTGGTTTTATCAACGCATGCGCTTACGATCCCGTCTTATCCCACTCGTTTGCGGATTTATCAGCAGCGCTGACGTCCGGGGTAGTGACCGCGGAGGATCTCGCGTTGGGACAACTCTTTTCTTTCAGCGTCACTTTCGGTGACGGGATACCGATTACCAGTTTGCCGTTACCGCCGACTGTTTTCGCTCCCATGTACGAACCGTTCGGTATCAATGCGTCGAGCGGTGTGAACATGCCTGTGTTTGAAGTGCACGGTTACGTGACTGCGATGCAAATGGCGCAAGGTATTCCTCCGCCGTATGCTCCGTACGTTTCGAATATCTCCTCAGCGCAGGCTTTGAAATACTTCTTCCAGAACATCACTGAAGACGCCACTGGAACCACTGCTTTGCGCTATCTCCAAATGCCGGATAGCGCACTGACTGCCGAACTTGGGTTCATTGACGATGCGCAATCACAAATAATGAAAGGCTATCTCGGATACATCGCCCAAACTTTCGGTGTTCCAGCGTTGTTAAAGTTTACTATTGGTGATTTTCTAAATTCTACCGCATCCGGTTTACTCGTGAAACGCTCGGCGAAAGAGTGGATTTTTGGATTCGACGATCCACTTTTGAATACTGTCAGCCCCAATGGACAAGACAACAAAGTTCGCGCCGTACACAGCATTCGTGACATCAACACGATCGACATTGACCACGTTCCCTGGGGTACAGACGCGCAAACCATGCTTCGGGCCGGTGCAACACCATACCGTCTCAAAACAGGTCTCGGCGTCTCCAAAGGTAATGCCACCACATTCCTTCGTCGCACAGATGGTGATTGGGGCAATCGAATCGTCTACCCGACCACCAACCACATCGAAATTGTTTCCGGGAAACAAATCACAGTCGGTCAATACGAAGAAATCAAAGAACACTTCAAAAACTCGAAAAAAGGTAAAGAATCCTTATTCGTGCCCACCGTCGAAGCGTGGGCTGATTTCGGTCAAGGTCTGGATTTACGCCGTAAAGTCACATTGCAACACCAAGAAGGTGCGACGAGAAAGAAAAACAAGAAAGTGAGTACTGAAGTCTACTCTTTTGCCCCGAAAACTTTCTTGAACTGTCCAATCACCGACGAAACAACATGCGACTTGAATCAAAACTTCTATGGCGCATTCAACTTTTCCGGTTTCCTCGAAGGTGCCTCTGGTTTCTACTCTTTACCGCACGGGTATCAAACCGATTTTCGCGCGTTTGGTGGTTCGAGAGACTCGTATCCATACACGTCTTTCTCGCCGGACGCGAAGAACCACTCCCCCGAATTTGAAATCTATGCGCGAACTGGCAACACGGTCGGTATGAAAATGCCGTTGCAGCAAAACTTTAAAATCGAACCCATCGATACTTTCTACCAGTCTATCTGGCAACCGCCCGTGTCCTCCGTCGAATCCACCGCTGGCCTCCACCTCCCAATCTGCCACCTCCACTTCTCGTACATCATGCCCGAATCCTTCTTCAACAAAATTGCGGACACCATCAACCACATCACCTTGATGACGGTCGTCTATTTATACGTCATGCCCGCCATATCGGTCTGCTTCATCGCCTACTCGGCGTTGACGCTATATGTTCGCCACCAACTCGCCAGAACGCCCACGTTGAGCGAAAACGATTACAATAAAAGAGCGACGTCGAGCACGTCGAAAGCAATCGGGAGCTTCAACGATGCCTCGTTCATCCTCGGTGGAATCGGCCAGAAAAGTTTCAAGAAGAACAAGAACAAGATTGGAGGTGGCCTCTTCCGTAACAACAGACGCGGCAGATACGCGAACGAGTCGAACCAAAACGCGCCGATGGAAGAAGTCGTCGTCGTCAAACATCGAGGAGGCGAGGATAGAGGTGAATTCGAACATCAATAGTCATCGCACGTGAGAGTGATCGAGAAAAGGGTTTAAGATCCGGTCCGTCGTTTTGGTTTCTCTCGACCGCCGGGTTCGTTTGGTCTCGTCACTCCTCAAAGCCGTTTTGACATGACTCGTCCAATTTTAGTCAAAAAGAATTTTACACCATTTATGAAATTGTAAAGCTCAAGCTCTCGTCTTTTGTTACGCTTCATAAAAGAAACGCGCATCTCATTGGCGCGCGCTCTTTCTCTTCCCGAATAGTAGTCGCGCGCGTCGCTTGCTGCGATACGCTTTGTTCGTCGCGTGCTTTCTCCATCTATTTCACCGCTTTCTTCCCCTGGCTTCCCCCTCTCCGATTGGAGGTCAATTTTACAGTTATATAAAGGAGAGGCGGCTTCTTATATTCCCATTGACCACGTAACGACATAATCGCGTGATGACCACCACGTTCGACGTCCAAGGCAATGTCGCGATAATCACTCTCAAGAACCCGCCGGTCAACGCGCTCGCGCTGACTCTCCTCCGCTCCTTACAAGACAACTTGCAACGAGCACAACAAAATGCGTCGATCGACGCGATCGTCTTGCGCGGGGATAAATCCATATTCAGCGGCGGATTTGACATCACGCATTTGGCAAAGACGACAAGAGGAGAGAAAACGGAAAATGTGTCCGATTTTAATGACATTTTGAACAGTTTGGTGGAAAATGGGTCAAAACCGTGCGTGGCGGCGATATCAAATTTGGCTTTAGGAGGTGGTCTGGAAGTCTCGATGGCATGTTCGGCGCGAGTGGCGACTAGAGGCGCAAAGTTAGGGTTGCCGGAGCTGAAATTAGGGGTGATTCCTGGGTTCGGAGGGACGCAAAGGTTACCCAGGTTAGTTGGTCTCGAAAAATCGTTGGAAATGATGTTAAAATCGAAAGAGATTACGAGCGAGGAAGGCGCCGGGTTGGGCTTGGTGGACGAGATCGTGGAAGGCGAGAAGAGCGGGAATGATCGGGCAGTAGTCGAAGCAGCAGTGCGAATGGCGAAGAGAATTGCGAATGGCGAGAAGCAAAGGCAGTTTTCGTTGACTAGGACGGATAAGTTGCCGAGAGACGCGAAGCAGACGATGGGAATTATGGCAGTAGCAGAAGGGAGGGCGAAGAAGATTAAAGCAATCTTGCCGCACGCATCGTATTGCGTGGAAGCGGTGAAAACTGGATTGGAAAAAGGGAGCACGGAAGGTTTGAGGAAAGAGTCGGAGATGTTTCAAAAAGCCGTGAAATCTCCCGCAGCAAAAGGATTGGTGCACTTTTTCTTTGCAAGCAGAGCGACGGCGTCGGTGCCGGGGATCACGGATCAAAAATTACGCCCGAGCGAGGTGAAATGCGTCGGAGTTGTTGGTGGTGGTTTGATGGGGAGTGGTATTGCAACCGCGTGTCTTTTGAGCGGCATTGAAGTGGTGTTGAAAGAAATTAAGCCGGAATTTCTCCAAGCCGGCATCCAACGCATCGAAGCTAACATCGAATCTATGGTTAAAAAAGGTAAAATGAAACCAGAAAAGGCTAAAGCGATTCTTGGACGCGTCCGAGGGACCTTGGACGACAGGGACTTTGCAAATGTAGATATGGTCATCGAAGCCGTGATTGAAAATTTAGACTTGAAGAGGAAGATATTTGCGACGTTGGAATCAATTGTGAAACCGTCGTGCATATTGAGCACGAACACGTCGACGATTTCCATCGCAAAATGCGCATCGGAAATGCGTAATCCGGAACGGTTGATTGGTGCGCATTTCTTCTCCCCAGCGCACGTCATGCAATTGTTCGAAATCATTCGCGTGGACCAAACACCACCTCAGATTTTGGTCGATACTTTGGCATTTTCCAAGAAGATAAAAAAGACGCCTGTGATGGTTGGGAACTGCACGGGATTTTGCGTTAACAGGGTATTTTTTCCGTACACGATGTCCGCTACGGTTTTGGTAGATCTTGGATGTGACCCATACGCGATTGACAGGGTGATTTCTATGTTCGGCATGCCCATGGGTCCGTTTCGATTGGCAGACTTAGTCGGCATGGAAGTTGGCGTCCACGTCGGCAAGAATTTCATCGAAGACTTCCCGGAACGCGTGTACCAATCGCCATTGATTCCTTCGCTTCTCGATGCGAAGCGCTTGGGCGAGAAAACAAAAAGTGGATTTTACTCCTACGATGACCGACGCAAAGCGTCCCCGGATATGGACGCGATCGCGCCTTTCATTGAAAATGCTCGAAAAAATCGCAAAATACCGTTGCCGGGCCACCCGGAACAACTCGGCTTTTCCGCACAGGATATCGTAGAAATGATTTTTTTTCCAGTCGTCAACGAGGCATGCAGAGTGTTGGACGAAGGCATTGCGGTAAAAGCGGCGGATGTGGACGTCGCTTCAGTGCTCGGTATGGGTTTCCCTCCGTTTCGTGGTGGGATTTTACACTGGGCAGATCAAATCGGTGCGAAGAAAATTTATGCCAGATTGACTGAATTTGGCAAGAAATATGGTGGGTTATACGAACCATGCGCGTACTTGACGAATTGCGCGCACCAAGGGAAAACTATCGCTGAAGGACCGAGCCGTGCGAGGCTTTAAAATACAACGATAAATACATATAAATAAGAAAGATATCGCTGTCCATACAAATACAAAATACACCTGAAAACAATTCTTCTATAACTGCAATCCCAAAAGAATCGCTACTATTGCTGCTATCGCTATTTGAATCGCGTTGACGATATCGTTAGTCAACCATTCCCACCCTTTTCTGCCTTGCATCAACGAACCAAGAGCAGACTCGAACGTCGTTGCAACAAACGCTGCAAACGCACACACCGCAGCCGCGAGTAAAGGCGACGAGGACGACGTCGCCGTGTTCAACTCGCCCAGAAGCGCTGCCACACCGGCAAACAAAAAACTCGCCGCTACACCCGCCAACGTTCCTTCTAAACTTACCGCACCTTCCGTCCCTCTTGGCACTAAATTAAACGGTGGCAACGAATTATATGTTGTCTTTCCATACGCTTTGCCAACCTCCGATGCTGTCGTATCGCTCAGTTTACTACAAAATGACGCGACAAAGCCAAGACGCAAAATGGAATCGTATTGCGGATACGCCAACGCGAGCACAGCGCAAAGCACCCCAGCACTCCCGGAACCCCACACGGAACCAACGTTTCTTCGACCACTGTTTGCTTCCGCCGTGCCTTCTCTTTCTTTTTGCTCGAGTTTAATCTTTGTCACGGCGGAGCCGAGGATGAAGTAGAGACAGACGAGAAGGTAGCCTCGAAGGCCAAACGCCGCAAAGACAGCCTGTAGGAAAAGAAAAGAACGTAAGACATATATGCAGAATACGTGCACAAAACACGCGAAAACAAAAAAGAAGAGAGAATCAGATTGAAAACAAACGGTTTCGGGAGACGACGACGAATCGTCGCGTCTCCGTACACAGTCTTTCTCTCACGCGCGGCCGTCTCGCGAGAGTCGGAACATCTCGCGGTTGCTTTAGTACATAACACGTCAGAAGTATCTGAGCTTTTAAGTCATCACTTTCTCTCTCCTCTCGAGCGTACAAAACTATCCCCCAAAAACGTACCGTTCCGAGAAACCACGCGTTCGCCGTCGCGATACCGGTCAAGCCTTTCAGCAACACCGGCATTCCAAACAAAAACACGGAGGAGTTCACGAGAAGCGCCGGACCGAGCCCGGGGGATTGCGAAGCGACCACCGAACCGACCGTCTCCAGTCCTGCTCTGCAAACCCCGCGAGTATGTTCTCGCCGTCGTCTCTCCGTCGCACCGCGGTGCCGACGATTCATCGTCGTCCCATCAAAGTCGCTGACGACGATTGGACGCGTTGGTCGTCTTCCCCGACACAGACCGGTCGTCGTCGTCGTCGTCGTCGTCCGAGCGACCCGGCCTCGCGGTCCCGCGCGGGGGGGTTTCGAGAGAGACGCGACGACGACGCGAGGTGGGGCCCCAGCGCATCCTCGACGCGACGACATGCGGTGGTCGAAAGAGAAGACTTTCCTCCAAAAAACTTTTGGAATGTCGTCAGAACTTTCGACACCGGACGCTTAAAAAGAATTCTCCAAAGACATTTTGGGGAGAGGGAGAAACGCTTTGAAGACTAAAACCGAGACCACCTCGCGTTTCGATCGAGATGATGACGACGATGACGACGATGACGACGGAATCGACGACCGTCGTCGTCGTCAGCGGAGGCCGTTTAACGACGAAGGGCGGACGACATCGACGACGAGACGAATCGTTGGCGAATGCGCACCGGCATCGTCGTCATCGCGATTGGAGGAAGGATGGAAGCCTTTGTCTTCGTCGCTTTGGGCGAAGCGCGAAGATTTTGGCGAAAACGACGGTCGGAGCGTCCTCCTCGGACGATGCGGGAAAGAAGGACGAAGGACGATACGATTTTATCGAGGACATCACGGACGAAAACGTACTCACCACGAGCTTAAACCGAGCCATCTCGGACGAGGACTATTCGCTCGCGTCGAAACTCTCCAAACGGTTACAGGTGGTGCAAAACGTCAACGGCGGACGGGACGCGAGGGAGATTTTGTTAGACTGGCGAATGCTAGGCATCGCGGAGTGGATGGCGTCGAGAGCGGAAGCGTTAGGGTTTCGGTTTCCAACCGGGATTCAGAGGAAAGCGACGGCGGCGATGTTAGACGGCGATCGATTGATTGTTATCAGTGCGCAAACCGGAACTGGGAAGACGTTGGCGTATTTAGTGCCAGCGTTGGACCAGATGGATTTTGTCGGGAGGCAGATGCTACAGATTTTAGTGGTCGTGCCGTCGAGGGAGTTGGTGGTGCAAACGACGATGTTGGCGTATAAGTTAACGGGCGGGTCAATTTCGAGAGGCGTGCCTGGAGATCGAGGGAATATGTTCAACTATTTCGGGCCGCAAGGGTTAGTCGTCAAAGGTGTGTTTGAGAAAATGCACGTGTTAGATCCCGATCCAAAGTTAAAGACGGCTGAAATCGTGGTTGGAACGCCGGAGGAGTTGGCAGAGTTGAAGAGGGAAGGAGTTTTGGAGGTGGATTTGGCGTCGCATATTATTTGCGACGAGGCGGATGCGTTATTTGAGCACCACAAAGACGCGATGAGGGAGTTGTTGAAGCCGAGTCCATTCGTACCGGTAATGGAAACGCGACAGATTTGCTTAATCGGGGTTAGCATTGCGAACGATTCTTTCTTGAAAGAGGTGAAAGCGGTAGTGCCACATTACGAGCCAACGATTATTCAAACGCAAGCGATTGATTACGAAGGTCAGGGGTTAGACCAGAGGAAAAGAGACATTGAGAAGGACGTTGAGGAGGTGCTAGAAGGACTTGCAAAATTGGAAGGAGGAGAAAATACAGCAGCAGGAGGATCATCCTCGCCGGCTGAAGGCGCAAGTAGTAGTAGTAGTAGTAGCGATAATAATGATAGCATCAATAATAGCGTGGATGGGAATAGACGCCTTCCTCCGAACATTCACCACCGCGTGTTGTATTCAGAACACGGGAGAAAATTGGTCACTTT